>JACCDR011739383.1_pt1 | contig 14420 bp, 9 predicted proteins | sample 7446431 | NCBI WGS metagenome assembly JACCDR01 (sample SAMN15323443, study PRJNA562643) | freshwater metagenome | isolation source: river surface water | place: USA:Blue River Watershed | collected 2017-08-17 | reverse complement strand
CGTAGCTTCTCGAGCAACGCCTGATCCTTCTCGTTCCAGCGACCTTTCTTTGCGACGGCCATGGTACTTTCGCTACACCCCGTGGGTTGGGTGTCGTCAGCGAAAATACAGGTATTTTTTCTCCCCCAAACGATTGGGGTCTACGAGAGCTCAGGCCCCAAGCGCGTCGCTAAAGTCCTCGTAGGCCCGTCACCAGAACGCGAACCAGAGGGCTGCCTCAGGATTGGACCTGAACCCGTCCCAGGACAGAGCATATCCGCCATACAAACCAAAATTTTGGAAAATGTCGACGCCCAAGCCCGCACCAACCGCTCGAAACCCGACGTGGACGTTCAGGTTGAAGTCGTAGAGGTACAACATGTCGAGCATGAGCCCGGCATCGATCGCCTTCTTCAGATCCTTGTCCCCACGGAACGGCTCGACGAGCAAAGCCCCCATGTAGGCCTTGGGTCGAAAACGAAAGCCCCAGCTCGGCGGCTCCTGAACCGCTGCGAGGACGTTGACCTTGCCCTCAGCCTCGACGACGTAGTTGCACCACTTCATCCGAAGCTTGTAGGGATGAGGCGCCGCCCCCGAGTAGAAGATCCGGCCGTCACGGTCGACGATGATGTTGACGGGGTCGAGCTCGAACTCCGGCTTGTTGTCCTGAAGGCACGCCTTCTCCTTGGCGATCTCGATGAACGCCTTGAGGTCCTCACGTACTACGCAGACGTCTTTGTCCGAGCACTCCTGAGCGAGAGCTGGAGCCGTCCAGAAGACCAAAAAGAAAGCTAGCAAGAAGCGAATCACAGGCCCTCGTACTTCTTCAAGAGGTCGTCGACCTTCTGTCCCGTAACCTTCGAGCTGTCCTTCACAGTGACCGCGTAGACCTCAGGACGCACCACCACGACCTTGTCCACATCCTTCGACTTCACACCTTCGGGGAGCTCGACAACCACCGGCTTCTTCGTCTCAGGATCGTTGATGACGACCTTGCTGGGGTTCGAAAAGATCCCAGGGGACTCGATAGGCACCACGACCGCTTGCGTGAGGCCCTTCGCATCAGGCGTCCCAGGTGGAATGAGCTTCCCATCCTTGTCGACGCGATCCTCAGGAACGCTGTTGGCCACGTCTACGGCCTTCTTACCCTCGGTGCCCTTGTGGCCAAAGAGCTTGCCGAGGATGCCCCCGATCTGGATCTGCTTACCGAACACAACCGCAAGGACAATCGCCCCTGCGATGATGAGGATCGCCGGCAACGGAGCGAAGATGCGCTTGACCCAAGTCCACACCTTCGACCAGAACGAGGGCGTTGCTTCAGGCACGGGGCCCCGGCGAGTTGCTCGGAGGTGAAATCGAAGCCACCCGATCATCTGGGTTCGGCAAACTCACGCCCGTGCTCTTGAGCAAGGCCTTTTGCACGACCTCGTAAAGGAAGTCCGCGAACCATCCCACACACGCGGCGTAGAAGACTCGTCCAGAGGTAGTCTTGATGTCAGGACCGTAGAGGAACTCCTCCTTGGCAACGACACCGATCATGGCACCGAGCACGACTGGCAGAGCGTAGAGGCCGATCTGGTTCCACCATAGCGACGCCTTGGTCTTGTACATCGGCTTGTGAGCCATCTCGTTCGCGATCGGCCTCAGATTCGGCCAGATCATCTCCACCGTGCGCTTGGTGAAGAAACCACAGATCACCACCACAATGGCGATGATTGCGGTGCCCTTGCTCAGAAATTGTGAGACGACGCCGTCCATGGTGTTACTCCTCGGGTTGTTGTTGAGAGATCTCCCCAGAGACCCACCCTTCCAGGTGGTCTACTTGGGCGGTGAGTTGTTGACGTTGCTCAGGAGTGAGAGTCGGGTCCCCGATCCTCTCCCGGAGTCGAGCCAGGTTCCTGGAAGCAGCCTCACGCCGCTGTTCGATCGGAATGTCCCGAAACGTCAAACTTTGGATGGTCATTTTCAGGTGCCTTCAAACCAAGCTTCCAACAAATGGACTAAAGGAGACTCCACCCCACCCCTAACTACACAAAAGGTCTTAGAAACGCGGGCCTGAGCATTTTGTCCTGAACTTTCGTCGAATAGCTTGTGTTCCAGGGGGCATGCACAAGCATCTACTCATTGGTTTTTCGATTTTTTCACTGGTCGGTTGCGGCGTTCCCGTCGGGGAAGACATCAATGCCGACGCATCCCTAGACTCGGCGGGGGCTCCAGGCTCCAACGAAGCGGGGGCTCCAAGCGACGCCCCCTCCAGTTCGAGTACGGGTGGCAAGAACAGCACCGGCGGCAAGAGCAGCACCGGAAAGGGTGGCGGCGCTTCGAAGCCCGCTCCGTCCGATGACCCAGCTGACGATCCGATGGACGAGCCCTCAGACAATCCGTCCGAGGACCCGACGGATGATCCGTCCGAGGACCCAACGGACGAGCCCAGTGCGGCTGGCGGCACCTCTTCGATGGGCGGCACCTCTTCGACAGGCAAGGGCGGCGGCAGCGGTAGCCGAACCGGCAAGACCGGCGGCGCCCCTTCGACGGGCGGCATGAACAACACCGGCGGCATGGATCAAGGCTCGACGGGCGGCATGAACAACACCGGCGGCACCACCGAAGAAGAGCCCAACGAGCCCTCGACGGGCGGCATGGATCAAGGCTCGACGGGCGGCACGGACTCGGGCACCGGCGGTACGACTTCGACGGGCGGCACCAGCGAGGAGCCGACCCCGGAAGAACCCTCTTGCACGGTCGGTTCCGTTTGCCGACCGGCGGACGGCTCTTGCGACGTTGCCGAGATCTACGACTCGAACTGCAACTGCCCCGCGGACAGCTTCCGAGAAGTCGGCACCCTTTGCGGTGACGATGCCTCCTGCTCGAACGGCACCGCCGTTACGGCCCAGACGTGCAACGGCCTCGGTGCTTGCCAAGACGGGACCGAGACGGAGTGTGAGGGTGATTGCGATGGCGACGTCTGCGAGGTCATCAACGAGACGGTCCTGGACACGAGCAACGACGTAGCTACCCCTCTTGCGATCGACACCGACAGCAGCGGCAACGTCTACGTGGCGGCCCGCGACTCCTCCGGCGTCGCTCGAGTCATCAAGTACTCGGGCAGCACCAAGACGGTGCTCTTTACCGATGCGAACACCAGCAGCAACTGGATCCGCGCCCTGATCGTAGCGGAGACCGTAGAAGACTCTTGGGTCTACTTCAGCATGGGCAATAACACCTCCGGCGACATCTATCGGATCGAAACGGACGGCGAGGGCCTGGGCGTCATTCAGGGCAAGGTCACCTTCGGCTTCGCGAAGAACTCGACCCACATCTTCTGGTCGGACATGTCGCTGAACGGCTGCAACTGCCCCTCGCCCGCCAACGCTCGGATCTACAGCGTCGAGATTGGTGCCCCCATCACGGTGGCCACGTCCTACACCATCGGCCTCGGCGAAATCTCACAGGACATCGAGGTCGACGAAGAGGACCTCTACGTCTGGGACGTGGACTTCGTGAGCGGTACCACCTACAAGGCGGCTCTTCTCCGGTTCCCGCTCTCGAGCCTGAACGCCGGCTCGGTGGAGCCCGTGCTCAACGGCTACTACATGGACGGCTCGACGCCTCACAACTTCTGGGCCACCGCGACGATCATGCCGGGCCTCACCAAGAACGCCTCGCACATCTTCAGCAACGTCGGCCTCCCCTCGGCCAACGGCATCTTCAAGACAAATCACATGACCGTTGAAGGTCCTGCCGTCACGACGGCCGTCACCCTGACCAGCAACGTCGGCCTCACCCCCACGTTCAGCGCGAACTCAAGCAAGGTCTTCATCGAAGGCCAAGAGATCTCGGTGAACGGTGGCTCGATGTCCTCGTACACGAGTCAGCCGGTCTCCCACGGCGTGCTCACCACCAACGGTTCCGACGTCCTCTTCGGCACGACCGACGGTGACATCGTCCGTATCCACTGACCGAAACCTGACCCAAAATTGTGAGCGGTTCCGGGATCCTACCGGAACCGCTCACAGGCTTTTTGTAGAGCACTCGCACACGGTGTAAAGGATCCCTGATGTTCCCCGTCCCCAATATCTATATCAAGTGGTACTTCCAACCAGTCTTCAAACTGTTCGCCGCCATAGACTGGTGTCTCAGCCTCAAGGATCGGAAGAGTTCTCGAGCCCGCTAGGCCCGTGCACCTTGATCTGACCCCCGTTACCAACGGTCTCAATCCTCCACCCGTCGGCGATCTCTGACGGGGTGAGAGTCAAACGAGGAAGCGGCTTCGTCCCGTCAATGATCCGAGCGATGTCGCGGACCCAATCCGCTTGAGTCCGTCGCTCAACGGCGTCCTTACGGACCACGATGTCGATCAGCCGAGCTCGTCTGGTCCGAGGGTCACTACGAACAGACCTAACCACCTGCCCGTAAACTCGAGGCCCTAGCGCAAGCCAAAGCGCTAGTTTTCGAAGGGGCCTCAACGCCCAGAGGACTAGTTTTCGAAGCCTCATCGCCTCGGGCTACACCAAAATGTGAAAAGGGCAAGAGGGATTGCCTCCTGCCCTTTTAGAGATGCCGGGCACAACGTCCGAGAAGAGCGGTTTCGGCGCTCTTCAGGTCATCGTTATCGCGTGGCTGACTCCGACAGGCACGCGACCCAGGGCGATTCCGAAGTTCTGGAAACGCCTCCCGAACGGCCCTCAAGTGCTGGGAGCCGTTCGGTTGCTCCTGAGAGTGCCTCAACCCGGGCTAGAACGTCAAGAGATGAAATCGCTCTCGCGGGCGAGGGTGATATCGTCGGGGTCGATCACCGAACGGGCCGAGTCGTTCACGAGAGGGTGCCCTGCGATGCGGTAGAGGTCCGCCGCCGAGTACCCTTCGCCCGTTCCGCTCGTACTGATCTGCACAACGTTGTTCGTCCGGGTCGCTCCCTGAGCCCGAGCGGTCGTGACAACGAGCATCATGAGCTCGCTGCCCGCCGAAACTTCCGTTGCGCCCACCGCCGTCGGGAGGTTCCGAACGAGCAGGGCAAGACCCGAGAGAATACCGCCGGACGTGCCAGCGTCCTGGGACGGAGGTAGGACGCCTCCGATGTCGCCGCCCGAGTAGTTGTACGCCGTGAAGGCCGAGCCTCCGCGGTTCGTCCGGAAGTTCGTGAGGACGTTGTAGTTGCCCGGCTCACCGTCCACATGGACCACGATCTCTCCGGCATTGCCCGAAGCAATCGAGACGTGCACCGGGAGAGCGTCGTACTCCGGGTTATCCTGCGGAGCTATCGAGGAGGCGAACGTCCCTGGAGACGCCCACGGACCCATCACTAGCTGACGGCTGTCACTCGTCGCGTTGGTTCCACCTCCGATGGCGTTCCCTCGGAAGTCCTTGTCACGGAACAACGCCCCAAGAGGCAGCCTCTCCGTCAGACCCAAGTACTGTGACCCCACTGGCAACGTTCGCTCGTTCGTCGAAAGAGCTGCGGGAGTGAGCGTCGGACGAGGATCGGTTGGCGAGGCCGGGAGCGACCAAGGCTCGTAACCCACGTTCCGGAAGTCGTCGTTGCTGGACGGCACATCACCGCTCAGACGCCCGGTTCCGAGCGTCGTCACGAAGGACATTCCGGCCAAGACCTCCAAGACCTTCTGGTTCGGCCTTGTGAGCCCATTGTACGTGAGGTCGGTCGTGCTGAGCTGGTAGCGGACCGAAGTCGTGAGAGCCCCGGGCTTGTACCCAATATCGCTCTGAGCCATCTGCGAACCCCAGGCGTCGCCTTGGTACGGTTCGCGGCTGTAGTTGATCGCGATCTCATCACCGATTTCGGGCGGACCCGGCAGGATGAACTGCGGCAACGAGAGGGCCACACCAGAAGTGACGCCCTCGGATCGAGCTCGAGTAAGGACGATCCGGCAGTCCGTCGAGAGCGAGAAGGCTCCTCGATCGGCACCGAAGATGCTCGCTTCGATGACGTAATTACCAGCAGCGAAGTTCGCGATCGTGTTTGGGCTCTTCGTGAGGTCCAGAGCTTCGGCGTTCAAGATGAACGTCGGGTCGCCGTCGGTATCGCTCTCGATCCAGAACGTCGGCCCGTTGAAGTTCTGACGTAGGAGATTCGTGCTGAAGCTTCCAGAAGTCTTCGGCTCACGAGTGACCGGATCGAATGCCGAGCCGTTCGCCTTGTAGTCCTGAGCCTCGTAGACGGCAAAGAGACGAGCGATACCGTAGAACGGAGGCAGCTCCAAACCTTGGCGACTGAGACCCCGAGCGTCCGTGAAGAACCTCATTCCGGCGATTGGAGCACCAAAAGTGAACGACGTGTTGTAGGCAATCGACGTGTCGGTGTTGAGATTCAGGGTCGAGAAGATGGCGTAGGACACGCTACCGTTCGACATCGGTACGTAGTTGGAAACGCCCGCACCCACTGTGCCCTTCGGAGCGAAGATGCCGAAGTTGATGCCCTGGTCGATGTTGCCCGAGTCCGAGTAGAGGATCGGTACCTGGACCTCGCCCCACCCCGGCATGAGCCGACGCGGAAGGATGACCACCATGTTGGCACGGGTGCTCGTCGGATCCGTGTACCCGCTGAATAGGTTCAAGGGATCCGTAGTCGTCCACTTGGGGTCACCACCAGGTGTGTTCGCTGGCATCGCACCCGAGGTGGCACCCGAAGCCTTTTGAATCGTACGGAAGTTGGAGGACGTTCCCTGGGTCTGAGAGAACGGCATGAGACGGAACGGCGTGAGGACGACCGTCTTGCTTCCGGGATCCACATACGCTTCCGACGTGGAAGGGAGAACACTGTTGTACGTGGAGCTCCTAAATTTGCTCCAGAGCATGGCCCAAGTGGTCCTCAAGTTCTGGTTGTCCGCGGGCATCCCTTGCTGCTGGAGCAGGATGTTCGGAGAACCAGAGAGATAGGCCACACTATGAACCGCGTCCGGACGTCGGCTCAACCCTCGACCAGCTCCGTACTGCAAGTACAGGGTGATGATGGCTCCTAGGTCTCTTGCCGAGAAGGACCCCGTCAGCGTGATGAGTAGGTCACCACTACCGTTCAACGACAAGCTGTATTGACCCAAGGCAAGATCCGAGGTCTCGCCCATGAAGCGGATCTTGACGTAAGTCTGGTCCGCTATGAACGACACCTGATCCACGTCGCTGCCTGGGAGACTCGTGGTGAACTGACTCTTCGGGATCGTGATAACGTTCGTCGTCAAGAATCCCGTGCCGCTCGGGTGGTTGACGGTGACCGTGTAGGAATTGCCGAGGGTGCCGCCAATCGGTACCGCCGCGTTGGTCAAGCTTCCAGGAGAGCTGATCGGGATGATGACCGGCTGAAGCATCGCAGGGTCACCGAACACCTGTCGAATGCCGTCCGGGGCATCCAGCTTGGTGACGCCCAACGCTCCAGACGAAGCTGCGATCTTGTCCTGGTAGAAGACAAACGGGCCCTGAGGACCGCCACCAGAACGCTTCCACGTCGCCCGTAGGTTGCCTTGAAGCATTCGGTCCAGGTTGCCCTTGAGCAAGCCCTGGTAGTCGAATCCCGCCGAGACGATGTGGCGAAGGTCCAGGATGTCCGTCTTGGTGATCTGATCCGAGAAAAGGCCGTCAGGACGACCCGCGAGGATCTTGACAGCACTCCCAGAAGGATGTGCTTCAGCGGCGGTACCGAAGGCTCCTCGAGAGCTGATCGTCACGGTCGTACCCGTGATCGCCGAGTAGAGCAGGATCTCGTCCCCGATCTGGATCGCGACCGGAGAAGCTGGCGTCAGCGGCAACGGGATGTTGGCCGCCGAGGTGAGCTGTAGGGTCATCGCCCCAGCAGAGAGTGTGCTCGCAAGCGTGGGGGATGTCGCGAAGGTCTTGTACCCCGTACGATCCACGGCGGTCGGATTGCGATTGACAGCACCGTTCAGGTTCTGACCAACGCCACCATCCCAGGCCACACTGTTGCGCCGGAACACGGCACACAGAGGGATCGCGTAGCTGTAGCCGTCCACGCTGCCCAAAGCATTCTGGGTGCCGTCGCCTGCTCGCCAAAGCCCAGGGTCCCCGAGCTCGTCCCGCATGTTCTCGAACACGTAGGAGGTCGCCGTCGCAGCCGCTCCTTGCCCCTTGACGACGCTCGGATCGAATCCGTCTGGGTAGCTCGCAAGGCCCACGACACCGGAAACCAAACGGATCCGGTACTGGAGCTGCAAACGCTGTGTCGTCTCGAAGCCGATGGACGGATCCTGAAGGTCATCCGTCAAGAAGCTGTAGCCGCTCTCGACGTTGCCGTACCTCCAGATAGCGGAAGCCGACGGCTTGTTGGTCGTTGCCGGGTTCGGAGGCACCCGTGCAAGCCACACCTCCAAGAAGGCGTAGTCGATCCTCGCATCACCTGTGTTCGAAGGCGGCGGGGGAAGCGCCATTCGATTCCAAGTGTCGGCATTGTTAGGCGAACCAGGAGGGTTGCCCGTGAGCGTGCCCGTCACTGGAATGAGCCAGCCGTTCACGACGGCCCACATGACGGAGTGGCCCTCACCCGCTAGTTGAGGCCCGAATTGGAACCAGTTCGACCAGTTCGGGTTCGTGACGAATGAATCCTGAGGGTTGATCGCATCGCCATACCACCCCGAAGGCGTGCCCCGCAGAACGTGTAGACGAGTCCACTCCGCCGAGATCTGCTGAAGCAGGTTGAGCTCGCTATCGAGCGGAGGCTTTCCCTGCTGCCAGACGACCTGGACGATGTTCGAAGCGGTAGGGTCGAGAACGCGAGAAACGCCGGGTCCGAAGTTGTCAACCATGGCCTATCCTAATCTCCATTTTCATCAGTGCTTTTTCGCCGAAGACCCAGCTTCAGTAGACGATCGCCCACGACCCCAGATGAACTTTCGTGGCTCCGGCGTTTCTTTGGAACCGGATCTTGAAGTTGGACCCCTGGTCAGCCAAAGGAATCGAGTAAAAAATCCGATTCGTCACGTTGTTCCACGTCGACCCGTTGTTGAACGACACGAACACATTGAAGAGGGCGGGGTCCGCTTCCGTGTAGGTCCTCCCAACGGTGTCTGAGTAGCCGTACACAAAGGCTTCCCATCGAACGATCACTGCTGCGGGGGTAGACCCAAGAGCTGTTGTCGCGCTCTCGATGGTCCCACCGGTGCTCAAGGATGTGTTCTGACGTTCCCCCACCGTACAACGAGCGCTGCCGGTGGCCGGAGGGAAAGACCACCCGTTGGCATCGATCTGCTCATCGAAGAGGATGTTTTCGTACCCAGGATACGCCGCCAACATCCCCGCATACTTCTTGGTGATGAGGTCGGTGAGGTCCGTCGGGACGCTCTGGAGACCGATGTCGAACGGGACCCCGATCGCAAAGCTACCCCTCAAAGCCCGAGATTCCGTGAACCCATTGGCCAGATTGACGGTGTCGTTGATCTCCGAGGAGGCCAAGGTGCTGTTGTGGGCGTTGATCATGTATAGGGTCGGCATTTATTCCTCAAACTGCTCGCCAAACGATCTCCAAGTATCCAGACCCACCCGCAAAACCTGTGGATCCGTCGCGATTGACGTTGGGGATGTTGTTGCCACCCCCGCCACCCCCGCCTCCTCCCCCTGCTCCGGAATTTGCGCCACCGGCGGTTCCATCCGATAGCCCTGCCGTTGCAGAAGGGCCCCCGTCTCCACCTGTGCAGCCCTTGCCTCCATTGCCCCCAGGCCCAGCACCGCCACCGCCACCCCCGCCGCCAGCAAGAGTTCCCGTCCCGTTAACGCCCGCTGTTCCGCCGGTGAATCCGTAATTGGTGTTCCCTGCCTCTTCTTCTCCCCCACCCCAACCATCCAAAATAGTGAGGTACTCTAGAGAGTCATCCAAAAGATTGTCGTTCGGCCCTGTTGTCAAGCCCCCGCGACCTCCCCTAAACGTTACGGAGACCCCCGTGCCCGTCATGGTGGTATTCCCGCCATGGGCACCGATGTTCCGAGTTCCTGAGGAGCTCCCTGCACCAGCCCCCGTCCCACCAGCTCCAATCGCTATCGTGTAGGTGGCCCCCGGCGTGGTGTGGATCCAGGCCCCTTTTTTCCTAGCCCCCCCACCGCCGCCAGCCCCCGCTCCACTAAACGTAGTGCCGTCCGGAAGAGGAGTCGGAACGCTTATGGAGCCAGCGCCACCTCCGCCCTGACCCCCACCTCCCCAACCAGTAACGAACGCCGTCGTTATACCAATTGGGGCCACCCAAGAACCGCCGCTCGTGAACGCTTTGGATTTTAGAGTGCCAGGGGTCGTCGAGAGCGACGCAAGCTGTCCGTCGGAGTACGCTTTCGAACTATTGAGCGTCGTGGTATTGCCAGCATCGGCGTAGGTCTGGAAGGTCGAGAATTCGGAATCAGTGTCGGCCTTTGCAGTAACCAGGGTCGCGGCATCCCCAGCATCTGCATAGACTTCACCAGCAGCTTCTGTGGCGTCAACTTGAGTCTCGGCGTAAATCGCCGTAATGAGAGTTGAACGACCCGGAGCCGGCACGCCATCGAGGTTGGTGATCCTCTGAGCGTTGACGTCGACATCCGCCTCCGCATTACCTAATGCGATGCGTACGCTGACCTCACTGAGGGGGGCCGTGAAGGCCATTACCAGGAAATCTCCAAGAAGCCGGACGCCCCCGCACCTCCGTTGCCGCCGTTATTCGAGGCACTGTTGCCATTGCCGCCTCCTCCGCCTCCTCCGCCTCCAGCTCCAGAGTTGGCTACGGCTGCGGCTGTGCCCGCTGAACCCGCTGTAGCGGTGCCCGCAGATCCGTTGCCTGCGTTACCTCCATTGCCGCCAGCACCTCCAGGGCCACCCCCTCCAGTGCCACCGCCGCTTCCCCCTTCGTTACCGCTGGCATCCGTTCCAGCGGTTCCCGGTGTGGCTCCCGCTGCGAACCCTTCATCACTTGGGTACCCTACGAAGCCGGCGATTTGTGTTTCAGTCCCGTTGGTGCCTCCCTCACCTCCGGTTCCGTAAGACGTAAGGGTAGACACATAGTCTGATTGAGGCAGACCTCCGGCAGCTCTAGTCGAAGTTCCGCCTCCCTTACCACCTCCAGCACCCTTGGCAGTGATGTTCACGCCAGTGCCTGTCATGGTGGTATCGCCGCCGTTCGACCCGTTCGTACCGTTGGTGTTGTTGGCAGTGGCTCCCTGTCCAGCAGCGCTTCCACCAGCACCAATCGTGACCGTGTAGGTCTGACCAGGCGTGGGATGGATAACGAATACGTGACGATGAGACCCACCACCCCCGCCGCCACCACCAGCACAATCAGTTGTGGAGTTGACGCTATCCGGTCGACGCCCTCCACCACCTTGTCCACCGCCACCCCAACAACTGACGATAGCCGTCGTTACACCAGTGGGGGCAACCCAAGAACCTGAACTTGTGAAAGTCTTGGACTGGAGAGAGACTGCGTTTGCGAAGACACCGTCGGAGTAGGACTTCGCGCTGTTGAGTGTGGTGGTATCACCAGAGTCCGCGTACGCCTTCGCGGTCACCACCGCCGCATCCGTGTAGGACTTGGAAGAGTTCAGTGTCGTGGTGTCACCAGAGTCCGCGTACCCCTGAAAGGTCGACGTCGCTGTGGCAATCGAGCTGTCAAGATAGACAGAGGTGGCCCCGTTTGTGGACCCCGGAGTGGGTGCTCCTACATCTACGATCTTCTGGCCGTTCACAGAGATCGCTTGTGACGCCAAAGCGAGGGCCGCGAGCACAGAAGCACTGGAGACGATCGGAGGTAAAAGCTCCGTCGGCTCACTGTCTACGTCGACACGTGACTTACCAGGCCCGATTATGATTGAAATCGGATCAACTGAAGACGGCATCAACCCCTCCTGTTGCTGAGAAGGTTCCCCTTGAGCCTGAAGACGCTCGCGGTCGTGTAGTTGGACGCCAACGAGCTCACGAACCCGACCTCATTGTTGGCGTCGAAAATGCTCCAACGACTCAAGAGCACCAGTACAAGCTGCCCACGGAACCCAAAAGGTCCGTCGCTTGGCAGCTCACAAAGCATCGGCAGAACGTTCTTGTGCTTCTTCGGGTCACTCAGAGACGAGCTCACCCCCAAGAAGCCGTAACCTGTGGCTGTCTTGTAATAGGTACGGCCCTCGATATCGGCATCACCTGGGGCCCGTCCGAACGTCACCGCATTGGGAGCCGGAACGACCGGTACATTGATCGGTAGCTGCATGAGCCCCGTGTCCGTGTACAAGGTCGTGATCGACACACGAAGGTCACCGTCTAGTTCGTGGTCACCTGCGAAAGTGCCTCCCGATCCTGGATAGACGCCGCCCGTCTGCACGTACCCCAAGGGCCAAGGATAGGCGGGCCCCACAGCACCACTCCCAGCCGTGAGCACGAACATGTGCTGCGCAACGAGCTTCGACGTCAGACTGAGGGACGCTGGCAAGAGCGCTTCTCGTACCGTCTGCGGTTGTCGCGTCTCGTAGTAGACGGTGAGCTGTTCTCCGTTCTGCGGCAGAGCACGCCGAGATTGGTAGGTGAACACAATGTCGGCCCCGCTCGTGATCGGGGTGTCCAACGTGATCGTGTACTGGTCGACCGTGATAGACCCACCGTAGGGAGAACCGTTGACCGTTACCGAGACGGTGCCCGCTACCGGGCGCTCCGGCAGATAGAAGATGTTGTTCCCCGTGCCACCTCCCGGCCGATAGCTGAAGGTGTGTGACAGCGTGGTGTACTCGAGGAGCACTTCACGATTGGCCGCATTGATCGTCGGCGTAACCAACGACGAGTAGAGGATCGGCGAACCTGCCGGAAGCTGCGCCGGGTTGTTGATGAACACTCCCGATACGGTCGGGATACCGGCATTGTCGGAGAAAACCTTCGTCGGGGTCTTCGACAAGCCCACGCCCGGTGGGTAGGCCACCAACAAGGTGAGGTAGAGGGTTTCGTTCGTTGCGGTGTTCGTCCCGTCCGTGAGCGAACGGATCGAAACCGTGATCGACCCTTGAGGTACCGCTCCTAGCCCGCTCACCTGGAAGTGAGTCTGGGCGTTGAGAGCGATCTGACCTCCTGAGCTGCCTACGTACACAGCCCGGTGCAAGTCAACGATCGAGACCCCAGAGGGGGCCCTCGAAGACCAGTTCAAAGGAGAGGCATAGGGCCAGATGGGAAGCGACGATGGAGAGATCGTGATCGTCGTGCTGGTCGTCCAAGTAGCCCCACCAGGAGAAACACCCGCCGAGTTGGGGTCAAACCTCAGGACAACTAGTTCGTAGACGGCACGATCCGAAAAGTTGCGACGAACGGCATCGAACTCACCAACGAGCGTTCCGCCAGGCGTAGACCCTGTGGTCGTCCCGTCGCCGCCGTTGGCGTTCGAGATACCAATTTCATCCGCCCACATGACCGTGTGACCGTGCGAACCACCGCCCGGAGTGATCGCAGAGACTTCGGTCTGGTTCTCGTTATCGAAGAGAAGATTGACGTTCTTCTGGAGAACCTCGTTGAGGTCCCATCCCGTCGGAGCCACCCCCGTCCGAAGATCGAGGAGGTCCTTTGACTCGATGATGTCGCTCCAATAGTTGTCTGGACGAGTCGAAGTCGTGGGATAGGTGACGCCGCCGTTCTGATTGGTGTTGCGTGCGTAGGCCGTTGTGTTGCGACGGAACACAACCATGAGCGGCAACGCATACATGTAGCCGTCCACGGTCCCCAAGGTGTTCGCGGGGTCCCCGTCTCCAGCTCGCCAAAGTCCAGGATCACCGTTGGCCGCCTGATTGGAGAACGTGAAGAGCGTCGCCGACCCGTCAGGAGCCGCGGCACTCGCCGGAACCGACCTCGCCACCACTGACGGGGAGTTGATCCCGAAAGCGTAGGTGAAGATGTCGATGTTGTTGATGGTCCGAAGCCGGTACTGGATCTGTACGCGCTTCGTGGTCTCCGCCCCAACGTTGCCGTCCAACAAGTCGTCGGCGTAGTTCAACGTGAGGTCGTCGGCCGAAGGAACCTTGACGTTGCCGTTCCTCCAGATACGCCCACCGGAGCTCTTACCCGTCGTGGTCGGAGCCGCAGGAATGAGACGACGCCAAACCTCCAAGATGACAAGGTCGCTGCTCTTCGCCGCGACACCAGACGGGCACGCCCCCAAGTCGATGTTGTTGAGACCGTTGTTGATCGCCGTGTTGGTGACGTTGACGACCCAGCCGTTCACACTCGCGCAAAGAGCCGGCGTCTGGACGATGTTGGCCGTGAGAACTTGAGCGTTGTAGAGCCCGGATGCGGTCTTGTTGAGGAAGTCGTCCGAGATCCATCCCGAGGGGAAGGACTTGCGCTGAAGCATCAGCGACATGTCCTGCGACACGTCCTGAATGAAGTTCAGCTCCTTGTCTAGAACAGGCTTCGCTGCCTGATAGACCGTCGTCTCGAAGCTTCGCCCTGAAGGATCCAGATAGCCCGAGGCACCAGCACCGTAGTTCTTGGTTGTCAT
>JACCDR012502978.1_pt1 | contig 14424 bp, 34 predicted proteins | sample 7446431 | NCBI WGS metagenome assembly JACCDR01 (sample SAMN15323443, study PRJNA562643) | freshwater metagenome | isolation source: river surface water | place: USA:Blue River Watershed | collected 2017-08-17 | reverse complement strand
GTTGTCAAGGGTGTTCACCTCGAACTCAGTGAGGATGAGGCTCACACCCTGATAGCTATTCTTGCAAGGGTGGGTGGTAGTACCAGTAATTCACCGCGTAAGCACGCCAAGGAAGTATGGGAAACCCTCCTGGAAGCTCTTGATTATGGCACGGGTTTTGACAGCCCCTGGGATGAACTCGAAGAATATAGTCTTCTGGGTGGTGCCGCTCGTCCGGGACTTATGTTCGAGGATTATCCCAACAATTAGGCGTATAATGATCATTAGGATAATCCTAGTGATCGGTGCCTTATGCAAACCGAGTTACCCCCGGTCCACCGGGGGTTAGCTTTCCCCCAGGATGTGGACAACATGACAATGGCCGAGTATCTGAAGAGTGCACGCATGACTGATGCCGAGCGTGCTGCGTGGGTTGAGCGCTTCGGGGCGCCCCGAAAGGCTGACATGGTGTTCACAGGGGATGACATCTACGATGCTGCCTCACACCATGCTGAGTACGGTGGTGCACAGCACTGACTGAGCCTTGCAGCCCGACAACGGTTCGCATCTCTAAAGAATCTTGGTTCGAACAGTTTGGCCTGTCGGAGGGGCGGGCATAACCTGTTCAGAACGAACTGTCAACCGGGGCAGTTTCGTCACTAAGGTACCGTGGGGCTATCATGGCGCAGGTTACGGTTAAGAATCTCCCTATCGTCAAGTCTGATAAGGAAACCGAGACAGCAACCACCAAACGACAGGAGAATATCAAGGGGTGGAATGACCTAGTAACACTCCTGGACAAGCATAAGGGTGTATGCGTGGTCACAATGGAAGCCCTGAGGGATATTGACGGATACGGCCGACTCGGGGGAACTGTTCGAGCTGGTATCGCCAAGAAACTCCAGTCAATGGGCATCGGGACTTTCGCGGGGGAGAACCTTCCGAGTGATGCGGCTGCAAATGTGGTACTCTTTCGAATGGGTACAGCGGCAGCTGAACTCGTCAACGTGATTCAGAACGCCAGTGAAGATGACTCATGGCGTATCCGAGCACAGTACACCGCAGATTGTCTGCGGAAGCTGAACATCATGCCGGAACCTGAAAGCGTGACGGAGAATGTTCTCACTGCACTGCGTAACCTTGAACAGGCCGCAAAGAGTGCAGGAATCGAGCGGTAACTACATATCGACACACTTTAAGGCCTTACGCACAGGGAAAGAGCGTAAGGCCTTTGGTGTTTCTGTATTCACCACTCCACTGAAAGGCAATACAATGTCTGATACAAATGAGTTCGAGGATTGGCTTACCGAAGCTGACGACGAAGCTGAGGAGTATCAGGATGGCTGGGACTCCCTGACTGCTCAGCTCAGCGAGGATGAAGATTGGGCACGGACCCTGTATGAGGCTTTCCACGGACAGGAAGTGTGACCATGAGCGACGCGAGTAAGCTTATCGGGACACTGATGGAAGAACTCAAGCCGAAGTACCCTCACCCATTCGATCTGAACGAAGCCGTACGCCGAATCGTGCTCCTAGTAGATGACTTGACCTGGGAGGCCGCTGGTGAGGAGCATGGCTATACCATCGGGTATAACGATGCTCTAAGGGATGCACTGCGAGACATTAAGAGCACTCTTGATGCCTTGGAAAGGGAGTAGCCATGGCTAAGGAATATGTGATCCAGGGATTCTACCCGGGTTACGGTTGGGTGGATGTGAGCGCATACGACAACAAGGCAGAGGCACAGGACGATTTGCGCGCCTATCAGGAGAATGAACCCGAATACGCTCATAGGCTGGTGACTCGTGATGAGTAGAAAAGCCATGGGGGAAAAACAGGGTACCCCCACCATAGGTGAACGGCTCACCGCTTATGGCCGTAGTGCTTGTAACTTCTATGCGCTTGCAGAGAGGCTCAAGGCGCGTAGTGAGTGGCACATGGGCACCATGTGGGCGACAAGTGATCTGTCTTACATCTCGAACGAATACGGTGAACTTTCGCCCGAATGGCACCGCAACGTAATGCATGCCGACTATGTTGTCTATTCCTACTGGACCCCTATTGCGTGGCGAAATCGTAATGGTGCATGGGTACAGCCGGAACTGACGTATAGTAGTCAGACCACTACAAAGCATCAGGGCAAGATTGCGGTTGCCCTGTCCGTTATCCATAAGGTGTAGTCATGGCGGACCGACCAACCCCTACGTGGGCTGCTAAGGAAGGTCACGGCGTTCGTGTACGCACGTCTCTGGTAGCGTTCGGTGTGGTGGCTATCGCTTTCCTAGGGCTCATCATCCTAGGCGCTGTAGTCGGCCAGCCACCCCCTAAGCCCCCTGAGGGTATCGACCCCCGGCTTTGTGAGTTTGTACTCACCCCTCACCGTGACAGTACGTTCATGCGTTGCCCTGTCCCCGATGGCGTGCGCATTCCCAATTGGCCGGACAAGCCTGCCCCATTGAATGAGAGGTGAGTATGTACCAGGGTGAGGATAAGGAAGGGGCGATAGAGTACCTGGAATCACAGGGGTATCGAATACTAATGAATCAGATGAGGCTTGGTGTAGATGGACAATACACCCGACCAATGTTCGATATTCAGAATGATAATTGTAAAGAGGGCGACGACGACGAAGATTGTAGTTGTTACCCATGGCCGGTAATGCCGTTGGCTTCTGTAACAGAAGATGAGGCAATATTCAGTTTTATGGAAACAGGTTTGGTCGAGCTACCGCAGGTAGCTTACGACAAATACCACGAAGTATATATGCGCCGACGACGAGAAAGATATGCAAATGTCTGAAGACGACGAGATTTACGAAGAGTTTCTTGACATCATGTTCAGAACCTTCACGGCTGACGAAATGGGTTACGCTGCCCACGTTCAGCGTGCGGCACTCATTGAAGAGGAGACAGCAGGATGAGGTACATTCAGCCGGTAGACAATTACAAGCGTGCCGCTGCCTATGTGGGCAAGAATGTGCGCACCACTGGGGGTAAGGAAGGGAAGGTCATAAACGCATTCATCTCTAAGGGCATTGTCGTTCTTTACTGTGAAAACCCGAACGGTGCAACCTTTACCACCGACAATGAGCATGCAACAATTTGGGAACCTCGTTCAGCTCTCTGATTCTTAAGCAGACTTAAGGAACCGGGAAATGATTAACTTCACTCAGGGCCCCTATGCACAAATGGGCACGCCTAGCCAGTCTCTTGGGTTCCCGGAAATCCTCACCTTTCGGGATGCATTCGGATTGATTGAGCACGCTCCCGAGTCAGCCCCCATCTTGGGTGTTGACGGTACCGGAGCGCCTATCTCCGTAGACCTTGATTCCGACTCCCCCCACATGCTTGTCAGTGCCTCTACAGGTGGCGGTAAGTCGGTCCTCCTGCGCTCCATCGCCTCACAGATGATGGCTAATGGCGCAACCGCTGTGTTCCTTGACGTAAAGCGTCACTCCCATCGTTGGGCCAAAAACCTCCCCAACGCTGGTTATGCTGCGACTCTCCCCGAAATCGGTAATGCACTCGTTGAGCTTGGAAAGGAAGTTCACCGACGCAATGAGATCGTGGAGAATTGGCCCGGGACAGTAGAGTCTGCTCCTGTCGGCCCGCGCATTGTGGTTGTGTTCGAAGAGATGAACGCAACCATGAGTCAGCTTAAAGAACTCACCCGCCGCATTCCCAAAGGGAGCTACACCGCAATAGATGCCCTAAAGGACATTGCCTTTATGGGCCGTGCCGCTAAGGTGCACATTGTGGCAGTTGGTCAGTTCATGGATGCCCGCACCATGGGCAGTGACATTCGAGAGTGTTTCTCCACCCGCATCCTGATCCGCTACACCAAACAGACATGGACCATGCTTGCGTGGGACGCTGGTCTGCCCCAAGCTGCACCCGAGGAGAAGGGTAGGGGCATGGTTGTACGGGGTGGACGGGCGCGTGAGACACAATTTCTGTGCATGTCCGAGGAAGAGGCCGCAGCCCTCGCCCGAGGAGCGTACGGGGCGAATACACAACGAGTACAGTCCGAGGTAGTGAGGTACGTGTGATTGACAAAATAAAGTGCCGGGCTCAACTCGTTGAACTAGCGCGTGAGTTGGGTGTCCGTCCGGACTGGCATGAGCCGGATGAACAGCAACTCACAGCAACCGCACACGGCGTGACCTTCGACAATGCGGGGTACTGGGGCGCGGAATACATGGGGTACGGAGGGTATGACTATACCGAGCAATATGTAGTTCTGCACAAAGATGGAAAACCTGTCGCAGCTGTGAATCTCGCCACACTGTTTGCCTGGGCAACAGGATATGATGACTGAACCAACTAGCTAGGAGTACACAAAATGGGCCGGTACCGACACGTTCCCCTTCCTGAGGAAGCCGAGCAGCAACCGGCCCGTCGTGACGGATGGGCCACCTGGGGTCCCACACCTGGACCTTGCGCACAGGAAGCTGAGCGCAAGAACGGACGCCGCACCCTGATTGTGGTGGTGCTGGTGTGTGGAGCGTTCTTCTGGGGTGGTCCGATCATGGCCCTACTCGTGATCATCCCCCTCAGCATGGCCTCTTACGGCCCCTTCAAGGCGTTCGGACAGTCCAACCGCTATGGCCGATGGGACTACGGTAGGGGCCGCGCAGTGGCCACTGAAGAGCAACCCCAGAGGGATCCGCTTCACCCGTACGACGAAGTGTAAGCGCGCATAGCAAAGCCCCCGCCTAGGCGGGGGCTGTAGTTTGCTCGGGGTCAAGCTGCAACGGTGTAGGAACGTCGTTCCTCAGGGGTCAAGTCGTCTGCGTCATGCTTGGCTGTTCGTTCGTCAACTTCCCTTTGCGAAAGGGTGCGTTGGGACTTCAGCCACGCAACCATGTCAGCGTCATTCATCGCTGCTCACTCCCAACCGAAACCATGGCACGGGCGAACACGATCTCGTCACCGGTCATGTTGCACACAGGGCAAGTCTCGTGCTCCGGTGCATCCATGCACACTACGCACTCTGTGAAGGTGGGTTCCATCTGACTCACTCCGATCGGTTGGTTTTGCGACACTGCAAACATACGCACATGTTTGCGTGAATGTCAACCCCCAATGTTTGCGCAACCGAGTCCAGGGGCATACCCTTTGTGAGAGCAGCAACCGACACTAGGAGGTGACCAAACACATGCGTCGCCGTACGAAGCCAGATTTTGGGTATTGGCTAGACGTGACGCTAGCCAATGAGCACATGTCCGGGAGGGATCTAGCCCACTCCGTGGGTGTGCACGACTCAGCCGTAAGCCGTTGGCGTGCGGGCAAGGGTGTGCCAACCATGGAAGCCATCGCCAAGCTTGCAGAGTTTTTTAAGGTCGAACCCTTGCGCTTGGCTGTTACGGCTGGTATCGTCACTCCTGCCATAGCAGGAGTGGACGCACTAGCCATGCCTGAACCAACCGAACAGCGTAAGGAGGTGCGGGAACGTCTGAAGACACTTCCGGGGCTCAGCAGTGCAGAAGTGCAAGCACTGTTGGAGCGCTACGACGAACTTCAGAGTGTGGAAGGGTGATTGGTAATGCACAAGCTTCGTGAGGACACACAGCGTCGCATAGTCGCTACCCTTGCATGGGGTAGTTGGTTCATCGCGGTTGTGCTCACAGGTGGTGTGACCTATGTGAATGTGACGAGAGAGATTACGCTTGCACCCACGTTCTTTCAGCGGGTTGCGGGCTCCATCATCATCGTCCTGATTGGAACGGGCATCGGTGCCGGTTTGGCCCTGTCCCGTATGAAACTGGCGGACACTATCGCTCGTGCCTTCACAGAGGGCTACCGGGCCGGTCAAGGGAAAGGACCGAACGGCGAGTGAAGCGACTGTATGACTTGATCCTCCGGGCCCGTCGAGTTTGGGCCCGGTTCCACGCGGAGAGTATCCGCATTGTCGCCCGTGGGAAGGGGCGCTAATGAAACTCATCACCAGAGTTGCAATTTTGGGTGCGCTTGCTGTTGTCCTGTGCGTTGGGGCAGCCCTCCTGTTCAATGGCGGGGGTCCGGCGGAGAATGCCACCAAGCTACGTACCGAGACCCTTGTCAATACCACATGGGATTTTGCTCCCCCTATCGAACGAGTGCAATTCTGCGCCGACTTGGCGCTCATGGGAGACAACCAGGAAGCCGCAGTAGAGCAGTTGAAGGCGGCAGCAAAGGCTGAGAACCTGTCCACGTTCAATAGCGTTGACCTTGACTACATGATTGACCTGTTCAAGGACAAGTGCGCGAATGGATGACGATCCGGACCTGTATACCGAGGTCTGTGAAGAGGACACGGGGCGTACGCCGTGCCGTAGGTGCAAGCGCATCACAGGGCACACAGACGAGTGCGTACGCCCCTCTGGGGCTCGTATCGGTCCAGGAGACCTCATCACTGACGCGGGGCCGGGCAGAACCCCCGTACGTGGTCGCGTAACAGCGGTCATCAATGACGTCAACGGCTGGCTTGTGATCTACGTCGTGACAAGCCGGGACCACCCTGTGTACGCCTACGGCACGGAGTTGTTTCTACCGTTCGACTCACCAAACTTGATCAAGCGAAAGAGGCGCACCGATGGCTCCAAGTGAAGTGCCTGAAATCGGTTCCGAATGGCTTTATGGGGGTCGGCGTATTCGAGTACAGAATGTTATCGTCCAATGGAGCTATGTGGATAGCGACCCTAATAATACGGGTTTCCTCCATGCAGAACTAAAACGTTGGGGCAAGTCATTTGTATCGGCCCCTTTGATACCGGAACCCGGTAAGACCTATGAGTATCGATACCCCGATGCTCTAACCACCTTCTATGTGTATGAGGTTTTTCAAGGCACTGTGTGGGGGCGTGAGCAGCACACAGATGATGACTACAAGTCCGATTGGTATAAAGCAAACTACTCATTGGAAGACTTCAAGGGGTTCAAGGAGGTAAGTAGTGGCTGAATACAAAGTTACTCGTCGGTACAGTGACGACGATACATTTCAGTCGGAGGCTCAACTAGAGGTGACACTCACCAAGGAAGACGTTGCAGATCTCTACACCGAATTGGCAGGCCTGGTCGACATAAACGATTCTTACCCCGTGGTGGAGTTTATGCTCAAGGTACGCAAGTTCTACGAAACCGAGACTGTTTGATGGCTGAACACAAGCTTAACCCTCGTGAAGGTGAAACCTGGTTTCACCCCAACACCTTCAACGCATACCGCATACACAGTTTCTCACCCGATGGCTGGGTCAGATACCAGGCCTTGACACCCACCGGTACAACCCTCCCTATGATCACCACAATGCCAACCCTGGACTTCGTACGCATCTATCGTCTGCAAGTCTCAAGCCGCAAGGAAGCCAGCCATGAGTGAAGACCAGTCAAGCCAGTCACCCGAGCCGACACCAGAGTCCACCAGCGCGCTCTACGCACGGCACCAAGAGCTATTCGACACTCGCTTCGAAGAAATCATGATCAAGAACTTCGTTGGCTTCGAACGCTCCAAGTTCGATATACTGGAGCGCAACGATTCTGTGTCAGAGGAAAACGGACATGCCTGAGCATATTCCCGGTGGAACGCGGGTACGCTATGTAGGTGGTGTAGCAGCGTTTCAAGGCGAAGAGATGACTTTTTTGTACGCAAATCAGTGTAATTGTAAGCATCAAACCTATGTACTTGAACGTGATAACGGCAAGCGTCTTGAAAAGGTTCTCCGTGAATCTTTTGTAATTATTCAGCCCGCGCCCGGCGAATAATTGGACGGCAGACCCCACTCCCTTTTTGGACGGCAGACCCCACCCTATGAAAATTTTCTTCGAGTTGGAAATGGAATTGCGATGACAGATTTCATACCCGGTAACCTCATCGAGCATAAGTTGACTAAACAGCATTACCGCTTTGTCGGTAAGGTTACAAATAGTGACCTAGTGGTTATTACCACATACGATGAGCACAGGCCGTACACTATCAGTTACGATGGGCTGCATCAGTATTATGATGTTGTTCCGGAGCACCGTTTGGTAAAGGGTAAGCGGTATGAGCATTCTGGGGCTAACGGAACAATTTTTGAGGTCCAGGAAATTTTCACCAACCCGAACACTAAACTAAAAGTTGCTTTCACATGGGCGATCTACCCCAGCGGACATGTCTATCCTACTGTTATTCATGAAAACATGTGGGCGAACTACGAATCGATCTAGGTTGACTCCTGGGCTGCCCCACACTATGATTGTGGGATGCAACCAAACCCGACCAATGATGAGGATAATTCTTGGCGGTTCTACGCAGAATGTAGGAAGCAGATAAAAGACAATCCTGAATTACAGGATATCTGGTTCCCGGATGATGACCTTGAACCCGAAGAAAATGCCTTTAATACCAGCCAAGCCCTAACAATTTGCGCGGGGTGCCCTGTGAGAATGCAATGTCTTAACCTAGCAAAAGAAAACAGGGAACCCACAGGTGTATGGGGTGGGGTAGTTTTCCCCATACGCAAGCGACGCATAAAGAAACAAGGTGACTCCAATGAGTGATGATAACTTCGAAGATATCGTCAGCAATGGTATGGACGACTCGGGGGATGCTCCCGAGTTCGAGTCCATGATGGATGTAATCTTCTATTACTACAAGAAGTTTAATCCTGGATCAATCCCAGTTAAGGGAATGTTCATCCTGGAGTCCACCGCACCAGGCATTCCACGGCGAGTAGAGTGTGAAACCAGTGCACCCATGACAATGTGGGAAGCTCTTGGACTACTCGAATATGTGAGTAATGATCTGAAGCAGCAGGATATGCTGGATATACTAGGCATCGCCCTTGAGCCTGAAGGGGACGATGACGATGACTGATCCTTATGTCAATAAACCTCAAATAGTTTCAGAGCCTAATGATTGGCATGAGCTAACATTTCAGATATCAATTGACCAGGCAGTCGACTGGGACGACTTCGATCTTAAGAAGTGGGCTCACACCGTAGCCCGGTACACTGCACTCGTAATGGCAAAGACCACCGTAGACACCGCAGAGCTTGAAGACCCGGAAGTTATTAAAACCCTGATCATGGGTATAAAGGTTGACAGGGTAAGGTTTGTGACGGATGATGGTCTCCACGAACTGATAGATAATTTTGAAGAGGAGTAGGGCATGGGAGCGTACGAGGATCTCCTTGCATTCCTAGCCCCGTTTGCGGAGGGGGCAGACGGGTACCTAGGTCTTGTAAAGGCTGACCGCTCCCAGGAAACACCCGAGGACAACAAGAAATGGGGAGAATTTCACAACTGGTATGCCTCAGTTGGCCAGGGTGAAGTTGATCTCCCTTTTGAAGTTCTTTCAGAGAATCCACGGTGGGAGTATTACTTCACGCCTGCCGTACTCTCAGAAGAGAATCGACGGCAGAGCAAGTTCCAGCACTCCAATGTGATCTGGATTGATTTTGATGAGCCAGTAGATTGGCAAGCTTTTGATCCGGCTCCATCCATTGTGGTGCAGACCTCGGAGAACAAGCATCACTGCTATTGGCTACTCAAGCCGGAAGCCCGTATCACCAACCCCAATGACATGCGGTATTGGTGTAAGCGGTTCCTGTCATACTTCAGTGGCGGAGACGAATCCGGGTTTGATGCTACTCAGCTACTCAAGCTACCTTGGGGCCTGAATCTCAAGCTAGGTGCGCGTAACAACGACGGTACAGCTTGGGCCCCGAAGGTAATCAAGTTTCAGCCAGACCTCAAGTATGCCGAAAATGATTTCGCGGACATCCCTGAGCCTCCGATTGAGCTGGACAGCGTAGTTGATCTGGACGCCATCGGTGGAGCCCCGGAGCCAGAAAAGGGCTACCGAGGCTATCTGGAAGAGTACGGCAGTCTCATCCCGAAGAAGACTCAGGAAAAGGTTCTCAACGCTCAAGAGGGTGGCGAGGAGAAGCGATCCGGAGTCCTCTACAACCTTACCTGTGAGTTGTTCGACGCCTTGGAAGACCCCGCAAAGGTCTATCTTGTTCTACTGGGCTCTCCCAATGACAAGTTCTCAGCAGATCATGGAGGGCGGGGTGCACACCTTCTGTGGAAGGACATCAACCGGGTCACCGCCAAGCGTGAGAACCGTGAGCGGGTAACACCTAAGACAGCTTCTGAAATCTCAGATATCACTAATGATAAGGATCTGAGCAAGGAAGAGCAGGAGACAATGATCGCCGAATATGTTATGGATAAACTCCGTAACACTGGCGAATTTCTCCAGAACACACAGGGTCAGACTTTCTACGCGGACAAGAAGACCGGAGACTCGACCACACTATTCGATGTCTCTATCCAGTCTGAAAGCCGGTTCGTCTCCCTTATCCTCCGTAAGCGTCATGGATTCATGCAAGGTACGCACGCCCGGCGGATCAGTAACATTGCCCACGAAGCCCTAGCTGAGTGCCTTGAAAAGCCTGCTATCCCATTCCACCATTTCGCTCACTACGATTACATGAGCAACACAGTGTATGTGGATCGCTACGACGGCACGATGTATATCCTGGATGGTGAGAAGATTGTCCAACGCCCACACGGTTACAATGGGGTTTATTTCGTACAGGACAATAACAGCTCTTACCCTCGCCCTTATGAGTACGTACCAGAGTATGACGAACATGGGCTTGATGCCCTGATCCTTGATGGTCCGAACTACACCACACAGGGCAATGGGATCTCAAGAGAAGGTATCCACCATCTCCTGAAGACCTGGATCACAGCTTTCTTCTTCCCTGAGATGATGGACACTCGCCCCATCATTCTGATCCAGGGAGCTGCGGACTCCGGTAAAACCTCAATGTTCCAGATGCTGTCCATCATGTTCACAGGGGATAGCACTCTGGCAGTCACTGACATGCCGGACAGTGTACGAGAATTTGACACTCAGGTTTCACAGAGTAGCTACATCTTCTACGACAACGTAGAAGTTAACAAAAAAGAGCTACAGAGGAAGCTTGCTCAGGTTGCAACTGGGTATACTGTCAAGCAACGGAAGATGTACACCAACAACCAGATGCTTAATGACAAGGCCCGATCCTTCGTCGGCATCACCTCGCGTACCATCGACCGTATCCAGGATGACGTGGTCAGCCGGTATGTGATCCTTCCGGTTCACCCGTTTGCAGCCAAGACCGACGAACGGAAGCCGCTCAATGAAATCCTCAAGGCAGTCGTCAAGAACCGTGACGCCCTGTGGAGCGAGCTGCTAGACTTCGTCAACGCCACGGTTCGTGAAGTGGGTGCACACGGCCTAGGTCGGGGCACTGTTAAAATCCGTACGGCCGAGTACGGGGCACTGCTCGACCTTACCTGTGGCATGGTTGGCCTTTCCTACAAGCGCTTGGAAGACTTTATCCGACGTATGCAGGCCGAAGTCGTCAGTGAAAATGACCCGCTGTTCAATGCATTGCAGGAAATGGTCGAAGCTGTCGATCACGACCCTGAGCACCGATACAAATCCAAGGAATTGCTGGACGCACTAACTCGGATTAATCGGAAGGTTTCATCCAAGCATCCCACTCCTAATAAGCTCACACGACAGCTCCAAGCTTATATAAATAATGAGCAACTGGAACGCTACGGTGTAGAGGTTATTGTTCATCGTTCGGGTAACAATACGGCCTTCTCCGTTCAAAGCACCCGATAGATGGTAAAATAAAAGCACTGGGAAAGCCCTAGTGTAAAGGAGAATATCGTGATTCGTAAATTCCTCACTCTTGACGGAGATGTACTGGAAGAGACGGATTGGGCACTTAAGCCGACAGATAAGTGCTTCTATTGCGATCTGAATTTTATGCAGATGTTCACCGATTTCGATGAAATTTGCTACGAATCTCAGGATGGCGAACACGATTGGATCACACTGGTTAACCCTTCCGAAAACCGGAGGTAAACAGGGGGCGCTCAAAAGGCGCCCCTTTGTGTTAGAAAGCAGGCTACTATCATGGTTAAACGGCCCAATCAAGAACGCTTCAATATGACTACAGAAGAGTCAGTAGCGTTTTGGCTGATAATTATTGCGGAATACTCTCACAGGTATGTCCGTGAGAATAGTATCCTGCTCTACAATAACAACACCGTAAGGAATTCAGATGCTGGATAAGTCAGTTCGTTGTGACGGCTGTGGTGCCGAGGCTTGGGTTTCGGTTAAGAAGACTGTTGAAGATGTTAAGAAGCAGCTAGACTTCTGTGCACACCACTACAACGCAAACAGCATCATTCTCCACGCCGAAGGGTGGGCGATCTCCGCCGATGAACGTGAACTCATCAACACAAAGCCCTCCGTCTCTGCAAACGCAGACTAAGCAGTGCCGTAAGTGCGGGACCGAGAAGCCCCTTACGGCCTTCCAGCGCCGTAAGGAGTCCTCAGACGGTCTAGGTCCCCGGTGCAAGCCCTGCGTCAGTCTACAGCGCAAGTCCTGGCGCCAGGAGACAGTCTACGAGGGACCGGAGATGGATCTCACAGCAGATCAGCGGGAAAAAATGTACACGGAGGTAATCGCCCGCATGTATAGTCTGGGCATCATGTCCGGGCCTACCGCCCAGGAATGCTTTCGTCGGGTGACACGTGGCGGTTAACTTTTATCCTTGGCTGTACTACGAATGCTGCAATGTCCTGGAGAAGGTCCACCCACGTACCCTATGCTGGGTCTGTGGTAAAGGTGAAGGCGTTGATTACTGGGATCACTTCTCGGAAGCCAACATCTGGCAGAAGCCTTACCATGAGGGAACATCCCGAGTCCACATGCAGTTGAGCAAGGTTATGCCAGAATTTTTGAAAAGGGCTCACCCATGAAGTTCAACCCCAAGGACCCTACGGTATGGCTGTGGAAAAGACTTCTTAAAGGGACCCCTTCACAGCATTGGAGACGCCCTCTCAGTAAGACAGAGAAGGAAGAGCGTGCCAGACAGGGACGCAGTCACTGGGCAGAACACAAGCATCCACGGACGGGCAAGCCGTTCAAAAATAAATAGCCAACCGGCCTGAGATGACCTCCACATCTCTCAGGCCGGTTGTTTTATGTTTGGGATCACGGTACAGTGGGGATCAGATGAGTATGGAACGTCATACGGCTTCGACCATCACAGATGATGAGTTGGACAAGCTCTACCTAGAGCTGGAAACTTTGAGGGCCGAAATTTGGTCCCTTATTTGGGAGATGAACCCCCATGACGACTGATGATCTGAGCAATATTTACGTTGAGGCGGAGAAGTATCTATGGACCTCCGTAAAGCGGTACTCGCTCTACTCCTACCATGATCTTCAAGAAGCCGTCCATGAGGGTATGATCCGAGTCTGGCGAGACTTGGAAGATGGGTATACAGAGAAGCTACATATCCTACGACGTGCCGCTATGCGGTCGCGGGAGATCCTGTACACCCACAATGAACAAACTCTGGGCAAGCCCCGTCTCTCTCATGAAGGTACTAGTTATTCACCGATTCGAGAGAAGATTCAAGTTTATCTGGCAGAGTATATGCCGGTGCATGACAATGTTTGGCCCAAGGCTAAGGATGTAGCAGCGGCTCTAGGTATCAGTAAGGATTCTGCCGCTGAACAGCTTCGTAATATCAAAACTGGAAAATTTAATCATGGGGTTATGAAACAGAGGAAGGATGGTAGTTTCATCAAAGATGCAGACTACTACCGCCCTATATCTGTTGAGGGACTGAATTCAAATATCTCCTCAGTAGAAGGCTCTCGCCAATGGACAGACTCTCCTCTTGTCTCTCAGTATTCTGAAACCTGGGAGAATGGCCTAATTGATAGCCTAGACATGGCTGAGTATATAAGTGAACTTCAGCCTAGGTATCAGCAGGCTATTCATCTCTACTTCTACCTCGGGTATACATATCACGAGATAGGCACATACCTAAAGTTTGATAAGAACCCATCACAGAATGGTAGCCAAGTGGTCCGTCGGGCTATTGCTCAGCTCCAAACCATTGTGGCTCCGTATGAGGGTGAATGTGCCAAGGGTCATAAGCGTACCCCTGAAAACACCCATATCTACAAGCGAGATGCGGGTACTATAATTCGTCAGTGTATTCCTTGTAACAATATCCACAAGGCAAATGACAAGCGGCGCACGGGAAACGTCAAAAAGGTTATTAAGAGTTCCAAGCCCAAGTCTTGTGAAGAACACGGTCCTATGACCTTGGTGGACAGTCGCGGCGGTCTACGATGCCACGAGTGTCGTAAGGCTACACAGCGGAAGTACGCGGCTAAGAAGCGCAATGATAGTACCGAGTGATCGCTATCAGTGTTACCTCTGCAAGGGTCGACCGTTCTACTTGCTATGTGAAGCCTGTCATGAGACCATGTGTGCACCATGCTCTGAAATCGTCTGGGTGATCCGGAACGAAGAGGAGTGGGCACACCTTCTGTGTAAGGGATGCGCTAATGTCGAACCCTAGGCTTGATGAACTTCGTCAAGAGATTAGCG
>JACCDR010165141.1_pt1 | contig 14424 bp, 14 predicted proteins | sample 7446431 | NCBI WGS metagenome assembly JACCDR01 (sample SAMN15323443, study PRJNA562643) | freshwater metagenome | isolation source: river surface water | place: USA:Blue River Watershed | collected 2017-08-17 | reverse complement strand
TATCTGAGACTTTGACCCAATTGTATTCACCTCGCGTAGCAATTCTTGGGTGTAAAAATCTAACTTCTTACCCTCCACAATTCGATCGCGCACAAGTTGTTTGTAGTTTTTAATATGTTCAGAAAGACGGGATAACTCTTCGTTTATGTCAGCTCTTTCAAGTTGAATGACAATTTCTTGTGAAAGGCGATGTGCATCCAACTCCTGCCCCTTCAATCGTGTGCGAATCTTTTGCTCGTAACGGTCTTGAAGTTGAGCATTAGCCTCTTCTCGTAAATCTTTAATAACTCTTATGTCTTTCTCCAAAGCACCTAAGCCTTTTTCCAAATCTTTACGCAGAGACTGCCCCTCTCGAGCTCTCTCTGAATCGCAGGCTTTGCAGGCCGCTGTGAAAGCCTTTTTCAAGACCTTTTCTTCGCCAGCAAAAAGACTATGACTTTCTTCAACTCGAATAACCTCAGGCAGCCTTGCAAAATGTTCAAGATGAACTTGAAGTCCAATTTTCAAGTCCCTGGAAAGCTTCTGGTAGGCAGAAAAGTAAGACTGTGCCAGGGAGCTGTTCACATGCATTTTGGTTTTAGCGGCTAGATTCTTTACACGGCGATTGATATAGACATCAACCGTACCGCGCAATAGATACACACTTAAAATTTTTTTGAGCTCAACTTCAAAGACGACAAATTCGCGCGGCAGATGAAACCGCGGTTCTAAAAATCGTCCGTTCACAGAGCGAATACTCACCTCAATTAAGACATCTTTTGATTGCTCTTGAGCTGTCCCATAACCTGTCATACTTCTCATATTGTCTCCATTTTGAAACCAGCTCGAAAAGGGGTCAAGAATTCAGAAATTTCTCGACCCGGCGACTGGCTTCATTCAGTCCCGTTTCCCCAGGAAGCCAATTTAATTGCTGATCTCTTTGAAACCATGTTTGCTGTCTCTTTGCCAACTGCTTTGTGCTCCTGGAGATTTCAGCACATAATTTTGTTTCGTCGATTAACCCAGACAAAGCTGATACGACTTCACGATAACCTACACTCCTAAGAGGTGACCACTCGCTCAGTCTTTGGTCTACTAGACCGCGAACCTCTTCAATCAGGCCCTTTTGCAACATCAATCGTGTTCGGCGCTCAATGCGCTCAGTTAAGATAGCTCGCTCCCAGAAAGGAGCAACCTTGAGCAAATCATGTGGAAACTCTACCCGAGATCTTTCAAAGTCATTTTGAATTTGAGTTATGCTTTTTCCCTGCGAGCGTATAAGCTCCACAGCTCTGCCGATACGATAGTGATCAGCCAGGTGCAGCCTCGCCCCGTACTCCGGATCTACTTGTTGAACCTCAAGCAAAAGACGTAGAGGACCTTTGACCTCGTTCATCTCGTCGGCAACTTGCCTTTTAACACCTTCAGGGACTGGCAACACAGGATACATTCCCTTTTCAATTGCCATAAAGTAAAAACCCGTACCGCCCACTACAAATATTGGCTTTTCTTCCGGCAAATTTTCAAGGCATGAGTTGAAGTCACGGGCAAATTGCCCCGCCGTCATCTCATCGGGCGGCGCCACATAATCCAACAAATAATGCGGAACTAAAGCCCGCTCCTCTGAAGTTGGCTTAGCAGCACCAATGTTAACCTTCTGATAAGTCTGAATGGAGTCACAATTGACAATGACTCCCTGAAACTTTTGCGCCAACTGTAGAGCCCACTCTGATTTACCAGATGCAGTTGAACCCATGACAAAAATGACTTTATGCTTTTTAGATTTCATCAAACTAGACGGCCAAAATCTCTTTCAAGCTTCACAAATGGATACTCTACACTCACCGGTCGACCATGTGGACAAAAACTCGAAAGCGGAAATTGATCCATATCCTGAAGCAGGCTACGCATTTGTTCAATGCTGAGAGCCTGCCCCGCTCTGACCACCGAATGACAAGCCATTGTTGCACAGATATCTCCAACTGCTCTCTCCAAAGAATAACTATCCCCTTGCTCCAAAACTTCTCCAGCCATCCTGTCTAGCAACGGGCTCAGGCTGGACTCTTTAATCATGAGGGGCGCTGCTTTGACACCTAAAGTTCCAGGCCCCAGCGTCTCTATATGAACCCCCAGACGAGCGATATCAGAAGATAAAGTCAAAATAGCCTCAACTTTTTCTGGTGACATATCAATGGCGAGTGGAAACAAGTAGTCTTGAACCTCTGCACGCCCACCGCGCCATGCACTCATAAGCTTTTCAAAAACGACACGCTCGTGGGCTGCATGTTGATCAACAAAGACAATTTTATCACGAGCCTGCGTAACGATATATGTTAAATGGGCCTGCCCCAAGACCTCCAAAGAGGACCAATATCCCTCACTAACAGGCTCCTTTTCACGAAAGACAGCCCCCTCTGAAATCAAAGATTCAAAGGACTCGCGAGAAGCTCCCGCCTGAACCAAAGCTTGATAGCCCACTTTTGGCTCTCCTAAAGTCGATGGCTGCAAATGCTTACGCTGAAACTGAGTCACCGAAAAGCTTTGATCACTAAACGCAAAATTTTCAGTCGGTGCCGCTGGCTCTATTCTCGGCATAGCCTCTTCCGACACCACGGGTGCGGGTATCCAAGGAGCCAACTCTAAGCTCGAACGCAAAGCTCCCGCCACAGCTCGAAACGCCAAGGAGGCATTCTCAAATTTTACTTGGGACTTTGTTGGATGAATATTAACATCCACAGCACTTGGATCTGCTTCGACCCAAACAGCTGCAATGGGATACTCTCCATGCATCAATAGATGTCGATAAGCCTCCATTACAGCCGCTTGCAAACTGCGATCCTGAATCCATCTATTCTGTGCAAAAAGCCAAATATTTTTTGATGTTTTAGCGACATGATGCGGGTCCGCAAATACAGCCCAAGCTTTTACATTTTCACGAACCGCTTCTCCTTCAAAAAGGGGGCGAGTTTCTAAAACCTGTTCCACTCTCTCGCGGCGAGTTTGACAGACAGGCCAAAAATAAATCAACTTGCCGTTTTCCTGGACCCGAAACTCTACAGAAAAATGCGAAAGCGCCAAGGCCTTGAGGGCGATTTTGATAGCGCCACTCTCTGCCGCATCAGACTTTAAAAACTTTAATCGCGCCGGGGTATTCTCAAAAAGATTTTCAATCAAGATACTGGTGCCAAAAGAGCCCCCGACCTTATCAATGACTCTTTTTCGTCCAAAGAGACTGACCAACTGAATGGCCGTCTCTTCGGAAGCTTGCCTCGAAGTCAAAGTCACTTTACTAACCGCGGAAATACTGGCTAGTGCTTCTCCTCTAAAACCAAAACTTCTTAGGCGCCAAAGATCATCCGTCTGAGAAATCTTACTGGTTGCAAATCGGTCTAATGCTTTTGGTAAATCCTGAGCAGACATCCCATAGCCGTTATCGGTCACCTTCACTTTTCGACCGCCGTCAAAAAACTCAATTTGAATTTTTGTCGCTCCGGCATCCAGACTGTTTTCAACCAGTTCTTTGACAAGATGGGCTGGTCGCTCTACGACTTCGCCAGCGGCAATTTGATCAACGACTTCTGAGGATAAAAGCTCAATAGACATGGAGGGAATGTGCATGACCACAGTCACGAAGTCCACCTGTTGCCACACTGCATTTTAAAAGTCTTTTCCTAGACTCAAACCAAAGCCATAGTATTTAGAGCGCTCCCAGAAATAATCAGCATCCAGTCGAAGGGTCCACCGCTTCAAACGAACTCCCCAGCCAAGATTAAAAACAGCGCCTATAGTCATGTCGTCAGCGGAGTAGGTCGAAGCCCCCCCGCTTGTAGGTACTTCCAAAACAAAGTGCGAGTATTTAAACAGGGGCCCAAATCCATAGAAAAAAATGGTGTCTCGAGTCTGCGGCAGAACAGTTTGCATTAAGAAGTTTGCAATCACAACAAAACCACTTGCAGAACGCCCCGTAAAATCTTCGTAGTAAGAAGGTGGAGAAGTTGCAAAGAGTAAATTACCTTCGGCGTGGATTTCTCCATCAAAGATCGTATTGTATCCACTGACATTAAAGCCATAAAAATTTGTAAACGCAGATCGCTCTTCACCCAAAGTGTCTTCTGTATAGTTGATAAAATGAATTGATCCACCTCTGTAGCGAGTGGCAAAAAAAGGCTTCTGTCTTTTGCGCTCAACTTTGTTCTTTTTGGGTGGAGGACTTTTGAGTTTAAAGCGCCCCGGCTTGATATCTGTATCTGCGATCCACCCCAAGACACCTGGTTTTATACGAATTTTATAGAAAGGTCCCGACTTGCTGGTTGAGATGTTATATATGGATCCCACTTTGAGTTTCGCGATCACTGGCGCATCAAAGTCTGCATCTCGATAAACTAAGACATCTTGATTTATGATTGTCCCTTGCTGCGACTGTGCTTGCGCCACTGAGACGACAAGCATGACTGCTAAAAAAAGTAATATTTTGTTAAAAACGTAAGAGCCAAACACGATAGAAGGCCTCTATTACAATCTTCAGAGACATCTTACTTTGACCAACCCGACGATCTTCAAAAATTATTGGAGACTCTGCCCCTTTAAATCCCTTTTTCAAAGCCTTGTACTTTAGTTCAATTTGAAAACTATAACCGTTGGATTCGACAGTCGAAAGATCAATGGCTTGAAGGACTTCACGCTTCCAAGCATTAAAGCCGCCGGTCCAATCGTTGAGCGGAAAGCCCAAAATAAGACGCGAGTAGATCCCACCACCGCGAGAAATAATCTTTCTCATCAAGCCCCAGTTGACCGTCGAGCCTCCTTCAATGTAGCGCGAACCGACTGCAAAGTCGTTGCTCTTAAGCTTATCTAAAAGTGCTGGAAGGTCCTGGGGGCGATGAGAGAAGTCTGCATCCATCTCGGTGATTACTTCAAAACCATGATCCATTCCCCAGCGAAACCCCGCTATATAGGCTTTACCCAAGCCCTGCTTACCCGGACGAGAAAGAAGATGTAGCTTAGGTTCATTTTTTTGCATTTCTCGAACAATGGCTCCCGTCCCATCAGGAGAGTTGTCATCGACCACAAGAATCTCGACACCAGGCGAAATCGAAAAGACTGCAGGAAGAAGTGCCTGAATATTTTCTCTTTCGTTATAAGTTGGGATCACAATGAGGGTCTTCATGCCCCTAAGTTGTCATAAACTAGACCTATTGGCAATAACTAGATCAGATGGATCGTGAAACGAGCTGCCCTTTACTCTTTTCCTTCAAGGCCTGAGCCTTCTCTGAAGACAAGGTTGGCAGAATTAAAGGCTTCACCAGAAGATATCTAGGATCCTGTCGACGCAAATCTAACTGAGATCGCACTTTCAACGCGGCATCCATTGGATTTTTTTTATATAAAACGGGATCAAAACCACACTGCCGACAAACCACAGACAACCGCCAACGAAGCTTAACAAAGACCTCGGCAATTGCTAAGCAAACAACAAAGACAATACAGACACGTGGGTCAAAACCGCGCCAAAAAACTAACATAAAGATTAAGGAAGCAAAAGAACTAGCAACCAGATTTAAAAATGAAATACTCTTCTTGCGATAGATCCTTCGCGGACTGCGACAAAAAGCACAGTAGCAATTACTTCTTTTTTTAAATAGACCCATATCTCTATTGTGCCAAAAAGAAGGTCTAGAACGAAAGTTGAATTTATGATTTTTCAAAAAGGCCTGATAGACTAGAGTCATGACAAGTCTCAAATCTTCTTTATTCGCAGGCGTTCTATTTCTAATACTCCCCTCCTGGACTTATGCCCAGTCACAATCTGAGGATTCGCATCCTCAAAAGCGTGAAGATTATCAAGAGGTCAGCTATGACGATCTCCTAAACGAGCTCACTGCGAAAAAAACAAATCTCTTATCGCCCACAACCAGCAGTTTTGACGAAACTCGCATCCATGCTGGCATTGGCTATGTGAATACCTTTACCAACATCTCAACTCAGCAACAAAATTTCAATCGTTATGCCAATGGCATTCAGCTCTCAGTTGGGATGGATCTGTTTTCTCAGCAATGGTACTCGGAAGGAACTTTCCGAAACTATGGGATGACATCAACTGGGGCCGAGGAGATGACCCTCAAAGACATTGATCTCCGAGTCGGTTATCGGCAAAAACTTGAACGCATATGGGACTATACTCTGAGCGCAGGTCTTTCAAATCGCTTCCTTAGCTTTTCTGACCCAAACAAATCAATCAGTGTTAATGAGAATACCCCATCGCTCATTGTATCGACTGGCTTTCTGGCTCAGCTGCACAAAAACATCTCGATCGGAGGTGAAATCGGAGCGCGATCTGCTCTTGTCAGTAAAGCTGCCGATCGAAATTCTTTTGATCTTATTTTCCGAATGGTCACCTCACTATAAACTATGAAACTCTATCTGCTTTTGCTCTTGATTGCTGTCTCGACTCTCATTCTAACAGTCATGGCTAACCACCTTCGTGCAAGGCAAATAGCAAATTATAAGCTTGTCCCAAATTGCTTGCTGACCAGAGCTCCTTTGTTATTCATAACCGGTCCTCGCTCGATATTTTACTTCAAAAGTTACTGGAATGTTTACCCATCTTATTTAGCGGAACACGGCTATGAGGTTTATACTCTTCAAATACCCTGGCGTTCAAATAGACTGGCTTCACTCAAAAAGACTTTTAGCGTGGCTGAAGCACAAAGTTCTGGCTACCATCTTATTCTCGACAAATGGACCTGGGCCGAAATCAACAAGCTAAATCTCGAAAACTCTCCTAAAATCCGATCTATGAGTGTTCTAGCAGATTCAATCGAGAGGCTACCCACAAATGCACCCGTCATTTCCATGATAAGCACTGACAGCAAATCTCTGCTGCAGAGATCCTTATATCATTTGCACTCGCTCTTGTTTACAGGCGAAGAGCTTCCATCTTTAGTCACTCTCGGTGGCACAAAGGGAAATCAAATGGCGAATGCACGCCTGCTTTTAGAGAGAGCTCGAGCTCTGGCTGAAGATGACCTCTTGAAATTATCTTGATTGCCTATTTATCTGATGTTCAAATAGATTTATGACCGACTACCGAGACGTGACTCCTGGAAAAGCCTCTGCACACGACCACCTTAAAGCTATGTTTCGCACCGTTATTCACTACCTGCGAAATCCTCTTGAGGGCATAAAATCGCTTCCGAATTGGAGCTGGCAAAAACTCGTCATCTGCATGACAGCCCTGTCTATGATTTCAGGTGTTGTCTCTGGCTTTATTCCGCCAAGCTTTTTTCGAATTGTTGGAGGCATCATCCTCTCGCCTCTTGTGGGACTGGCATCAGGAATGGTCGGCTCTTTGCTGATATACTACTACTTTCAGGTTTTTGAAAAGCGCACTTGCTCTCTTCGAGGCCTCTTCACTCTGATTTTATTTGCCAATATTCCGTTCTTTGTTTTTCAAACAATATCAGAGCTCATTCCACCCATTACCCTTATCGGATTTGCCTTTTCCGCCATGCTGATCGCCGTTGGACTAACCGAAAATTTTCAAATGAAAAAAGAGCGCGCTATACGCTTAGCTGCTATCTTATTTGGAGTGATTTTTTTGCTCTGGCTCTGGAATCGAATTGATATTTCACGAATGACTTAAGTGCGACCAGTAGAGCCAAAACCACCGACACCACGTTCAGTTGAGCTCAACTCATTAACTAGCTCAAAAGCTGCTTGATAAACAGGTCCAATAACAAATTGTGCACAACGCTCTTGATCTTGAATGGTTACAGTTTCTTTTCCTAAATTAATCAAAATGACTTTCACTTCTCCACGATAGTCTGCATCGATCGTTCCTGGTGTGTTAACAACAGAAAGCCCTTGCTTTGCTGCCAAGCCACTGCGTGGACGACATTGAATCTCGTAACCAAGCGGAATTTCAAAAGCCAAACCCGTTGGAATTAGAGCTCGATCTCCTGGATTTAAAATCAAGGGTTCTGAAAGTTGGGCCCGAACATCAAAGCCACTAGCTCCGACCGATTGATAGGTTGGTAGTTCACCACGAAAGTTCTCGAGACGTTTAATCTTAACCGGAACCTTTTGCATACTCTACCCCTTATCAAATTGGAGGTCTTCCCACCAATTCTTTAATGTATTCACATCAGGACCCAACAAAACTCCTGATGCCTTTTCCAAATTGAGTTCACTCTGAATATAACTATTCACGCTCTCAACATTTACTTCTTTAATTTCATCGATAACAGAATCTACCGAGCGATACTGACCAAAGACAATTTCATTGACAGCTAAAGAGGTCATGCGATTTTCAATATCATCAGCACCTAACAAGATACTACCAATGACCTGTGTTTTAAACATTTCGACGTCTTGCCGCGAAACGGGCTTTCGTTTAAGCTTCGTAAATTCTTTCGCAATCAAATCACCCACTTTGCGAGCATGCTTAAGTTCTGTCCCTGCATAGATGGTTAGCATTCCGGAATCCACGTGGGTGTTAAGGTTTGAGTGAATGGTGTAGACCAGTCCCTTCTTTTCGCGTACACTTTGATACAGGCGAGAGGTCATACCTCCACCCAGCAACGAGTTTGTGATAACAGCTTCAAAACGATAGCGATCACGAAAACTAGCTGTTGGGATTCCCATCAGAAGATGAACCTGTTCAGCTTGTTTTTCCATTACAAAGCGACGCTTCAACCACCTCGGCACCGATCTTTTTTGCGGTGCACGCTGTGCTTTCTTTCCACCCAATCTCTTCTCAATCCCAGCCATCAAATCATCATGATCAAAGTTGCCAGCGACGCTGACGATAATATTTTTTGCTGAGTAGGTTTTTTTATAGTAGTCCATCACCTGCCCTTGCTTCATAAGAGCGATAGACTTCGGCGTTCCTAGAATCGACCGACCCAATGGATGCTTGCCATACACCTGATCATAAAAGATGTCGTGAACAACATCTTCATGACTGTCCTCTGACATGGCGATTTCTTGCAGAATCACATTCTTTTCAAGATCAAATTCCTTTTTATTTAAAGCCATATTAGAAACTAAATCAGATAGAACATCTAAAGCTGTCTCCCAATGGTCCTTCAAGACCATTGCGTGATAACAGGTGTACTCGCGAGTGGTGTAGGCATTCAGCTCTCCACCTAAAGCCTCAAGTGATTCTGCGATTTGATAAGCACTTCGAGTTTTTGTGCCTTTAAAAACCAAATGTTCTAGTAAATGAGAGATCCCAGCTATCTCGGAAGATTCATCGCGAGTCCCAGTCAAAACCCACGCACTAATAGAAAAAGCACGGGATCCGGAGTGCAGCTCAGTCACCACTCGGATCCCATTTGAAAGTTCATTTTTTTTGAACTGGGTCGTATTCACTTGTAATTAAGACCTACTGGAGCAGGGCTTTGCGAGAAAGCTTAATACGTCCCGCACGATCCACTTCAAGCACTTTAACATCGATCGTCTCGCCCTCTTTAAGGACATCTGTGACGGCACGAACCCGCTCATTTGCGATTTCAGAAATGTGCAGCAGACCTTGAGTATTTGGTAAGATTTCGACAAATGCGCCGAATTCAGCAATTTTTACGACACGGCCTTTATATGTTTTACCAACCTCAGCTTCTGCAATGATATCATTAATCATTGCAATTGCTTTTTTCGTAGCCTCTGGATCAGCTGACGCTATGTGGATTGTTCCATCATCTTCAATCTCGATCTTAACCCCTGTTGCTTCGGTGATACCACGAATAACTTTACCACCGGATCCAATGACTTCGCGGATTTTATCAGGCTTAATACGGATTGTCTCGATACGCGGAGCAAATTCAGAAATTTGACCTCGCGGAGTTTTCATTACCTTTTCCATCTCATTTAAAATATGTGCACGGCCTTCTTTGGCTTGAGCCAAAGCTTGCTCCATCACTTCGAAAGAAACAGAATCGATTTTGATATCCATCTGCAAGGCTGTGATGCCGCTGCTTGTACCAGCTACTTTAAAGTCCATATCACCCAGGTGATCTTCATCACCCAAGATATCTGTCAAGACTGCAACACGGTCGCCTTCTTTAATAAGCCCCATCGCAATACCTGCAACGTTGCCCTTTAATGGTACGCCGGCATCTAGCATAGCCATTGTACCTGAGCAGACCGTCCCCATAGACGAGGAGCCATTTGATTCTAAAACTTCGGATACAATACGAATTGTGTAAGGAAATTTTTCAAAATCCGGAAGAACAGCTTTTAAAGCACGCTCCGCCAAGTTTCCGTGACCAATCTCACGACGACCCTGTCCACCATAGCGACCTGTTTCTCCAACAGAATATTGCGGAAAGTTGTAGTGCAACATGAACTTGCGCTTTTGGGTTCCCAACAGAGCATCAATCATCTGCTCGTCATCCCCAGTTCCCAAAGTTACGGTACCAAGAACTTGCGTCTCTCCACGAGTGAACAAACCGGAGCCATGAGCTCGCGGTAACAAACCCACTTCATTTGCAATAGGTCGAACCGTTCGCACATCTCGGCCATCAATACGAACAGCACGATCTAAAATCATAGCACGTGCTTCTTTGTACTTTAAATCTTCAACAATTGTATTCAGTTCTTTTTTACGTTGTTTTAAGAGGTCTTTATCAGTGATGGATTTAAGTAAAACAGTCTCAGCCTCAGAAAGCGCCGCATGACTAGTAGCATAGCGCTCTTGCTTCTCGCGAATAGCCAAGGCTGCGGCAATTTTTCCTTTTAAAAAAGTCTCCGCTTGAGACCTAAAATCTGCATCTATAGTCGGAGCTGTGAATGTTCGTTTTGCTTTTGAACCTGTTTTTTCGCGCAATTCATCTTGAGCATTCAAAAGAGGCATCATCGACTGATGACCAAACTTCAAAGCAGCCAAAACATCGGATTCGGAAATAAAGCGAGTCTCGCCCTCTACCATCAGAAGACCATTGCGAGTCCCAGCTACAATTAAATCCATGTCAGACTTTTCCATCTGCTGCGGCGTTGGATTTGCAATCAACTGTCCATCAACTCGCGCAACCTGAATAGCGGCTGTTGGGCCGTTGAAAGGTATATCAGAGACATGAAGCGCGGCCGATGCCCCAAGGCTTGCTAAAATTTCTAATGGAAAAGCACCATCTGCAGAAAGTGTCGTTGCAATAACTTGAGTCTCGTAACGATAACCTTCTGGAAAGCTTGGACGGATGGGACGGTCGATCAAACGCGCTGTCAAAACAGCATCTGTTGTTGGCTTACCCTCACGCTTGAAGTAGCCACCTGGAATCTTACCAGTAGCATAGAACTTTTCCATGTACTCAACAGTCAATGGAAAGAAATCAAGTTCAGAAGCTTTTCTTGATGAAACAGCCGCGACAAGAACCATGTTATTGCCACAAGAAACTAAAACAGATCCATCGGCTTGTTTTGCCAAACGGCCAGTCTCGATGGTGATTTGTTTTCCGCCCACCGAAGTAGTGACAGTCGTTTTCATTAATTCTCCTTGAATAACTCACAAAGCCTTATGCTTTGTTGATGGAAGTTTGAACCCCAGCATCAGGGCTAAAAGTAGGAAGGGGCTTTCTTTGCCCCTTCAGGATTCCTTTATTACTTACGGATATCAAGAGTTTTGATAAGAGCTTGATAGCGTTTTGCATCTTTGCGGTGAAGATAATCTAAAAGTTTTCTTCTTTTATTGACCATCGTCACAAGACCGCGTCGACCGTGGTGATCTTTTTTATTCGCGCTAAAGTGAGTTGTAAGGTCATTGATCTTTGCAGTCAAAAGAGCCACTTGAACTTCTGGTGATCCTGTATCCAAATCGTCTTGCTTAAACTTCTTTACAATGCCCGCTTTTATTTCTTTTGTGACCGCCATTAAAGTCTCCTTTTTAAACGATATCTTTCAGATATCTTGATGAATTGAATCTCAGTATTGCTGAGACCTCTGTTAGCTTAAAAAACCTCGCGGCCGTCATGGCTGTCGAACCGAAAAGTGCTTTTAAGAAATCTGGTTCTATCCTGGGACGCTCAAGGGGTCAAGACCCTTTAAGGTGCCTCTCTAAAGACCCTCTTTATGGAGAATCCCCTCTGAGGATCAACCCCAACCAAAGCCAAAAGTTGCCCGTCCTCGAGGTTTTGGATCTGAATGTATTGGTCTTCGTGAGGCTTAAACAAAGTAATCAGCTGAGAACGCAAGTCATGACTGATTTGCCCATTGCTCAAAAGGACTCGATCCTGACCCTTAACTCGAATACGTTTGACTTGAGGCAGGGCATTTTGCATCGATACAAAGGCTGCCTCATTCTTATCATCAGCTCTTTCAAGATCTTCGAGGGTTCGAGCTTGATCCAAAAAATAGGGAGCAGACCAGGTCCGACGAAGTGCCGTCATGGTAGCGCCACAACCCAAGTTTTGACCAAGCAAATCAACCCACGTTCGAATGTAACTTCCCTTTGAACAAGTGATTTCAAATTCAGCAAAGTCAGTCCCTACCTCACAGGCTTTGACCCCCCAAAATTTCATGACCTTTTTAGGAATCTCAACAGCCTCATCTTGTCGAGCATATTCATAGAGCTTTTTGCCTTGAACTTTTTTGGCAGAGTAAGCTGGTACTTCGACATTCATCTCGCCTTGCAGTGCATCTGCCGCTTGCAAAATCTGTGCGCCCTTAACCTGAACAGGTTTGGTCTCTAGGACTTCACCCGTAATATCTAAGGTATCTGTGCGCAAACCCAGCTGAAGGCGAACACGATAAGCCTTGTCTCCCTCTAAGATATATTGACTCAGTTTGGTTCCTTCATTGATCAGACACACCATCAACCCCGAAGCTAAGGGATCCAAAGTTCCAGAATGTCCCACGGCCTTAGTTCCCAATATGCGACGCAATCGAGCCACGACATCATGACTTGATAGACCACAGGGCTTATCAACCAAAAGAAGTCCATTCCAGTTTTTTTTATTCATCGTCTGATTCAGAGGTATTTTCTTCCAAGAGCGTACCGTCTTTTTGGCGCCGCTCACTTTCTAAATTTGCTAAGATCTTTTCAACTTTTAATACTTGTTCTGTCGCATGATCTGGATAGAAAACCAGCTTTGGACAGTATCTCATCTTCAACTCTTTGCCGATAAAATTTTGCACTTCAAAGGCCCGCTCCTGCAAGACTTCAATGGCCTGTTCTTGCTCGCTTTCTGCTCCTAGCACACTGATATAGACTTTTGCCGTTCTTAAGTCGGCTGGCATTTTTACGGAAGCAACCGTTACCAATCCTGGCAGGGGTGCTTTAAATCCTCGAATCAAAAATTGAGCGATGGCAGCCTGAACTTCTTTTTCCACACGAACAACTCGACGCCCATCACCCATATTTTTCACAACTCAAACCCCTGCGCCAAGTCTAGGACCACCTTCTAGTTCACGTGCAATTTCCTTCTTAACATAAGCTTCCATCATATCACCGACTTTAATGTCGTTATAGTTCTCGATGCCGATACCACACTCATAACCTTGAGCCACTTCTCGTGCATCATCTTTAAATCGCTTAAGTGAAGAAATTTTACCCTCGTAAATAATTTTATCCTCACGCAAAAGACGGATCATGTTGTTACGCTGAACTTTTCCATCGATCACAAAGCAGCCCGCGATCGTACCAGCTTTAGGTACGTTAAAGGTATTGCGTACTTCGACACGTCCTAAGACTTCTTCGACTACATCTGGCGTCAAGAGACCCGACATGGCCGCCTTAATTTGATCCATCAATTCGTAAACAATTGAATAAGTGCGTATATCGACACCCATCTGTTTTGCTTTACTTTGTGCTCCCAAATCTGGACGAACATTGAAGCCTATAACGATACCTTTAGCAGTATTTGCTAAAACCACATCACCTTCATTGATACCACCCACAGCGGAGTGAATAATTTTTGCTTTGACTTCAGAGGTTGATGCTTTAGCAAGCATGCCGTTGATAGCCTCTAAAGAACCATGAACATCTGCTTTTAAAACAATGGCCAACTCTTTAACATCTCCGGACTTAACTTTTGAAAAGATATCTTCAAGAGACATTTTTGAATTTGGAGTCGTAGCTGCTTTTTCGGCCTGCTCACGACGCAATGATGACACTTTTTCTGCTGTCGCCTCATCACGAACAATGTCAAACTTATCGCCAGCTGCCGGAACAGCTTCGAGACCAAGGACTTCACCTGGAAGACCAGGCCCAATCGATTGAACTCGTTCGCCACGATCGTTCACTAGCGAGCGAACTCGACCTTTCATGTTGCCCGCAACAATATATTGCCCCACTTCAACCGTTCCATCTTTTACAAGAAGTGTCGCAACAGGGCCTTTGCCTTTTTCCATCTTTGCTTCAATTACAATTCCAGTTCCAGAACGTTTGGGATTGGCTTTCAGCTCGCCAATCTCAGCCAACAGCTTAATTTGCTCTAATAATTCTTTGATACCTGT
>JACCDR011532444.1_pt1 | contig 14425 bp, 14 predicted proteins | sample 7446431 | NCBI WGS metagenome assembly JACCDR01 (sample SAMN15323443, study PRJNA562643) | freshwater metagenome | isolation source: river surface water | place: USA:Blue River Watershed | collected 2017-08-17 | reverse complement strand
CTCCCAGCAGACCATGCAACAGTGGTCTGCAAATTGTTCACCGGTTGTGGTCAGGTCTTGTGCAGCTCCGCCAGCACCAGTAGCGCTTGCTCCAGCGCCGGCACCAGCGCCGGCACCAGCGCCCGCCCCAACGCCGGCGCCGGCCCCTCCTGCAGCCAATCAAAACATTGCGTCGGTCTCGGCAGCGTTGTCGGCCAAATCGACAGTTGGCTCGCCGTCTTCGGCCTCAGCCCAGTTCATGAGCCAGATGGGACCAAAAGCCTCGCTTTCGTCCCCAGTGCAAGCACCGGCTCCGGCACCTGTGCACTGCCAGGCTCCGGCACCAGCGCCCTCTCCAGCACCAGCGCCCGCTCCGGCACCAGCACCGGCGCCGGCACCGACGCCCGCACCGGTTCCGGCACCAGCGCCAGTTCCGGCGCCCGCTCCAGCGCCCGTGTTCTGCTTCCCGCCAGCCCCTGGTGCGTTCTCGTTTTGCGCGCCAACACCGCCGCCTTCACATTGCGCTCCAGCGCAGGGCAGCATCATTCATGGTGGGGCCGGTAACGACATCATCATCGGAACCCCGGGCAACGACATCATCTTCGGTGGTAGCGGCAACGACATCATCATTGGGGGCGGTGGCAACGACATCATCATCGGCGGTGGCGGCAACGACATCATCATCGGTGGCAGTGGATCGGCGCAGTCTGCTGCGGGCTCGTCCTCCAGCCAGAACTTCTCTCAGCGTATCGACCAAGCCTTGCAGCAGCTGGTTGACTTGCTCAGCCAGATGGCCGGTTCGCGTACCAGCAACAGCGCACCTGCGGCGGCCAGCGCAGGCAGCGGCGGCATCAGCCAGAGCGACTTGAAGACCATTGAGGGCTTGTTGTCAGCGCTGGTCAAGCTGCTGCAGGAAATGCTGCAGAAGCTGGGCGGTGGTTCGGCCAGCGCTGGCAGCGGTTCAGCGGGTGCAGGTGCAGGTGCCGGCGCCGGCGCCGGTGCCGGTTCGCTGGGTGCCGGTACCAACGCGATGTTCGGTGGTGCCAAGGGTGCGCAAGGCGCCGACTCGGCGACGGCCTTTGGCGGCAGCACAGGCGCTGCCTTTGGCGGCAACACCGGTGCTGCCTTTGGCGGCAACACAGGCGCTGCTTTCGGCGGCAACACAAGCGCTGCCACGGCGGCGGGCCAAGGCAACCAGCAAGCGCTCACCAAGGTGCTGGACATGGTCGAGAAGTTGGTCAAGGTCTGCGAGAAGCTTGTGGGTGGTGGTGCGCACAGCAGCAGTTCCGCCAACACCAGCAGTTCCGCCAACACCATGTCGAGCGCCAACGGCATGACGGAGTTGAAAGACTTGGTCAAGGAGTTGAACTCCCTGTTCAGCGGCGGCCAAACCGCAGGCAGCTCCCAGCTGTCCAGCTCCATGACCGGCTCGGTCAGCGGCTCCGTCACTGGCAGTGGTGCCATGCAGTACGGCGTTTGGATGGGCGCGTGGGCCAAGTCGATTTGATGACATCGGCTTGACTTGAAAGGCCGTTGAGCCTTCAGACGGTTTTTCAGGTTTGGGGTGGGTGGGTGCACAACCGGGTTGTGTACCCACCCTCTTTTTTTTGCGTATCGCGTTGCCCCAATGGAGTGAGTCTTCCAAGCCGCCGCGTGTGCTGCGGTCGATGTGCAGGCCGGCTGCGTGGTGCAGTGCCGGCTGGGTGGGCCTGACCCTCGCACCCCGAACCAGCACACACCCCGAGTCGGGGGGTGGCAGACGGTAGGCCGAGAAGTCATGTGCACTTATGCTTGAAGTTAGTGCTGCCTTAGCCACGCTTCCAGCGAGTCGAGCCATGTTCATCCAGTCCTTACCTAACGCCTCTATCGGTGGCTTGTTCAAACACCTTCGGGCCCATTGGGGCGCTGCAGGCACCGCACTGGCAGCAGTGGCGCTGCTGGGCATTGCAGTGCCAAAGGCACAAGCTGAAATTGTTTCGGGTTACATCGACGGTGTGACCTTCTCGACTGCGTTCATGCGTTGGAGCCCGAGTATTGACGAGGCCTTTGTTGTTCCAGCTGCCACGGGCAGGCTGTCCTTTTCATATGACACGAAGGACGTGACGCTGTTCAGCGGGGGCGTGGCAAGGTTGCTGCTTTCGGGCGAGCTCACCTACGCTTCCAGCGCGTTTACCGCGACAACCACGATCACACAGCCTTCTGAATCCGGGTCACGCATCAGTGTGCTAGACAACGGAGGGGGCAAACCGAGCTTTGCTCCAGACGATTACTTCAAAGTCACTGTCGGCGATCGCTTTGGGCTTGCACAAGAGCAGTGGCGCATCACCATTCCGGGCGTGCCAACTGTCGATTCACCCGACACACGCATACTGATGGAGTTCGTGGTCGCCTTCCCAGCCACCACTTTTGACGGCATGCGCTTGTTTTCCGGCACATCCATCGGGCCAGGGGGGAGTTCGTTTGACGCGACACAACACCAAGGTCTCTTTGGTGTGGCACTGCGCGACGGGGTGCCTACACGCTACTTCACTGACAACTCGGCACTGGCCAACCTGGCACGCGGACAACCCCTGGTGATCACATCCAGTGGCGGCGGCAACGTGCCGGAACCTTCAGTGTTTGCTTTGCTCGCCATAGCAGCGGCGGGCGCCAGTCTGGCCAGCAGGCGGCGCCCCGCCGGCACCTGATAAGCCCTTCCGCCCTGGGTCGGCGGGGTCTACCCGGGGCCTGTTGTTGCCTGCACCTTGCTTTGCCCGCACGCCCCGTGCAAAAGCGGCGGCGCGGGTCAGTGGTAGTCGTCTTCAAGCGGGTGGCGAACGGCCAGCACGGCGACGTTGGAGTCGTCTTCGATTTCGAACAGCGCCAGATTACCCTATCGTCCAAAAGGAACGATCAGTTCCCGCAGGAAAGGACTCTGGCCTGCCTTGCGGCACGTGAAGGGCGACGTCTTCATCGTGGCGATGCCCGACCGCAGTGCCGCGATGGCCTGCGTCGGCAAAACCAGGTCACCGCCGTCACGGGTCAGCTCACGTTCCAGCAGGAAGTCGAAGAGCCGCTCCAGGTCCGACTCGGCGCCCCGGGTCAGCCGAACCTTGAACGTCACTGGCCCTGCTTCGCCAGGCGCGTGCGCGCCGCGTCGAGCTTGCGTTGCAGTTGGCGGAGCACCACGTCGGCGTCGACGCAGTCACCGGTGCGACTGGCCTCGTCACGCGAGCGCAGCCCGCGCGCGATGAGCTCGGCCTGCATCCGACGGCGCTCGACACTGGCGCGCACCGAGGTTTCGACGAACCGGGGGAGCGTCTCACCCTCGGTCAGCACCGCTTCGACCTCGGCGCGAAAGTCAGGCTCGACGCGGATCGACGGAATGGTGGTGGTCTTCATCAGGGTGTCGTATCGCAATTGCGCCACATTCCGCGCCGTTTGTGTTCAACCACCGCCGCGCTGCATGTACAGGTCGAAGTAGCGCAGGAAGGCCAGCCGCTGCTCGGCGGTGCTGCTTGAAAAGCTGAAGACCACGTGCAGGCGGGGCATCGAGATTAACGCGATGCGTCGGGGCGGCAGCACCGTCCACTGCAGGTTGAGCCGCGCCGCGTCGTCCAGTTCGACTTGCGCCCTGTCGTCGGCCGGCCGGTGCAGCGCGCAGTCACGCACCGCGCCCGGCAGCCAGCGCAGCCACTCGGTGGTGGTGCAGCCGTATTCGCGCTCAAAGTCGGTGGCGATGTCACCCTGCGTCACGGCGCTGCGGTCTTGCTCCCTCTCCCTTTCAGGGAGAGGGTAGGGGTGAGGGTGCAATGGTGGTGGAGCCCAGGTACTCGCGCTTGCGCTGAATGTGGCGGATGAATGCACTCTATAGAGAGGGGACGCAATTCAACCTCACTTGCAGTGCGCATGCCGGCCTGCATGCCTGCACCGCTGCGCGGGCTCGCCGCATGCGGCTCGAAACCCCCGCTTCGCCCCCAACCCTCTTCCTGAAAGGGAGAGGGAGTGAAGGCCCGCGCCTCAGCCACCGGCCACCGGCGGCCAGATGGCCAGCACGTCGCCTTGCACCAGCGTGCGGGTGGCGCGGTCGGCCGGGGCGATGTAGTGGCCATTGATCAGCACCAGGTGCACCAGCTTCATCGGCAGCGCAAAGGGCTCGATGATCTGGGCAATGGTGGCGTCGGGCGCCACGCGCAGCGCCATCTGGTTGCCCACCCGGTGCGCGGGGGGCAGGTGTTCGGTGAGGCTGGCGTAGAGCTTGAAGGTGATGTCGATGCTGCCTGCTGGCGCAGCGCCCACGGCACCCCCAGCGCCCGCTGTGGTGGCCTCAGACATGGGCAAAGCGGTCCTGCGCCTGCGCGCTGGCCAGGTAGGCCTTCATCAGCAGCGTGGGGTCTTCCAGCAGCTTGTCTTTCCATTCGCCCAGGTGCACGCCGCCTTCCACCAGGCCGCGCATCACGCCCACGTGGTCGGTCCAGCCGATGCTGTTGCAGCCCACCAGCACGTCGCCTTCAAACTGCAAGCTCAGGTGGCGGCCGTTGGCCTCGTCGGTGACCTGGGCGCTCTGCCCGCCAGGCACGCCGTACCACTTGCCGAAGCTGGTGGAAATGAGGCCCAGCGTGTCGAGCACGTTGATCTGCGTCACGCCGGGCAACGTGGCATGCTGGCCCACCATGTTCAGCGCCGCCACGCGCGCCTGTTCGGCCGCGTTGGGCTGTATGGCGCTGACGATGGTGGTGCCGGTGATCTTGTCAAAGGCTTCGGCGCAGTCGCCAGCGGCGTAAACACCCTGGGCCGTGGTGTGCATGCGTTCGTCGGTCAGCACACCCAGCAGGCAGCGCACGCCGCTGTGTTGCAGAAAGCCGATGTTGGGCTTCACGCCGGTGGCGCTGATCACGAGGTCGGCATCGATGCTGCCGCCGGTGGACAGGTGCACCCGCATCGGCGCGGCGCCGCTTGCTGTGCTGCGTTCGATTTGCGTGACCTTGGCGCCGGTGTGCACGGCCACGCCTTTCTTGCCGCACCAGTCTTTGATCATGCCGCCGGCAATGGCACCCATCATGCGCGGCACCATGCGGTCGCCCATCTCCACCACGGTAAGCTTCACGCCGCGCGCGGCCAGCGCTTCCATGATGATGCAGCCGATGAAGCCGGCACCCATCTGCACCACGCGTGCGCCGGGTTGCGCCAGCTTCTGGATGGCGCGTGCGTCGGCCAGTGTCCAGCAGCTGTGCACGCCGGGGCCGTCGATGCCGGGTATGGGCGGTGTGGCCGGTGTGGAGCCCGTGGCGATGAGCAGTTTGTCGTAGCCGTGCGTGCTGCCGTCTTGCAGTGTCACGGTCTTGGCTGCGGTGTCTACCTTCGCAGCGCGGCCGTGTTTCACATCAATGCGCAGCTGTTGGTAGTGGTCGGCGGTGTGCCGCAGGTGCGTGCCCTCCTCCTTGATGTTGCCGATCAGCAGGTAGGGAATGGCCATGCGCGAATAAGGCGCCTCGGGCTCATCACCGACCAACACCACGGTGTCAAGCGGTGCGTGTTTGCGTATGGTTTCAGCGGCGATGACGCCTGCAGGGCCGGCGCCCAGGATGATGTGTTTCATAAGCAAGAGACCTTGAAAAAGGAAAAAAGGCGGTTGCCAGCAACCGCCTTCGTGAAGGTACTGCTGTGGCGCGGCGGCCTTACAAACCCAGCCGCTCGCGCGTGTCGGCCTTCAGTTGCCCGTCGGTGTCCCAGCCGCGTGCCGCGTAGTACTTGGGCAGCATCTCGGGCAGCTTGTTCACCAGGCCTTTGGCCGGGCCGGTTTTGGCCGGCTCGTTCAGCAGCCGGGGCGGCAGTGTGTCGTCTTTGCTGGTGAAGCCGGCGCGGTTGTTGAAGTCGCGTTCCATGTTCCAGATACGCTCACCGATCTTGGCCATGTTTTCCAGCGTGAATTCAGGGCCGCAGGCGGCGGCCACCTGCGGTGCCACGTCGGCCAGGCCCCAGGCGAAGCTGGTGAAGATGCAGATGCCGGCGCTGTCAAAGGCCGCAGTGGCGTCCTGGAAGGCGATCACCAGTTCGGGCTTGCCCTCGGCGGTCAGCGGGTCGGTCTTCACCGGGATGCCCAGAACCTCAGATGCCACCGTGTAGCTGCGCAGGTGGCAGGCGCCGCGGTTGCTGGTGGCGTAGGTCAGGCCCATGCCCTGGATGCCGCGGCTGTCGTAGGCCGGGAATTCCTGGCTTTTCACCGTCATGCTCAGCTCGGGGTGGCCGTACTTCTTGCACAGGCGGGCGCTGCCCTGGCCAATTTCTTTGCCGAAGCCTTCGCCCTTGGCGGTGATCTCGGCAAAGTGCGCCAGCGCCTGTGCGCTGCCGAACTTGGCGTCGATGCCCAGTTGTTCCTGCGTGAGCACGCCCATGTCGTACAGCTCCATCACCGCGCCCACGGTGGCGCCGAAGCTGATGGGGTCCATGCCATGTTCGTTGCACAACACGTTGGCGTACTGCAGCGCTTCCAGGTCGTTCACGCCGTTGGCGGCACCCAGGGCCCAGGCGGCTTCGTATTCCAGGCCGCCGCTGGCACCCCAGTACTGCGGTTTGTTTTGCACCGTGAAGTGGCCCTGGTCGATTTTCTGGATGCGGCCGCAGGCGATGGTGCAGCCAAAACACGCCTGGTTGGTGACCAGCGGCTTCTTGCCGTCGGTGGCACGCGGCGTGGCCATGGCTTCAGCCGATATGTCTTTGGCGCCTTCAAAAGCCACGTCGCGGTGGTTGCGCGTGGGCAGCGCGCCCATCTCGTTGATGACGTTCATCAGCACCTGGGTGCCGTAGGTGGGCAGGCCCTGGCCGGTGACGGCGTTGTCGTGCAGGATTTTTTTCTTCTCGAAGGTCACGCGCATGAACTCTTTCGGGTCGGCGATGTTGCCCACACCCTTGGTGCCGCGCACGATGATGGCCTTCAGCATCTTGCTGCCCATCACCGCGCCCACGCCCGAGCGGCCGGCGGCGCGGTGCAGGTCGTTCACCACAGCGGCAAACAGCACGTGGTTTTCACCCGCGCCACCGATGCTGGACACCTTGGCCAGCGGGTCTTGGTGGCTGGTTTTCAGGATGCTTTCGGTTTCCCACACCGTTTTGCCCCACAAGTGGGCGGCGTCTTTCAGCTCGGCCACGTCGTCGACGATGCTCAGGTACACCGGTTTGGCCGACTTGCCTTCAAAGATGACCATGTCCCAGCCGGCCATTTTCAGCTCCGCGCCCCAGTAGCCGCCGCTGTTGCTGCAGGCGATGGCGCCGGTCAGCGGGCTCTTGGTGACCACCGTGTAGCGCCCGCCGGTGCTGGCCATGGTGCCGGTCAGCGGGCCGGTGGCCCAGATGACCTTGTTGCCGGGTGACAGCGCGTCGACCTTGGGGTCAACTTCTTCAACGATGTATTTCGTGGCCAAGCCGCGTGAGCCCAGGTAGTCCTTGGCCCATTGCATGTTCAGCGGCTCGCTCTTGACGGTGCCGGCGGTAAGGTTGACGCGGAGGATTTTTCCTGCCCAAGACATGTGTGTGCTCCTGAAAATTTGGCGGGGGTCAGACCGAGTGTTAGGCTGACGCCTGGTTGCCCAGTTTGTCGGCCCAGGCCTTCATCTTGTCGATGCCGGTCCAGTTGGCGTCGACGTAGGTGATGGCGCCGGTGGGGCAGGCGGTGGCGCAGGCGGGGTCGCCGCCGCACAGGTCGCACTTTTGCACCTTGCCGGTTTCTTGCACGTAGTTCACGGTGCCAAACGGGCAGCTGATGGTGCAGACCTTGCAGCCCACGCAGGTGGACTCATTCACCACCTTGGCGCCGGTGACCTTGTCGATGGTGATGGCCTCTACCGGGCAGGCGTGCAGGCACCAGGCTTCGTCACACTGGGTGCAGGTGTAGGGCACTTTTTTGCCGGTGTCGTGGAAGTCGAACACCTTGATGCGCGACTTGGCCGGCGCGAAGACGCCGTAGTTCTCGTAAGAACAGGCCATTTCGCATTGCAGGCATCCGGTGCACTTGTCGGCGTTGATGTGCAGGCTCTTTTGCATCTCGGGTCGTCTCCGTGTGGGCTGAAAGGCGCGCGCACAGCCAACCTATGGCCGGGCGTTCATATGCAATGATGTGCATAGTGCGTCAGCCCAGATACCTAGGCTTAACCCTGGTTCCGAAACGAGACAGTCATTTGCCGCGCGCCAATTTGGCGCACAGGCGCCGCCCTACCGCGCCTTGGCGTTCGGAAAAAACAGCTGCTCGCCGCCGATCTTGTAGCTGGCAATCACCTGCTGCCCGGCCGGCGACACCACCCAGTCGGCGAACTGCTGCGCCGCTGTGGCCTTGATGTGCGGGAATACCGCCGGGTTCACCACCATCACCCCGTACTGGTTGAACAGGCTCTTGTCGCCTTCCACCAGCACCACCAGGTCGCCCCGGTTTTTGAAGTTCAGCCAGGTGCCACGGTCGGTCAGCACGTAGCCGTTCAGCGACGAGCCCATGTTCAATGCCGGGCCCATGCCGCAGCCGCATTCCTTGTAGCCGGCGGGTTTGGCTTTGCTGATGTCGATGCCGGCGTTTTGCCACAGGCGCAACTCGGCGGCGTGGGTGCCGCTTTTGTCGCCGCGGCTGATGATGGGCTGGTTGGTGGGCGCCAACTTTTTCAGCGCTGCAGCGATGTTGTTGCCCCGTGCGCCTGCCGGGTCGGTTTTCGGGCCGACGAGCACAAAGTCGTTGTACATGACGTCACGGCGCTGGGTGGCAAAACCCTCGGCGATGAACTTCTGCTCGGCCACCAGGTCGTGCACAAACACGATGTCGGCGTCGCCCCGGCGGCCGGTGTCCAGCGCCTGGCCGGTGCCCAGCGCGACCACGCGCACGTCGATGCCGCTGGCCTGCTTAAAAGCCGGCAGCAGGTGCTTGAACAGGCCCGACTGTTCGGTGCTGGTGGTGCTGGCCATCACGATGAAGGGCGCGGCGGTCTGTGCGTGGGCGCTGCCCACAGCGGCTGCCGCAGCAAGCAATGTGGCTGCAGCAACCAGCCTGCCGCTGGCGCGCAGCCACTGGCGGCGCAGGGTGTGCAGGGTGGGTTTCAGGTGTGCCATGGCAGTTCTCCTTTAAGAAATTGAAGGGCCCTCTCCGGCAGGTCGGGGCTTGAGAAAAAGTCGTTCACCTCGCGCAGCGCCACCAGTTCACCCGCCTCCAGGTAGGCCACGTGGGTGCCCAGGCGCTTGGCCTGGCCCAGGTTGTGGGTGCTCATCACCAGCGTCACGCCCTGGCGGGCGAAGTCTTCAACCAGCGCTTCCACCTCGCGCTTGGCGCTGGGGTCCAGGCTGGCGGTGGGTTCGTCCAGAAACAGGATGTCGGGCTGCAGCGCCCAGGCCCGCGCCAGCGCCAGCCGCTGCTGCTGCCCGCCTGACAGCGCCTGCGCACGCGCGCCAGCCAGGCTGGCCAGGCCCACCCGCTGCAGTGCCGCCTGGCAGCGCGCCGCGCGCTCGGCGGAAGGCACGCGGTGCAGCCACAGGCCCAGCATCACGTTGATGCGCACCGACAGGTTCAGCAGAAAAGGGCGCTGGAACACCATGGCCATGCGCGGCAGCCGGCCTTCGGGCTGCAGCGGCAGCAACTGCCGGCTGTGTGCAGCGTGTGCGCGCAGCAGGCCGTGCAGCAGGCGCAGCAGCGTGGTTTTGCCCGAGCCGTTGGCGCCCACCAGCATCAGCCGCTGGCCGCGCTGCAGCGTCAGCGTGGCGCCGCGCAGCGCGTGTGTGCTGCCGAAGTACACGTCGGCGGCTTGCAAGTTGATCAGTGCGGGCGGCGGCGCGGTTTTCACGCCAGCGCTTCGTGCGAAAGGGGGCCACGGCCGCCGCGCCGCTGGCCCAGCCACTGCAGCAGCCCGATCAGCAGGTTCAACACCGCCACCACGCCCAGCAGCACCAGGCCCAGCGCCAGCGCCAGCGGCAGGTCGCCCTTGCTGGTTTCCAGCGCAATGCTGGTGGTCATGACACGTGTCACGCCGTCGATGTTGCCGCCCACAATCATCACCGCGCCCACCTCGGCAATGGCGCGGCCAAAAGCGGTGAGCAGCACCGTGAGCACGGCAAAACGCTGGTGCAGCAGAACAAGTGCTGCGGTGGTGTAGCGGCCCGCGCCCAGCGACTGCAGTTGTTCACCGCCCTCGGCCAGCGTGGACAGCACCAGCCGGCGCGCCAGCGCCGCCACCAGCGGCACCACCAGGATGCTCTGCGCCACCACCATGGCCGTGGGCGTGAACAAGATGCCCAGGTTGCCCAACGGCCCGGCACGTGACAGCAGCAGGTACACCAGCAGCCCCACCACCACCGAGGGCAGCGCCAGCAGCGTGTTCAGCAGCCCCACCACCCAGGCATGGCCGGGGAAACGTGCCACCGCCAGCGCCGCACCCAGCAGCAGCCCGGCAGTGGCGCCCAGCAGGCAGGCGCTGCCGCTGACCTGCAGCGACAGCAGCACCACGCGCCACAGCGTGGGGTCGGCGCCAAACAGCAGTGCGCTGGCCTGTTGCAGGCTTTGGGTGACATCGTTCATGGGGCGCTGGATTGTGGCCAGCCGCGCCCCGGGGCGCGATATGTTCAGCTTTGCATAGGTGTTCAGCTTTGCAGAGGTTCTTGCGGGCCGTCTTCAGCCAGCAGCAGGCGCGGCCACAGGCGGTCCAGGCGCAACACCTGCATCTTGATGCCGTAGTCGATCTCGGCGGCCTGGCCTTCCATCAGCGCTTCCATTTGCGTGCCCAGCGTGTAGCCCGGCAGGTCCAGCTGCGCGGTGGCTTCGCTGCCGTCAAAAGCCACCTGGGCCCCGGCGCGGCGCACGATGGCCAGCATGGCGGTGTTGTCGCGCGCGATGTGGATGGCCATGCGGCTGGCGCCCCGGTTGCGCGCCTGCGTGACGGCGCGCTCGAACAGCCGCGCGCCGATGCCACGCCCGCGCAGGTGCGGTTGCACCGAGACACCAAATTCCGCCACTGGGCTGTTGGGCTCAAAGGCCAGGTGTGCCATCGCCACCAGGTGCAGTTGGTGGTTGAAGACGCCGAAGACCTGGTCGCGGCTGAAGTCGAGTTGTTCCACGTAGTGGCTGATTTGGTCGTCGCTGGGCACATGGCCAAAGCGCAACCGGCGGTCGGCGGCACTCAGCGACAGCAGGTGCTGCACCAAGCGTGGGCGGTGGCGGGCGTGCAGTTGCCGCACGGGCAGCCAGTGCCAGGCGCCCAACCGGTCCCAGGTGCCCCCGGCGTGCCTGGGCCGCTCGGCACCTTGCTGGTGCGCCCCTGGTGGGCCCACAGGTGCAGGTGCGGCAGCGTCTAACCATTCAACAGGGTTGTCCATGCAGGCCTCCCGGGTCTGGCGTGCATGGTATCGGAACGAATTAGGGTAAACCCTCAGTCATCCTGAATAACCCTCAACAACCCTCGACACCCGTGCAATCTCCCCGCATCCCGGTGGTGGGCGGTGCGGTGGGAACCAAGCCGGCGCTGCTGGGCGGGGCGGACCCGCCACGCTCGGGCACGTGGTGGCGCGCCGCGCGGGCCGACAACGCGCCGGGAAAGTACAGCGCCGTCAGGCTTTTGCTGTGCACCGGCTGCGCCAGGCGGCTGGCGCTGCCCAAGCCTGCTGCGGGTTCGTCGCCGTGGCGGCGCCAGTCGCGCACCCAGTGGATGTCGTCGCAGACCTCGAGCAAGCCCATGGTTTCGCGGTCGCCCACCAGCACGCCGTGCACGGCCAGGCCGCACTGCTGCCGGGCGTCGTCCAGCCGTTGCAAGGTGGCGGGCACACAGCCAAATTCACCGTCGCTGACCAGCACCAGGTCGGCGCTGCTCCAGGCCGCGTCGTGCACGGCTTCGATGGCCGCTTCGATCGGCGTCTGGATGTCGGTGCCGCCGTCGAAGCCCTGGCCCATCAGGTCCAGCACGGCCTGCAGGCCGCCGGGGCCGGTGAGGTCGCGCTGCACCAGTTCACCCGGGCCGCCAAAAGCCACCAGCCGGCAGGCGCGGCCGCTGGCCTGTGCGCTGCGCACGGCGGCGATGACCACCGCCTTGGCAATGAGCTCGGGCGCGCCGCGCATCGAGCCCGAGGTGTCCAGGCACAGCAGCATCGGGCCGCGTTGCAGCGGCTGCGTGGTGGGCTGTGCAGCGGCGGCCTGCGGCGTGGCGGCGGGGTGGGGTTTCCAGTCCACCAACACGGCCTGCGTGTTGTAGGCCAGCAGCCGGCCTTCGGCAAAGCGGGCGCGCCACAGGCGGCGGCCCACGGGGTGGCGCAGCAGGCTGGCTTCGGCTGGCAGCAGGTGTTCCAGGCTGGCGCCCATGCGCACGCCGGTCAGTTCACCGGGCGCCCCGGCGATGTGTGTTTCCACCGCACGCAGGGGCAGCGGTTTGCTGCCGGGCTGCGCCTGCGGCGCGCGGCGTGGGGCGGCGGTGGGGCGCGGCTGGCTGCGGCCCACACGCTGCAGCAGTTCGGCCAGCGCCGGCAACTGCTGCAGGCGGCTGGCTGCGCGGCGCGCCTCAGCCCAGGGGCGCGAGCGCAGGTGGCCGGTGGCCTCGCCCCAGTGCAGCTGTTCGCCAGCGGCCAGTTCGCGCAGCAACTGCCAGTCGTCGGCGGTGCCGCCGCTGTCGGTTTGCCACTGCCTGCGGAATTCAGCCACCACCTGCGCAATGGCGGCGCTGCGCGACAGGCGCGGTTGCAGGTCGGCCAGCCGGTCCAGGTGCCACAGCAGCGTGCGCAGCACCTGTTCGGCATAGGCCGGTGTCTGGCGCGCCTGCTCGGGCAGGCCCAGGTCGCCCACCGCGTCGCGCAAAGGCTGGCTGGCGGCGGGGTCGCCAAAGTCGGCTGTTGCAGCGGGCAGGGTGCCGGCCTGCAACGCGGCCAGCCACGCGGCGCCGTGTTGCAGGCGTTGCTGGCGGCCGCCGGCCGAGCACACCAGCGTGGGTTGCCATAAACGGCGCGGCAGGGCGTCGAGTTGGTCGTAAGGCCGGTCGTGGGGCCAGGCTGGGTGGGCCACCACCGTCATGCCGCCGCCCAGGCCACCGGGGCGGTGTGGTGGTCGGGCAGGGTTTCGTCGCAGGGCAGCGCGGCGTAGCCCTGGGCGGTGTGCGCCAGCCGCTGCGCCAGGTCGTGCAGCGTGGCCAGCGTCTGTGCCGGGCCTTGCAGCAGTGGCGCGACCAACGTTGCCGGCATCCACAGCCGCGCCGCCAGCCGCTGTTGCAACCACGCATGCTGGTCTTGCACCTGCTGCAGGGCCTGCAGCACCTGGTTTTCGATCTCGCGCACCTGCGCCACGCGGGCGTTGATGTGGCAGCGGCTGTAGCGGTGCAGCAGGCTGGCCTGCAGGCGGTCTGAGGTGATGCGCAGCAGGCCGGGCTCGCCGTCGGCTTCGGGGCCCGCGCTGTCGAGCTGGCCCACGGCGCGCACAACGCCCAGCTTGCCGGCCTGGCTGTTGGGGCCGTCGCCATGGTGGGCACTGTCTTGCAGTGTTTGTTCAATGGCCAGTTGCTGCTCAAAGGCCTGCACCGCGCGCTGCAGCCCAGGTGCGGCCTGCGGCGCGGCCTGGGCCACTTCATGGGTGAACCAGGCCCACAGCGGCGCCACGTCTTCAGGTTTGGCGCTGGCCACATACGGGGCCAGCCACAGGTCGAGCGCGTCTGCCTCGCTGCGGCCCTCAGCGGCGGCTGCCGTGCGCACCAGGCCCATGAACTGGCGCCAGCGGCGGTCTGACATTGGCGTGTGGCGCTGCGCCAGCCAGGCGCGCAAGGCCTGGCAGCCGGCCAGGAAGTCGGCACCCAGCGGCAGCCCGGCGGCGGCGTGGTTGACGGCCTGGCGGGCCGCTGCGCTCAGAGGCGCCGGCAGGGGCGGGGGGCCGTGTTCTTGCAGCGTCAACAGTGCGGTGAAGGCGCCGTCGCCCACGGGCAGCACCGGCACACGCACCAGGAAGCGGTCGTAAAAGGCGTGCAGTGCTTCGTCGCTGGGCACCTCGTTGCTGGCGGCAATCACCGCCACCAGTGGCGTGCGCAGGCGCACCGTGCCGTTGTCGAACTCGCGTTCGTTGAGCAGTGTCAGCAAGGCGTTCAGGATGGCGGAGTTGGCCTTGAACACCTCGTCCAGGAAAGCGATGCCGGCGGTGGGCAGGAAACCGTCGACCAGGCGTTCGTAGCGGTCGTCTTCCAGCGCTTTCAGCGACAGCGGACCGAACAGTTCTTCGGGCGTGGAAAACCGCGTCAGCAGGCGTTCAAACCAGCGTGCGCCAGCAAAGGCCGCGTGCAGCCGGCGCGCCAGTGCGCTTTTGGCGGTGCCCGGCGGGCCCACCAGCAGCACGTGTTCGCCGGCCAGCGCGGCCAGCAGGGCCAGGTGCACGGCCGTGTCCCGCTCCAGCAGGCCCTGGCCCAGGGCCTGCAGCAACTGCCGCAACTGGGCGGGTGTGGGCAGGGCTGCAGTGGGTGGGGCGGGCGAGGTCGATGGGGTGGGT
>JACCDR011455489.1_pt1 | contig 14427 bp, 8 predicted proteins | sample 7446431 | NCBI WGS metagenome assembly JACCDR01 (sample SAMN15323443, study PRJNA562643) | freshwater metagenome | isolation source: river surface water | place: USA:Blue River Watershed | collected 2017-08-17 | reverse complement strand
CGCGCCTCCTCACTCTTAGCTCGCGTCGTCGTTCGCTGCGCTACGTTCGTCGTTCGCTTCGCTCACTCCTCACTCCGCTTGCTACACTCCGCCACTCGTTGGGCGTCGCTTCGCCGCTGCGCGGCTACGCTCCTTGGTTCGGCGCTGCGCGCCTCACTGGGCGACTTTTTTTACGACAAACGGCGCGATAAATCTTATGAGATAACATTGTCATCGTCGAGTTGGTAGATACGATAGTACACACAGTAAAACACGCTCTACATCACACATACAGTCATATCTCGCTATATGATCAGGGCGTTATCCGAACATCAACTATCCCGTCTAGAAATGCAGAAAAAAAGTCGCCCCGAGAGGAGTGAGGAGGCGCGAAGCGCCGACGAACGACGAACGCACGAGTGGCGGAGTGTAGCAAGCGGAGTGAGGAGTGAGCGAAGCGAACGACGAACGTAGCGCAGCGAACGACGACGCGAGCTAAGAGTGAGGAGGCGCGCAGCGCCGACGAACAAAGCGAAGCGCCGACGAACGAATATATAATAAAAATTGATTTAAGTAAAGAAGTATAGTTTGGTCAGCTGGAGGAAATGTCTCTTCGATTTTATGGCGGTTCTACGGGGCAATACAGTAGAGGGCCTGGATACCATCAAAGAAATGACCATCAAAGACATGACCATCATAAACACCATAATCATGATGGCCAAAGAAACTTTCCAGCATATGACACAAAGAATTACACAGAGATTTTGTCTAAGAAATTGGGAAAAATCATCGCGTATCCGACGGAGTTAAGCACTCGGTTTGGGCATGTTTTGAATGTCACAGGCGGTAACACAAAATACTTGACTGATGTATTTAGGAGACTCGCAGAAGAGTATGGCGTGCCTTATGGAAAGGATCATAGTTATTCGAAGCACTCGAAACGTGACACCAAACATGACACTAAACACGATACACATCAAGACTTTTCGAATGGTACAGTTGGTGGAGCAGATGAGAAGAAATTAAATGGAGTACTTTCTGATCTGATCATGCAGAATATAAAAAAGAAAGGGTCTATCTTGACATTTAAAACTTTAACATCAGTGCTTAATATTGCGAGCGCGATTTGCTTAAAAAGCGACTCTAAGTGTGAAGATTACTCATATATTTTGCCGGATACAAACACTGAACTGGCGATGTCACGTATTCTTGACGACCCCGGGTTGCATTCCATTTGTTACACTGCGCATACTGCCAAATCGCATGACACCAAATCACACGATAATAAATCGCACGACACCACGCCAAATGACAACGCACTGTACACGATTTTGATCGACGACGCAACTGATATGTTCAAACGGTATGGTGTGAATATTGTCGACGCAATGCTGACAGTATCGCCAAAGATTCGGTACTTCGTGATGGTATCTCCGACACCGATTGATATTGCCAAATCACAATCTGTGCACAAAGAAATTACGGATTATCTGACAGCTAAATACTCTGACGAAAATGTTTCTGTTGTTGTTGACAAAACCGATGAGTCTGTCGGATATGTTATGACTTTTATCGAACTATCGGGTATTACTACGTCGGAAACACATCCAGATTACAATGGAAAACTACCGTCATTTGGTACGATTCCAAGGATGCTTTGTGGGAATGTCGGTGCGACCGTGTCTTCGCAAATTACGTGGGCACAGCGAGGCGCATTGACTTCGGAAATTAAGTTTCTGCTCGAGTATTATATGGGCGATCAGAAATCTATGGAGAAACGACCAATCATAGTCTATCCAACAGAGCCAAAGAGTCGACGCCTGCATATCTTAGCTGATATGTTTGGAGAAGTTACGTTTCATTTATACAGCAGTGATTTTACGCTGAATGGTAAATATCGGAAAACCGAGTTACAATCGGCGGCAGGAGCAAAGCGATTTATATGTCATGAAGAACCTTTCACCGAAGCAGATGCGAAGAAGTTTTCGGAGCTTGGACAAACCGCGCATGTGCTGTTTGTATTGGAGCCAGACTTTGTCGAATGTGTTAATGAATCAGAATCATACGATGGTATTGGTGCTGCGCACGGCGGTTATCATGCTTGTCGCGCGTCGCACGACGGTCCATCGCACGATGTGTCAAAAGACGATTCGCACTCAGAAAAATCAGATAGTGAATACGAAGACGATTCTGAGATCGAATTGGGTTTATCGGACTCAGAACGCGGTTTCGACTATGACACTGGTGGCGAGGATGACCAGTATGGCGAGAGTACAGAGAATGCAACACATAAATCGCACGCAGATCAAACTGTCGCACACGGTGGAGAGCCCCTGGCAAAAGGTGTCCGCTTTCAACTTGTACCATTGATTGCTGCGGCAAAGCCACACATGTACATGTGTAATTTGCAATGCGATGTGAGTGACACAAAAAACACAAAAAATATGACTCATCCAAATGGGAAATTGTTTATCCAACTGTGGGGCTCGCCATATGCTGCGACATTAAAACTGATAGCTCGCGGCGATGAAAAGGACATCACCGCTGACTTAAACGAATATGCCGAAAAACTAGAACATTTCAATGCGATTGAACGGCGGCTGTCTTACAATAATGCGCTGTCAAAGATTCCGCGCGAACAGAAAGAGTGGTATGGGGATGACTATGATTCGACATCGGAAATTAGTCTTCTCATAATGTATTTAATTTCACATGGGGTGGGCGGCGTTAAACTCCCATTAAAAGAAGTTACGCCAAGACGAATTCTTAACTTGACTTCGAAGATAACAGGTGAGCTTAATGTTAAGAACGGTATGGACATGTTCGGCGACAAAAATATAAGATATTTGGGTCAGGAGAGTTTAGAGAATATGCCTAGCGGATGGGAAGAGAATGTCCAAAGGTGGGTTTCTCAAGGGTTGATCGGCGAAGATGCCATCGTCAATTACAAAAAATATATGCGTTTGAGCATCTTAGGAACCATGTAAAATTACGTGTGCTGTAAAATTACGTGTGCTGTAAAATTACAAGCGAATGTTCTTTATTTTTTCGGTCAAATCCATGAGATCGTCGTCGAAGTTTCGGGAAGAGCCCGACACTGTGCGGCGCACTTTATCTCGCGATGTATTGGACTGTCTTGTGTTATGTAATGGTATACCCGAAGATGAAGAGCTCGATGATGAAGAAATTTCTAGTCCCTCAGTCTTAACCGCGATTTCCATTACGTCTTCATTGAAAATCGACTCAAGCGGAGCATCCGTGCTTAAGTCGAATACAATTCTCTTGCGCTTTGACGGGTCCGTGGATTTCTCTCTTGTAGACGCGGGCTTGTCACCGAAGGTCTCATCTGTCAGATCAATCATGTCGAATGGTTGTCGCGCTTCGCACGACGAACTAGATGACGAGCTGCTGCTTGACGACGATTGTCGCGCTTGTCGCGCTTCGCACGACGACCCATCGCACGACGAGCTAGACGCAAGCTCAGCAATGAAAGCCGCGATTGCAGCTTCAGCCGTTGCAGTCTGAACATAATTTGATATGTTGCCGACGGTCTTTGCCGTCCATTTAGTCAACGGTCCATCTGACTTAAACATCGAACAAATCCTGTATTGAGTTAAGGTATCGGCGATCTCCTTAGCCGATGGTGTCTCAACAGCTTTCAGTCCAATCCAAACTCTTGACCTCAATATACCGGGAAGCTTACCTTTAATCGGCATAAATGCACAGGTAATAATTCTGTTAAAATCGACTTCCTCTTCATATGGAGACCCGCCATCGGGCTCCACTGTTTGCTCGACGACTTCACCATCGTCACCATTCCAGCATGGGGTGAATGTATCTGTGCAGATCTCGTTAAATCCATAGCTATGACAGCGAACCTTTTCGTGCTGGTGCGAGATTTTAAGGACCCTACCTACATGAATAAACTTGTCGGTGCTCAGTCTGTACACGATGAATGCGCCCTCGTTCATATCTGAAAGGCCGTCAACTTGAGACATTTCTGACTGGGTATGAGGGCGTGTCGATATATCTAGAGTGTGCTCGAGTGTGTCGACAAATTGTACAAGGTTGATTTCTCCGCGCAATGCTTTACGCGTTAACTTGGCGATCTTGCGCTGTTGTTCGCGTTTAACCTCGCGTATAGGCGAGGTGCATTGTCGTGCTTTACTGGGCGACTTTTTCGCTTTACCAGCAGAGCCGGGCGACTTCTTCTCCTCACCTGACGTTTGTTGCGCTTCGCACGGCGAACTGGATGAACTGGATGAGCTTGACGAACTGGACGACTGTCGCGCTTTGCACGACGAACTTGACGCAGGGCTCGCAGTTGCCAATAACTTAGCAGCACGAGCGGCGGCGTTCTTTTCGCGGCGCTTTTCCATGGCTGCCTTGAATTTAAGCGGAAGCTTGATTCTTTGCGAAGTGTTATGGCTTTCAGTTTCGGCGATGTTCGCGCATCCCTCAAACAGTTCTATCTCCTTTTTTGAACGCCCGAAACCGATGCAGAATGGTTTCTTTTCAATCGTATTCGTGTATGAATTGATGAAAATAATTTGATTGCCATTCTTTTTCAACAGGTTGATGTAAGTTTTAACGTGTCTCGAATTTCTAAGAACTCTGCTAGGTTCCCATGAGACGAACAATGTGTTCTTGTAAGAGCTCAAAAGTTGCGTTACTTTTTTGCATTCTTTAAACGCGGAACCAATGATGTTCTCGGTTTTCACCGGTACCTTGTCCAAACCAATGTCCTTTATCAGCTGCATATTTGCGTCGTTTTGGCTTTCAAGACTCACACCGCGATCTTGCTTTTTGCTGGACAAACGGTTAATGATTACAACATTGGTTGGTAAAATAATTTCACCCATTAACTGATCTCCATTGGACACTATGTGCGATTGCTGTGCTTCGCACGACGATCCATCGCTCGACGAACTGCTTGATGACTGTCGCACTTCGTGCGACAAGTCATTCACCTGTGGCCATTGATAGTCTTCGCACCATTCGGCGTAATCGACTTCTGTTTTGATAGCTTTCTCTTCTTCGGTGTCAACGTGTTGTTCGCTGGCTTTAACTTCGCGTTCTTTTGCTTCGGCCTTCGAGTCGCTCGCCTTTACTTCAACCACGTGACTCGCTTCATCATCGGCGTCGTCGTCTGAATCATCGGAAAGTAGTACAATCTGAGGCATATTCACAAAGATAACATCGTCTTCATCGGAGTCTTCGTCTGTTGACGATTCGTCAGAATCATCCTCCGATCCAGAACTGCTAGAAGACGCACTCGACGATTGTTGCGCTTGTCGCGCTTCGCACGACGATCCATCGCGCGATGAGCCGCTAGGAGACGAACTTGACGATTGTCGCGCTTCGCACGACGAACCACTAGAAGAGCTCGATGATCCAGAAGATTCAGTAACAGTTTCTTCGCTTTCTTCAGGTCCATCCTCAGGTAATGCAACGTGATGAGGTTCAATCATTTCTTCTCTAGCGCGAGCACGCGTGCGTGGACGGCTTGATGTAGTTGTTGTAGCAGTCTGTGCAGCAGCTTTAGAATCAGAAGAATCAGAAGACTTAACAGAGGACGGTTTGCGGGAGCTCATTTTATAAAGTTATCACCCGAATTCACTTATGAAGAATTATTCAATTTTTGACTATTTCTTTATCAAAATTTGAATATCTCTTTGTTATATATGTTTGTTCTGTGAAACCCTCAAATGAACGAGAAGGGGGATATTCTTTTGCAAAAAATCATTGATGAAACTGTGTCATCCACATCATCGTATGAGAATGCAGAAATCGAACTCCGGATAATGTTTACGAGTGATTTGAATCGCGGCGAGAGCAAGTTTCAGGGTTTCAGCAGAGATCGCATTCTTGAATACAGCAAGTCTGTTGTGGGGAAGCTTTCCGAGATGCTCGCTGAATCAAAAACGACAGCATACACAAGTGCAAAAGACATCTTTGACAACGTACAAGAGACGATTAACTTGATTGACAATGTTGGGAACCAATCATACATCAAACAGTTGGTATTTATAGGAGGCATGCAAGATAAGACTAGAAAGAGCGAGTATTGCAAGAAACGGATGATCGAACCGCTGTTTATTTTGGACAATGATGGCGCAAGTTCGCCCGCAGTTAAACTCGCAATTTCCGACGAGACACAATGTGATTTGACAAAGTTAGGTCGACCGTTTGTCGAGAAATTGGCCCGTGCAAAACTGCGTTTCAGCATACCGTTCGGTTTAATTCATCCAGACTATGACTCGTGGCAACTAGATGTGACGTTGGTCAAATCTTCAAAGATGACCGATTTTGACTCATTGAAAAAGATGAGGGACGCGCTGTTCCCCAAGATTAAAATGACAAAGCTTGATCAAATTCCGTGGTCTTCCGCCGATACTGTCGAAATTGAACTCGAATGGATGGGATTTAAAAATGGCGCTAAGACTGATAGTGTAAAAAAGAGTAGCAACAACACCGCGAAACACACCGAATTTGACATTGATGAACTGAAAGTCATAGACAAATATTTCGAGTTATTCCCTGTCACTGCCGACAATACGGACCAGGCATCGATGCTCAAAAGTGTCGCCAGATTGATGAATATTACACTGCCCCACACTATGTACACAGGGCGCCCCGGCATCGCAACACATCAAAAGATCAGCCTCAAATACATCGGTAATCAACCGTTCGAAATGTCGCGAAATCGTTATATAAAAGAAGTGTTGCCATTGGTAGGCCGCGCGTACATCACGCTGAAAGCCGACGGCGAACGTGCGTTTCTCTATCACACGGGAATCGCGACATACGTGCTTACTTCAAAGGAAGTGATTGTGTTGGCAAATTCTAATACATCACAGCATGGGACACCAAAAATCGCTACAAAATACTTGTACGATGGCGAGTATATTAAGTCACTTAACAAGATATATCTGTTCGATGTTATGATTCACGATGGACAACCCGTCCACACAAAGATATTCTCGGAGCGTTTGCCGATTCTTGGAAAGTGCCCTTTTGTTAATGATGGTAGTAGCGGGGTGAAAGGCGGTGCGAAAGGCGATATGTACAGTACTCGTATAGTAGACGGAGACACAGTCGAAGGCGGCGCGACAACGTTGCACGATTGCAAAGTCGCAGTCAAGCCATACTTGAAATGGACCGATCCCAAAGTTGACGTGAAAGCATTGTTAAGTCAGAAGGTTGACTTCGAAACAGATGGTATAATATACGTGCTAGATGGCGAGTCTTACGCTAAGACTTTGAATTACAAATGGAAACCGCTCGAGAAATTGACGATCGACTTTGTGGCTAAGAAGTGTAAACCGCCGTTGCTCGGTACAAAACCATTTGTTCCCAAAAAGGGGAAAACTTTGTATTTGCTATTCTCACATGTTCGCAGCACATTAGCTCAAGCAATGGGTATTGAGAGAATCAAAAATTACAATGAATATTTTACAGAAACCGAATACTCCCTCGACTATTATCCGGTGCCCTTCTCGCCGAGCTTAAAACCGTACGCTTATCTCTATTGGCATCCGGATAAAAAGAGTTCGTCGTACGAAGTGCGACAGTCAAAAGCATCGTCGTACGAAGTGCGACAGTCAAAAGAGACATCACCAGATGATACAGATGACCTAGATTCGAAAGTAGTAGAAATGCACTGGTCATGCGATGAATGCGAAGATTCCTCAGATATGGAGGACGGTAAATGGGAATTATACAGGGTACGCGCTGACAAAACCGAAGGTAATAACTTTATGGTTGCCGAGCTAGCGTGGTCAAACTATTATAATCCTCTAGACAGAAAGACCATTGAAAAAGACCCCTCCTTGTTAACCTCCGAAGGGTACTTCCAAATTGACGATAATCAGGACTACCGTGTCATGCGCGGCTTTAACAGCTTCGTGAAAAATCATGCGCTTGCTGGTTTTAGAAAGAGCAAGTGGGTGCTTGACTTGGCATCTGGTAAGGGTCAAGACCTTGGCAGATATCAGTCATTGGAAGTCGAGAACGGTTTATTTGTTGAGATTGATAAAGGCGCCATATGCGAATTGATCGAAAGAAAATACGACATCGCTAAGTCGCAAGTTCGTTATGCCGAAACCTCTAAACAGCGCATTTCATCATACAAGATACACGCATTGTTGGGAAGTGTTCTGGAATCCGACATAAACGAGTTAATTGATAATTACCCGCTGCCTACTGACGGTGTCGGCTTGATCGTGTGTAATTTCGCGTTTCACTACTTCATGGAAAGCAAACGGACTATCTCACACATGGTTAAGTTGATATCGAAGAGACTCGCCAAAGGCGGCCATTTTGTCATGACTTCTTTCGACGGCGAGGCGATTGTCCGGTTGTTAGGCGACAAAAAAGAATGGCGCGTACAGGTCGGCGAAACTGATAAATATCATATTAAAAAGTTATATTCTGGATCGGAACTTTCGCAATTCGGTCAGAAGATCGCCGTGAAATTACCTTTCAGCAAAGCCGCCTATGAAGAGTATTTGGTGAACATCAGTTATCTGGAAACGCTATTTGCCAAAGAAAAAATAAAGTTGATAAAACGCGAAAGTTTCGGGCGTTACCTTGGTTCTTTCAATCAGGAAGACATGCTTTCGGCGGACGACAAAGCTTTTTGTTCTCTATACTATGTGTATGAGTTTGTAAAAGACATGCCGGCGCAACCTAAGCCGCGATCTGCTCGATAAGATGGTGCTTTGTGTTCGCGTATATAGAGTTTATTCTTTTTTTCACAGTTATCACGCTGTGCTCAAAACAGCACCGCAGGCTTCTTGTTGGCGAGCCCTTCAACAGATCCGCTGCCAGTGACAAGCTCGATGCCAGCCCAGGTCCAGAGCGCGGCACCAATGAAGAAATACGCGATGACGATGGCGATGAGAATGATGAGCACGGCGTAGATAACGCGGCTCAGCAGCATTCCAAAGTTGCCATCAAAGATATTGCCGCCCCAGGTGCCGTCGGGGAAACTGCGGCCTCCCCATGATGAACCGCTGTTGTCGCATCCACCCCAGGAGCTGTCGGGTCCGCTGCATCCACCGAGAACAGGGTTCTCACTGTAGACGCCGTAGCCGCCACCTTTGCTCACAGCTTTTTCCTCTTCTCCTTCAGCACGCTCTTCTGCCCGAGCAACAACCGCCTTTTTTCTGCCGAACATAGCGCCAAGTTTTTGGAAAAAGCTAGCTTTCTTACCCTCTTCCTGCGCTTCTCCAGGCTCATCACCCTCCTCTTCGGCCAATTCCTGAACCGCTATGTGACCCGCCGTGTCCGCCAGTTTGGAAACTGGAGTTGTTTCGGAATCGGCAGTTTGCGTCGTACCTTTCTTTGCAGCCTTCGTCTTCTCGTGACGGCGCCATGCCAGAATGATCGCACTGACGACGGCCGACAGCAGTGCCATATACAGTGCCTTCTTGCCAGCGGGCGCGTTTTTCACGCTCGACATTGCTTCTTTCAGAGTATCCATGGGACCGCCGCCCATAACATCAGCGAGAGCGGCGACAGTTTTCGGGTCGCTACCCTGCAACTCCTGAAGCATGCCCATAGCGCCATCAACCAGCGTCTCCTGGGGGACTTGCTGGACACTCGCTGCAATCGACTCAAGGCCCGCCTGGAGAGCTTCCTGGTCGCCTAAGACATCGGCAACCTCGGAGGGATTGGTCAGTGAAGTAGCCATGTCAAGAACATCACCCGCCGAACCTGCCGGCAGGTTAAGATCTTTAGCAAATTCTCCGACTTCTTGTGCCGTTTGGATAGCTTCCTTGGCACCCTCAAGTTGAGGGGTCAAAGATTCGATCTTTTGCATAGTCTCCGGAGGCAGTGCCTCCATCAATTTCGAAATAACGCCGAGAGCCTGTGACGCGTCAGCCATTGTTTACGTTTTTAACCGCAACGCAGAACACTATATGTCTGTGATGAAAAAATAAAATTTTATTTAATTCTAGACTTTGCGCAAATTAGTCTTGTTGGCTGGTCACCATGGTCGATGCAGGTTGTGATGTTGCAACGGTAGACAATGACGACTTGTTCGAACTAATACCCGTGAATAGGGGCACTTTCTCTCTAAGCTCCTTCAAATAAGCCTCTTTCTTTTGCTTCATCAGCAAATGTCTCAGATGTATCAGCAGCCGCAATTTCTCGGGATCGTCGATCTTGACGCCAGGTTTTGCCAAGTGTTCGACAACTTCGGCGATGCGCTCGCGCTTATTTTTAAGCTCCCTGGCTTCGTCTTTCTTCTCAATCTCTTTTCGCAGCTCATCTTGCCTTTCAGTTTGTCCTGTCAGACTGTCGTATTGCTTTTGCCATTCGTGCTGGAGAAAGCCGTCCGGGATGCGCATTTTTTTACGGAGCATGTGGTATCGAGTCGTGCTCTTGACATAATCCGCTTGGATGCGGCACCATTCGTCGCGCTTCGCGTCGCTCGCGGCTTGCGCCTTTTCGGCTTCGGTTTTTCTATCTTTCTTTTGTTTTTTATGTGTTTCCTTTTCGTCTCCCCCGCTTGATGACGGTTCACTTGTACTGGATGGATCGACAGCACTCACGCTAGAACTCATACTAGATAGACCAGAGCCCATGCCAGATGGACCACCGCCACCAGAAGCGCCGTGAAGTGACAGTTTTTCTAAATATCTGATGAAGGCTTCGGGTGAGAACATGCACTGGCAAATCAGCACCTTCGATACGATCAGATGCCTAGACAAAAAGTTCTTGTAGAATTCGTTTCTTTTCGCGAAGTCGACCTTGTCGTCATCGGTTTTTAGAGCGGCAAATGCAGGGCTTTTCTGGACATTCATCCTGAAATCTTTCACTACGCTCATGACATAATCATATTCATGCTTGTTCTCTGGGCGCATTTCGAATTTCTTTTTGCCAAGCAAAACAACACATTTCGACGGCACCGTCGACATCACCTAGTTTAATGGTTTGAAAGTATTGACAGAAAACACCAGTGGAGAGTATCATTTAATTAGGTATTCTTTAAACTCAAATGCTGATTTTTTTGACAAAACTCTCCATGAGTTTCTGTGTCATATCCGCATGCTTAGACTTGGATGATCTGTCTTTGCTGCTTTTATGCGACGAATCGCCGTCATTAGTCGACTCGTCCCTCGTATGGTGCTTTTTCGATTTGTGCGAGCTTTGTGAATTTCGCGTCTCTTTGTGCGACTTATGCGACTTGTGCGATCCGCGTTTCTCTTTGCGCGATTTGTGGGGTCCGCGTTTCTCTTTATGCGACTTGCGCGAGCCGCCACTTTGTTCGTTATCACTCGAAGAAGACGTCTTATCTCCACCAGCGATAATGATAGGCTTTTCAGGCATCATGTCTAATTCAAGCGGGACCACATGACTGATGTTACTTTTCCGGCTTCCTCCACTCGCTGCTTCCGGCGGCTCGACTAATTCTGATGGTGTGGTGAGAGATGTTTCTGTTGTGTTAGACAGTTGCGTTGTTTCGACTGAAGATGCTGCGTTAGATAAGTCCATTCCCAATGATGAAGAAAAATCGTCATCCACACGCATATCCATTGGCTGCCCAAATGTTTCGCCACTGAAAATGTCTTCTCCCGTGGAAGAAAGACCATACTCTTCTTCAGTAGTAACTGAGAGATCATCGGGTATGGGTTCAGGTGCGAGAGCATCTTTCAAAGGTCCCTCGGTTGGCTCGAGCGTATCCATTGCAGTTTGATCATCTGCCTGACTAGAAGAATCGGTCGAACTAGCAGAATCTGTTGTAGCTAGAGCGTCTGACAATGCCGATTCTGGTCCGGATGAAATTGGTACAAGATTGGGTGCCGTAATAGGATCTAGTGTAGGATCGGGCTCGAGCTTAGGCTCGGAAACCTCTCTATCATCTCCGCCAAAGGAAAAATCTGTGAACGAATCTTCAATTGGCATATCGAGCAAGTATTCTTCACCAGCGCCACCACTCATAACTTTGTCTCCACTAAAATGTTCGGTTTTGAGATCGCCGCGTGAAGCATCATAGTTGTGCGATGTGTCATCGTCATGCGTGTCACGAGGGTCGTGCGAAGCGTCGTCATGTTCGTCCTCAGACTCATTGCCACCGCTTGATTCAGGAGCATCTGGCATAGTTCCAAGGAGCTCTTCGAGTTCGCCGCGTTTAACAAAGATCGAACTGTCAGAATCGTAGTCAGAATCATCGTGCGCAGCGCGATAATCACCACCTCCTTCATGTGATCTATGTGCATTCTTATGATCATGGGTAGATCGTGTTTCAAAGTTAATTCCATCAATTTCACCATCCTCATCGCCGCCAACTTGAAAATTATCATCATCACCATCTAGCAAATCCTCCATATTTCCGCCGCGCATGATGGAGTCGAGTTGCTCATCGCCGTGCGAAGTGTGATAATCGTGCGAGCCACCATACACGCAGCCGCCATACACATTGGAACCACCCGCGGCATACAGGTCATGTGCAATGCCGCCATACGATTCATCCGTGCCGAACTCACCCAAAGTCGTATCCCTAATTGGCAAATCGTCCATTGAGAGAAAAATCACTCTGTTACAGTATACTAGATTGAACATTAAATATTTCATATATTTTTATAATAAGACTAAAGTTCGCCACGCATCATAACGGAACACGACAAAATGGAAGCAAAAAAAGCGTACATTGTCGAACATGTCAATAGACTAAGTTTGGAAGATCGCATCCAAGTGTTGTCGATTATTCTTTTCTCGGATTCGTCGATAGCCCCAAAAATCAAGAGAAAAATGGACGGTTCAGAAATCGCAATGGACCAATTATCGCCGGAAACAATCAACAATATTTACTCGATGATCAAAGAAAAAATGAAGCAACTTTGAATTATCGCGCTTTGCATGATTGTCGTGCTGCGCGCGACGAACCACACTTCGCACGATGGTTATCGCACTTCACGCGATTGGCGTGCGCAGCATAACAAACCACACTTTAAAGGATTATCGCGCTTTGCACGATTATAGCACTTTGCATGATGAAGTGCCACCTCACTCAGCTGCAGCATCTGAAGACTGAGATGACGGCGCAATCTTGAGCATTTTATACACCGACCATAGATCAGAGCGGCTCTGAAAACTTTCCTTCGTTGGGAACGACCGGGATAGTCCGCTCAAATTAATCAAATCGACATAGTATTTATAAGCGATCAACGCTTTGATATTACCGAATGGCATGGTCAAACAAGGCCCGTCATATCGAGACGCGTAATAAAACTGCCCACTGGTGAGCGACGACGGAAGCTCATCTGTGATGCAAATGTACCCGCCCTTTTTTTCCAGTTCGTCAAAGTTGTGAATGGATTTAAGTGAAAAACCCTTGTTCTTATCCGAGAATAGTGTTTCTTTTTGAAACTTGTAGAAGAACTTTTCGAAGTTACGGGAGCTCTCCGTCTTGCCGACATTTTTTTCTTCTTCTGAAATTTGGCTTAAAATATATTCAAGATTGTGGTTCAAAACGGGCGAATCACGCGTACTCGGCGGATCAAACTTGAACACGAAATTAGGAAACAACGCCGGAATACACGCCCGCCCCAAAACAGTCACCGCTGTATCATTCGGCCGATACTTCACTTCTTGCACGATGATTGGGACAATGCCCTTCTGAAACACATACTTGAAACTCGTCTTATCAGTCTTGATTTCGATGCTTGGCACAATAATCGAGGCATATTTAGACTTGGCGATAGTCGTGTTTTTCGCGTCGATATCGAGCACCTCGCAATCGTGGATAATCTCGCCCTGAATGTAGATAATGCACGAAACCTCGAACTGTACGTCGATATTGAAACTGCCATCGAATTGATGATTTGATTGCATCCAGGAATGCTTCAAAATTCGGTCCACAGAAATGATATGGCAGGACGCGTAATTCTTCCCGACATACATTGCAGTCAAGTATTTCATGCACATTTGCGGCCTATCTGGTGACAGAATGTCCTTAGGGTCCGCAACAGTAATAGTCGACTTGAGCACCTTTTTGATCAGCATTCTTACTCTTTCTACTACTTATATAGAACGTAGTTTAATGTCAATTTTTAATAAGTATACTGGATGGGTTTTGGGTGGTGCTTTTTGATAGTGCTTTTTGATAGTTCTTTGGATATAGTGCTTTAGATATAGTGCATCGAATAAAGCTTTTTAAAGATTACCCAATATAGGAGTGCCTTCAAAAAAATGAAATTTGTCTAGGGCATATTGAAAGAATTACGATTCTTGTATTCTACCTAACGCCCCCATACGGAGATGACTGCTACTACTGCCACTTCCTCCAATTCCGACAGCGCCAAAAAGGCCTCTGTCAGAGGAAAGAAAAACGCGCTCAAAGAGGCCGCTGCGGCCGCTGTGACTACTGTCGCCCCTGCTACTACTGCTCCTACTGCGACTGTTGTCGCTCCTGCCGTATCTACCGTGGCATCTGTG
>JACCDR012476249.1_pt1 | contig 14428 bp, 17 predicted proteins | sample 7446431 | NCBI WGS metagenome assembly JACCDR01 (sample SAMN15323443, study PRJNA562643) | freshwater metagenome | isolation source: river surface water | place: USA:Blue River Watershed | collected 2017-08-17 | reverse complement strand
TAGCGCAATTCTATCTTCACGGTTAAAATGCCTGTGCATACCGCCCTTGGTCTTATTTGCTAACACAACTAGACTACGGGCGGTTTTGCTTTGGTTCAAGTGTTGCGATTCAGGTTAGAATTGAAGTCTATGTGCGGGCTTTTTACAAGATTCTTGGTAGTGAAGTCAGGATAAATTTTATGTGCACTGTAACTATCCGTGTCGTGACAACAATCAAACTGCCAAGATTCTGGAATCATGGCAGTTAATGTATAAAAATTACTATCAGGTAAGTCGATGGATACCCATTGTCCAGAGTACGTTATCTTGGTAAATATATCTGTACTTGAAGCTACATACTTAGTGAGGTCAACACCTGACTCAACTGAGTTTAATACGGGTGGTCTATCCTAATAGATTTGATCAAATTATGGAAATCTTCTTGACGGTTTTTAAAATCTTGTAGTTCTTTGGTTAATTTATAGAAATGGTCGATATCAAGATCAGAGTAATCTTCCTCTGTTAAACCAAGGTCCGTTGGGTCTGGTGTGTAAGTAACAGTGGTATGAATGTCAAAACCCGAGTAGGTAGCGTCACAACGATAATAAACCGACCAGTAACCCTGAGGTGGGGCAGGAAAACAACGCCATGGTATTCCATTCGATACAAAACTTACCTCGTTTGATATGCGATACTTTTTCTCTACATCAACTAAATTCAAAATTTCTGGTGCTTTCCCTTCGTAATAAGTCAGATTCCATAGAGCTACATATGGTGTACTAGTACTATATTCATTAACAGTAATATCTACCTCATAGGCAGAATTATTTAACGTATACAATGTATATGATTTTATAATCTCTGATATATTACTCGGTGCTAGTTTATATAGATGTATTTTTTCTATAAGTTCTTCATCAGTAAAGTCATAGTAACTATATACCTCTTCGGAAGAAAGTTTCCAGTTACCAACATTATCTATAACAATACTCTTAAGACTACTTGATGAATGATGTAGTACGTTATCATTAACAAGCTTAGGAGTAGCAACTTCTGGCAGTTCTCTTAGCGCCCAATTTTGTACATCAGGAGTGGTCGACTGAACATCTTTAGTAATTAATTTTACCGCCAAAATACTAACAGCAACCAGCAAAAATAAGATCAGTAGCACCAATCTTTTATGCTTAGACATATTAGTAGAAATATACATAACCTACCTTGATTGTACTATTAAAAGTCTAAACAGCAAAAAACCAGGGGACGCTTTGCGTCCCCTGGTTTTTTGCTGTTAATCTTAAGAATAACTACTTCGTCTCTATAGTCACAATATTCTTTGGTAGTGAATATGACTTATGACCGTCCTTTGCAGTCCAAATTACAATTCCGTCTCTCTCTGCCTTAACAATCCATCGTTCACCAACTGGGGCTTGGTCTTTGGTACGCAACTTCACCTCTATCTCCGGTGCGGTCTTGGCAGCAATCTTAACGTTACCCTTAAAGGCATTAAGTGACCAAGCACTCTTGCCTTTTTCTTTACCTTTCTTCCAGTCAGCTTTCTGACCAATGTCTTCTACATGCACTACTTTTCCGTTATAGATATACTCAACGGACGAGAAAGTCTCCCAAGGCTGGGCCTTCTTTCCTTTCTTAGTCGCCTTGAACTCTACATTAACCTTATTTAGGTAACGATCAATGTCACGCTTGTGTAGCTTAATCGTAGCCACTTCAGTATACTCATTTGGATAAATCTCTACTTTTTCTGAAGTTACTTCAAACCCTCTTTTGTTAGGGGCAGATGTCTCTGAAGCTTCAACCGCTACAGCTGAAGACAACCCAAGAACAATAAGCAAGGTCAGCACTACTAACTTTATATTTAATACTAATCTCATACGTAATTTACAATTCTAAACAATTAACTTTAATAATTTATAATCCTAAATGCCCGCTTCCAACACCTTACTCGGATCGGCTACTGCCTCTTCCTCTTCTCTTTGCTTTTTGTACGCGTCCTGAATCTCTACTCCTTCCCTTTTCAAGAGCGCCTCATATTCATCTCGTTCCAGTGTCTCTACTTCCGCTAGACGCTTGGAGATCACATCAAGGGCTGGGCGGTATTTGGTAAGGATAGTAGTTGCCTTCTCTTTTCCTTCTTGAATAATACGAGAAACCTCATCATCAATCGCTTTAGCGACTTGTGGTGAGTAGCCACGATCTTCACTCATTCCCCCACCAATCATCCTGCCGCCGGTTCCTTCAAAAGCAATCGGTCCCAAAGGACTCATACCATACTTAGTTACCATATCTCGCGCTAGATTAGCCGCTACCTGGAGGTCGTTACTTGGACCAGTCGTTAAGTCACCAAAGACCATTTCCTCAGTTACGTATCCTCCTAGCGTCATCGCAATATCATCCAAAAATTCTTTTCTTGTGTGCATGCGACGATCTTCATCAGGAAGCTTTAGGGTGTATCCGGCGGCTCGTCCACGAGAAATGATCGAAATCTTTTGGACCGGATCGGCGTAAGGAAGAACCGACGCCACGAGCGCATGTCCGACTTCATGATACGCCGTCACTAGTTTTTCACGATTAGAAAGCACGTGACTCTTTCGCTCTGGCCCTAACATCACCTTTTCAATGGAACGAATAATATCAAACTGTCCCACTTTTTTGCGTAGCTCGCGCGCGGCTAAAATAGCCGCCTCATTCATGAGTGAATAAAGGTCAGCTCCCGAGAAACCAGGAGTACGCTGTGCAACTAATTCCAGATTGACATCATCCTGGAGTGGCTTCTTGCGCGAATGCACTTTAAGAATCTCTTCTCTGTCTTTACGATCAGGTAGATCAATCGTTACACGTCGATCAAATCGTCCAGGACGAAGAAGAGCTGGATCAAGCACATCCGGACGGTTGGTAGCAGCCATCACAATCACTTTGGCATTTGGTTCGAACCCATCCATCTCAACCAGGATTTGGTTTAGTGTTTGTTCTCTTTCGTCATTACCACCCCCGACTCCCGTACCACGAATTCTTCCTACCGCATCAATTTCATCAACGAAAATAATTGACGGTGCCGCTTTCTTGGCCATCGAGAAAAGATCACGTACCCGCGAAGCACCAACACCAACAAACATCTCAACGAATTCCGAACCAGAAATTGAGAAGAAAGGTACTCCCGCTTCCCCCGCTACCGCGCGAGCCAAGAGAGTCTTACCCGTTCCTGGCGCACCCATCATCATCACTCCTTTCGGAATCTCGGCACCAATGTCCAAAAACTTCTTGGGATTCTTGAGGAAATCAACAATTTCTTCGAGTTCTTGTTTGGCTTCCTTCGCTCCCGCCACATCTTTGAAAGTGACTTTCTGAGCCGTGTCATTAGGATCAATCATTCGGGCTTTAGATGAACCAAAGTTTAAAGCTTGCATCCCTGCCCCCTTCACTGAGCGGGTAAAGAACCAAATTATGAGACCAAGGAAAAGTAATGGAAATAGGAATGGCGCAAATTGTGAAAGCCAGTAGGAGAAACCGGTCTCGCGCTGAACATCAATTTTGATTGCTGCGAGTTGCTCGGTAGTAACGCCAAAGTTGGCTAAAGAGTCCGAGACCGAAGCGTCGGTCTCACGTTTGGCTTCGGCTTTGTTTTTAGTTTCATCGTGGTAGGCAATCTCTAACTTACTCCCCCGAACCACAATTTCCTTCACTTCACCAGCTTTTACCTGACCAACTACTTCAGAAATTGATAACTCCTCTGGCTTCACACTGTTATCCGATAGATAACTAAAAGCCATCGTAATAAAGATCAAAAGAAGCACCGTCGAAAGCATGTTGTTCCAGAAATTACCTGGACCAAACGGTACAGGTGACTTTACTCCCTTTAGATTTGGACCCTTCTTTCCCGAACCAGTCTTTTCTTTGGTTTCTGGTTGAGTGGCTACCTCCTTATTTTCTTCCTTTTTTTGTTCCTCTGGCTTGGTTTCATTATTTGACATAATGTCAGCATTATACATAAAAAATCCCATTTTACGAGCTTTTTGGTAAGTTCCGGATTGCCAGCTCGTCTTAGACCTAATATAGTTATGGTATGACAAATTACGGTCAAAATCGCAAAGCGCACTTCAATTACGAAATCCTGCAAGAATACGAAGCAGGGGTCTCTTTGCGTGGCTTTGAGGTAAAGTCGATTCGAAACAACCGAGCCAATCTGGAGGGATCTTATGTGGTCATACGCGGGGGTGAAGCCTTTCTCCTTGGTGCCTCTATTAGTCCCTACCAAGTAGCCAACATGCCGAAGACCTACACACCCGACGCCACCCGCAAACTACTCCTCAAAAAGAAAGAATTGCTAGAATTAGAGAAAGGATCCGAGAACCAAGGTTTGACAATAGTCCCTTTAAAGTGGTATAATAAAGGGAGTAAGGTGAAGTTACTAATTGGTTTAGCACGCGGAAAGAAAAAGGCCGACAAGCGCGAAAGTATCAAGGCCCGCGATACCAAAAGGGACATCAATCGTATTTTGAAAAATCAATAGCACACCGTTCCCCGAAAAAATTGAAAGCCTTCAATTTTTTCGGGGGATGCCAGGCATCGACGGTTGGTCGTCGTGATCGTGTGCAGTGTCGCAGTCGCCTAAGATCTGCGTAAAAAACTATGGTAAACGTACGTGCAGACAAATCCGTACTAAGTCCTTACGCTCGCGCGTTTGGATTCGCCCCCGCTGTAGCGTAACCTTACGCTCGCCGCGGCGATGCGAAGTGGTCACCAGTCTTCAGTGATCATTCTCGTATAATAAAAAGAAGACTTGCAGTGGTTAGGTCGTTGTCTTAACCACTGGAGATTGTCACAACTCGGCCACTGATTGTTTTGTACATTCTTAAGATCAGTTGCTTAAACCAAAGAATGTCCTAGACACTGTAGACTCACTTTTGCACCCCAATTCGGACGGGGTTTCGATACCCCCATCTCCACAGAATATAGAAGTGTATGGAACATTAGGAAACCACCTTACAGGTGGTTTTTCTGTGTTTATTGACAATATGTATTACACATGTTATGATTTAGACGAAACACCAAAAAGGAGTTCCTTATGATGCCTGTTCCTGTAACACTTCACCTTCGTATAGAGCCCTACGAAGACAACGACCTCGACGGAAACAAAGTTATCGGTGAGGTCAGACGCGGTGACCAAGTTCTATTCACGCAAGAGGTCATCACCGACGACACAATCGAGTCCGTATGCTTCGTGCAAGACAACGTCGGTCTCGAGATCGAACTCTGGGCCGTCCAAAACACGGATTTCATGCCACCGGCATGAACATACCCAAACGTGTGGGGCTAGTCTTTTGACTGGCCCCTTTGCTTAATCCTTGTGAAAGGTTATTACCATAAATCCATCACCCTCAAAAAGGTCGCATACTCCATTTCAAAAACCATATGTTACCCTTGTCTGAATTTTGATATATCCATAAAGGTCGGTTCAAGAATATAACCTTCAGTATCTTCCACTTCAAAGGTATACATGAAGTCTCCTGCCATCTCTTGATTAAATTTATTTTCATACACTCTTCCTCCAGCACTTTTGGCTTTTGTGCAAAATTCGTCAACCTCTTCCTTGGAGGCTAAACTCAGAGCATAGAAGGCGCTAACTGACTCTTTTTGGTTAGGAATGCCTTTTCCATCGTTAAAGTTCAGGGCGAATTTTTCGGTAAGGAGCATAAAAATGATCTCTTCACTCCACATCATCGCACTAGCGACTTCGTTACTAAACATTGCATTTTTAGTACAACCGATAGCTTCGTAAAAAGCCGTGGCTTTAGCTAAGTCTTTTACAATTAAATTTATATAGACTGTTTTATTTGTTTGCATATCATTAAATTTATCATGAATCAACGATCTTAAGGAAATTGAGGCACTCCATTTCTAAAAGATTATATTTACATACAATGGCCGGCACCGCGATAATCAAGAATATTAACTGGGACGATAATCAGCCACCCATACAGTACAGATTATCGAACAGTTAGTAATTTCATCTAAGCCCCATTTATCTTTAAAAGTAATGAGCTCCGTGTCACCACCTGAATCTTTTAGGACATTGGCTTTATCAATAATATGTTTAAATATTTTTAGGGCTACAATCCGATGATGTCCATCTACAATTTCGTAACTATTTTTTACCTTAAGAAGTGAAATACGGTTTGGTATAGCCCTTTGTTTACATAAGTATTTTACTAAATTAAAAATTCTTTCTCGTTCACGCAAATTCCCGAAAGGAGAACTGTCGTCACCATAAAACCCACACAGCATCTTTTCTACAACATCTTGAGTATCAAATACCCACGAAATTTTTTCAAGATTGATCTGCTCTACGGACCATCTAGTACTCTTCCAGAAATCTAACTTTCGCTTTAGCAAAATCCCTTCCCAAAACAACCCAGAAGGAGGCCATCCGTTCACCTCGGCTGACACCAATAGCCACTCTCGACAAACCACATCAGGTATATTAGGTAATTCAAGCATTATAGATTTTAGCAATTCCTCATTCATTTCATCTAAAATTTAAACCTAATCTACTTAATTAAAAAACTGAAATGCAAGATCTTATTCAGGATATTCATATTACGAATCTACTAGACTACACCCCCCAACAACCCCTCAAGTTGATCCAAGCCCTGATTAAAACCTTCTTTCATTCCCATTTCAATTAGGGTATTTAGTCCGGTGGCATCAGCACAGGTTAGTACCACCTTGATCTCGGTCATTTCGCCATTTTCCGTGAAAGTAACTTCCCAATCAGAACTTGGCATATCCGTTTTTAGACTCCAATCTTCATTAGCAAAACCATCAAAAGCCGTAAATGATTCCTCTGGATTTATCGTCTTGTAGTTATTGATACAATAGTGAGCATCACCTTCTGGTCCCTGCATTACATAATGCCAATAACCGCCATCTCTAAAATCAAAACTCTTGGTCACGGCTTTATAGGGCTCTGGTCCCCACCATTTATCCAAAAGTTCGGCCGTTGTATAGTACTGCCACACTTTACTCCTTGGTGCCTGAAAGCTTCGCTCGGCAATCAACTGATTTGTCTCGGTGAGAACCGTATATTTTGTTTTCATATGTTTACTTAACAGTTATCTAGTAACAACTCTTTATCTCAGCCCATCGAGTAGATCGAGGTTAGTCCGGGAGACCTATGATCTCTCGGCAATCTCTTTAATCTTAGCGAGACCCTGCGCCCACATTTCATTAAACATCTCGATATACTCTTCTGCAACATCGATGTCGACTGTTAGAGTAGTAACTCCCTCTTCTTCGGTGAAGGTGTAGTTTTCGTAAGCTGACACCCACTTTTTTGCCTCTTCACTAGTGGTATCTTCCACTCCATCAATAACCATTCCCAGATGTTCAATCGAGACAAACTCGTGTAGTCTATTTTCCTTAATGAGCGAGAACATACCACCTTCTTTACCACTCTCGGGATCTGGTCCAAGGAAACAAATCTTCGAACCTTGATCCCAACTACCCTCGAAACGTGCTCCTTCACTAAAAGTACCTACCCATTCCCGATAAGTATCCTGACTGAGCATTATGTTCCAAACCTTCTCCTTCGAAGCGTTGATTTTGATTGTGTATTGTTGAGTTTTCATAAGCCTATTATATATCTTGTGGCGGGCAGTAACAAACCTAAAGACCTTTAATACCCCTCCTCCCTCAAGGAAGGCAGTTTCTTTAGAGGAATTTAACTTTGTATAATATCAAAAAGGAAAATAAAGATACTGGAAGAGCCTAAAACATAAAGTCCTACCAAGAAAAACACCTACCGCCAGGTATGCGTTCGAGAAATTTCATAAACCTGGTGGTCGCTGCCTGCATGGAACAGATGTATGCCAAAGAAGCCGAAGTAGTCTCAAATGTATCTGAGATTATGCGTCCTTAAAAGAGATACTCCACTTAGAAAAAATGCCGGTTTCCCGACATTTAAAGTTGCGTTCAGTACTACCTATTCTTCGTTCAGCTCTCGGGCTTTTTTTTCTAAAAAGGCCGCAAGGACTTCAGTGGAACTTATTTCCGCTTGACCCCTCCTTCTTCTTAGATTTTTTTTATGTCTCCTATTCATCATCCTTGTTTCTGTACGAGTCCCAAAACGAGGACGATTATCGTCTTTAGGATCATTGCTCATGTTTTTAATCTCTCGTTATCCCCAAAAAGGGTACCTTAAGCAAGGGAGGTTTGCAAACATTTGAAGGATGAAAGAGTAAGAAGTAAAATGGTTTGCCAACTTCAAAATACATTTCGTCCTTTAGGGACAAACTTCAGTTTCTAAAGACTACCCGCCAAAAAATAATCACTCAAAATCACCTACTAATAGCAGTAGCTTCTTCTTTACCTCCTTTAACAGTACTGGTTTGGCCCTAGAAATTAACTTGGCATTTCGTTCTTTGTAATCTAACGAACGAACATGGTCAGCTAAAACTACACCACTAATCCTAACATCATTAACTGGCACCTCAAACGGATAACCTTTAGAAACAGAAGTAATCGGGCACATCAGAGCCAATCCAGCTTTAATATTGTATTTATATGGAGAGACAACTAGCGCCGGACGAATTTTTGTTTGTTCCCTTCCCTTGGTTGGTCTTAAGTCAACATAAACGATATCACCCTGCTCAGGGATGTATTTTTTCGCTACCATGTTTCTCGAGCAAACTCTTCACCCCAATCAGTCTCATGGTGTTGGTTGTTTACATTAATTTTCTTAACGAGTGAATCAAGAGTCTCTTCCTTACTAACCGGCAATACGACAATTTTGTCATTCTCTATGGTTACAATAAGCTCATCCCCTTCACTAATAGCTTTAGCATTTACGATATGCAGAGGCAATCTTATAGCCAAACTATTTCCCCATTTTCTAATTTTTGTTTTCATAGTATAAGTATATACAATGTAGATACTTTGTAAAGAGGAGTCTGACTACTGAGGGCTACCGAAAAAAATTCTTAACGACTACTCCCCTTTAGGCATTAAGTAATAGGTCCCGACCTCTTCGGTAAAAACGTTTTTAATATTTTGCCAGCCACTAGTGTCATCGAGACTGCCGACCGCCACGAGTATCTTGGGACCAGTTAATTGTTCTTTGAATAAGGCGGAACCACACTCCTTGCAAAAACCCCGTCTGGCTTCACTGGAAGAGTTGAACCAAGCAAGGCCACGGTCATTGGTAAACTTAAAGTCACTTTTTTCCACAATAACCATTGGATTGTATATACCGTGAAGGCGTTGGCACATTTTGCAGTGACAACTAACTACCCCACCAATCTCCCCTTCAGCCTGGTAAGCAACTGCCCCGCAAGCACATTGTCCATTTATTTTTTTCATAGAGTAATTATACCACCAAAAAACTGACGCTGAGGTTTGTAAGAAAGAGATATTCAGTACGTCAAAATAGATACCTGGATAAAATCCAGAAGTTGTATCGAACACACTTCGAATCTTATAATGACAATCACAAAAAAACAGTATCTGGTTATTGGTGCTACAGCACTTGCATTAGTAGCAATCACAGTATTTCTTGTCCTCCAAAACAACGGTAGCGACGTTCCAGCAAACACCACTGAAGAAACCACCTCTACGACAACACCGACTATGGGTGATCCGCTCGATATTGCCTCCGCTTATTACGATGACTGGCTTGAGGCTATACAAAGTACTAGCACTGATCCATTTCTCGCTGGTTTAGATAAAGATAACAGATTAACTACAAGTACTAGAGAGTACCTAGAGAAGACAAAAGAAGATAAAACCAAAACCGTTGACCCTGTTACTTGTCAGGCAGATATCCCGAAAAGAATTGGTGCCAAACTAGCTTTCCGACTTGAAAGCGAAGCACAATATCTAATGTTAGCCAGAGGAGCCGACAAAACTCCAGAACAAGCGGTTGTAACACTCAGTGCTATAAATGGTGAATGGAAAATTAGTAAAATTGAATGTACCAGCGGGGAAATAGCACCAGAAAACGAATTTTCTTTTGAAAACAGTGGCTTTATCTTAAAAGGTGAACAACCACCACTGAATCCAAATGTCTGGTACTTAGTTTTTAACGAAAACGGGAAAGATGGACATACCTCTCCGCTACATTTTTCGGACAAAAGTCTTTGTCTAGATACAAACGGTAACAGAAGTGTTTGTACCCCAGATCAATTTTTGAACCCCAGTAAGGCTATAGTCAAAGGGACAATGACAGAAGAAGGAGTCGATGTCGAACAAATTGAATTGCAAAGTTGGTAAAACTTTTATACTACTAAGCACCATGACTTCGGGTGGGGCTTGTAAGAAAAGGGGCTGTGGTACGTCAGAGGGAGTACATGTACAAGAAATTCCGAAATTATCTTGATTTAAGGCCTAGAACCCGAGTTATCATTGGGTGGACTTTTGTCGTTTTGGGATTTTTGGCTGCCATTCTCCCCTTAGTCCCTGGAGCAATCCTCCTTATTATTGGACTAGAAGTGTTAGGAATTAGACTACTTTTCCTCGAGAATATCTATAACAAAGTGAAAAGAACACCTAAAAACGTCAGCGACGTATAGGACTTTTTCGTACTAGTAAGCCCAGGACCACTTCCTTCATGTATAATGGAGGTAATGAATCCGCTCAGTATTGTATCAGGACGAGTACTCCTCGGAACTGCACTCTTAGGACTACTTGGTGTATATAGTGTAATCAAAGGTCCCGAAGCAGATAACCCAGTCAAAATCGAACTGACTCCCCTAGTCGGGACTATTACCCTAGGTGAAGAGTTTACTGTCCTCCTTGAAGTCGAAAGCACAATTCCTGTTAACGCTTTTAGTGGCGAGATCGGCTTTGCGGATGATTCCCTAGAAGTTAGAGCAATTAGATACAACACCAGTATTGCTGACTTGTGGGTAGAAGAACCCTGGTACAGTGCGGGAGCTGGGAGCATCAAATTTGCCGGAGGCACCACCAAACCAGGAGGGTTTATTGGTCGAGGACATCTACTGTCAGTAACCTTTAAAGCCGCCAAAGCAGGAAGGCACACCGTTAGTCTAAAAGGAGCTAGAGTCTTCAAACATGACGGTTTGGGGACCGAAGCCCTAGTCGATCAACCGCTCGATGCCTTATTTACAACTGAAGCCATCAAAAATCAAGCAACGACTTTTACCAACACCGAGACCAAGAAGTCAGTTAATGTTATCCCCACCGGAATGACTTACGACTTAAATGGTGACGGAAAAGTTGGATTGGCTGACACTAGTATTTTTATGATTAAGATGGCTACCTACGATAGCAAGCGTGACTTTAATCAAGATGGTAAGGTTGATTTAAAAGATCTAAACCTACTTCTTAGTCAGTAAAGAAACGTCCGCCCCTCGGGCGGACGTTTCTCATACAAATTACTAAATCGTCTCTTCACTTTCCTCCTCACTGGATGACTCACTTACTTCTTCTTCAACCACAACCTCCTCACTTGAGGTTTCTACCTCAGGATTTTCCGTCACTTCTTCAACTTCGGTGGTGGTTTCTTCACCACCTTCTTCCTTCTCTTCTTCTACCACGTCAGTTGTTGTCGTGGCGTTTTCTTGATTGATTGGATCGCTAGTTTCTTCACTGGAGGTGGCTGTGCTGGTGGAAACTTCTGTAACTATGTCCTCATTGCTCGATGATTCAGTGCCTTTTTCAGTGGTTGTGGCCGCCTCTTCGGTGTCGATAATCGGTAACTCAATGTCGTTTAAGAGAACTCGCAAACTCATGGTGATCGGTAGGAGGTTGGACCAACTCTCACGCATCCCCCAGTCACTTGGCATATCGGTATCGAAGCCTTCCGGTACTCTTTCGTAGAAAACTTCTGGTGAAGTCGTGGCGAGTCCGGGGACCCAGAGTGTCGGCGCGTAGTTTACCCAAGCTTCATCTACTTCCCCCCAATTCATTTGATCTAAGAGATCCGAAGCGGGGTTAAATAATTGCAGCATACCCCTTTCAGTCTTTAACCCTTCACCGATAATTCCGTCCGGGAGCAAAATCACCACCGCATTTTCGGGCAAATCAGGTAGATCACCTAAATCACCGACGATGTAAGCGTAACCTTGACTAGGGAGTGTTGGACTATCGGGAGGTAGAATATCGCAAACATTACCATCACAAAGACGATAGCCCGCAAGATCAACTGTTGTGGTGGAAAGATTAATCAATTGTACAAAGGCCGTCTCCTGCTCTCCTTGCGCTTTTGTGAGCCACAAGCAAGAAGGATGAATACTTTGGTAAGTAGGATCAACGAAAGCCCCGTGTACCCATTCTATGGCGTCGACGTCCGGCAACGTGACATTCTGATCCAACTGACTCACCTGCCAATTGATTCCGGTAGGTAGATCAGTGGTGTTTTTGGTCGTGAAGACTAAGTTATTGTCGTTATATAAATTCACGTGCCAAATTTCTTTGGTTAAATTATCCCAAGGTTTATTTGTATGATCATCATACGACAAAGCCGTGAAGTTATAGGTACCAGCGGGAATGAAGGTGGACTTTGGACCGATGAAGGCTCCACCCTCATCATGAGAAAGGAGAACCTGTGACTCGGCGATCGTCACCGGTGCTTCAAGAACATCAGTACAAACTGGCTCACCCTGACGACCATCACCAATATCAATTACTAGCTCTTCCTCCTCTTCTTCATCATGACACTCAATATCTCTAATCTTTAAAACTAGATCATTATAATCAGAATCACCGGCCCCGGGCATATCTTCAAAAGCCAAAAGATAAACATCTGGTACTGGTTCATAGACCGCCAAATGGTCTTTGCCGTCGGAATTTAAGGCAACTTCCGAATACCAAATTTCACCATCGGACATAATGGCAAATCCAAATGAATCAATCGTCTGTGGTGGCAAGTCCACCGACACGGCTTCCTCGCCATTAGTGTCATTGGTTTGGGTCAAAATATTGGTAAAGGTAGTAGTGTTACCAGATTTGTAGTAGCCAAGAATTTGTGAATTATGGGCTCTTTTTCCTAAGACCTCAACATTGAAACTTAAAGTGGTTGCTTCGGGATTCGCGACATCCCAAACCTGGTAATTCTTTTGGTCATTTACAACATCGATCGCGCCATAACCATGCTCGGCAAACATCTGCGCAATCGTTTTTTCACCAGAGTCCTGAATCACAAAGGGACTGGTGTCTTCTAGAGCATTGGGAAGGAGACATGGTCCAGTTTCACCCCTACTCTTTTTACCAACAAACACTTGGTTGATGAGAATATTCGGTACCGTGATGCTGTAGGTGACAACCTCTTTGTCCGAGTACCCACCTTCATCGTAGTCATGTCTAGTTTGCCAGCCATTATATTCAACCGCAAAGGTACAAGTCTTTCCGGGGAAAGCACTGAAGTTGGTAAAAGTATAGGTCCAAGGGGCTAACTTAGTGGTGGTCGCCGTCTTTAGTCCGCTTAAGGGGCCGTAGTATAGTTGCTCGTCTTCAACCTTGGCACTTACCACAAGTGCGCCACAGAGATCTAAGTCTCCACTTAAGTTGCTCGAGGAGGCGTAGTAGTAGAAGGGGTTACTCTCGCTATGGGGACTAACCGTCACCTGCCAAGACGACGAAGTAGCTAGGTGTGCAAAAGGTAGATCCTCAAGGACAAAGTCGACTAGCCCAGTCTGGAGTTGATTATTATAACTTCTCTCTTTGTCACCATAATAAGAAACAGTCTGTCCTACTAAACTTAAAGCGCCGATTATGATTATGAGAAGACTCACCAAAGACACCTTAGCCAGACCCAAAAAGCGCGATAGTAGGTAGGCGTGATTTTTAATTCGTACCGCACCTTCAATATCTAACTTCTGGATCAGGACGCGTTTTGGTTTTATAAAAACATCATGACGACGAGTTGCTGACTTCTTAGTTTGTTCAAAATTTAGGAAAGACATATTAACTTACCAATTCATCGTTACCTAACTGACGACGTTTCCAAAACTCCCGTAAGGCCCGGAAGAGCTCAAAGCCCGCCACCGCCAAACAAGGAATAATCACCAGCAACCAAAAACCCGTTTCCGTCTTAGCAAAATCAAGGAAGTAGCCAAAGTACGGTACATGAAAGACTACCTTCCCAATCACGGACTGAGGATCAACCGAACCTGCATCAACCCCTTCATTGGCATCTCCCTTCGTTAAAAACTTTCCATCCTTTAGAGCAACAACCCGGTGAGTGACCGGTATCGACTTTCGAGTATCCGGTCCGTAGGTAATTACATCACCAACGGTGTAACTCGGAGCGGACTTAATTAAGACAATACTACCCACCGAAATCGCTGGTTCCATTGAACCCGATAACACAACTTTCACTTGGTACCAATTTTGACTCGGAAAGAAGGTCGACAACAGAAGCAGGGTAAAGGTGATGATCAGCGCAAAGATTACGTAGTAGATTATGGAAAAAAAGGAT
>JACCDR012442011.1_pt1 | contig 14428 bp, 20 predicted proteins | sample 7446431 | NCBI WGS metagenome assembly JACCDR01 (sample SAMN15323443, study PRJNA562643) | freshwater metagenome | isolation source: river surface water | place: USA:Blue River Watershed | collected 2017-08-17 | reverse complement strand
GTCTATTTATTTCGATTCGAGGCTCTGCGGGGTCAATTTTTCGGGGTGACTGGCGCACGGGGTTGCTGAAATTTTGGCTTGGGGCGGTTGGGCGTGGGTGGTTGAGCCTTTTGGACGGCGCGGGCGCTGGGGGGCGTTTATGAACCGGCGTTTGACGAAGACGGAGCTGGAGCGGTTGCGGGCGCTCAACATCAAAAACATAAAGGCGCGGGCGAAGGCAGGTTCGCCGCTGACGCCGTTTCATCTGGCGACGTTGGAGGAGTCGGTTGATTTCTCCGGCGGTGAGTCATCGGCGGCGGTTGTCTCAACGACCCGCCCGCTCGTCCCTGCCCGTCGTGTCTGGCTGAACGAAAAGGAATTTCTTGAACACTGCGAAGCGAACGGTTGCCGGATCTCCAAAAAGACCCTGCACCACACCTACGGCCTCAAGGGCCGCTATCCCATCCGTCGCAACAAAGCCCAGAAGTGGCAAGCCGACGAAGGGCTCGCGGTCGTCAAGATGGTGAGCGGAAACGCAGCGGCGGGCGGCGGTACGGCGGCGGGCGCGCTTGATCCCATCGCCGTGCGCCAGGCGGCGGACGCCGAATTCCGCAACGTGAAGGCCCACCGCGAAAAATTGAAGCTGGAGCTGGAGCTTGGCACCCGCGTCCCCATCGACGCCGTCGTCAAAGTCTGGGCCGCCGCCGCGGAGAACATCCGCAACGAAGTCCGAACCGCCGGCCACACCCTCCCCATCGAACTCGCCGCCGTCATCCGCAACCTATTCCCCTCCGCATCCGCCGCCCTCGTCCAACAATTCGAGGACGCCGCACGCGCCGCCATCGAAGCCAAGCACCACGACGCCCTTCGCAACATCGCCACAGAATTTTCCAACAAAGCCAACGCCGAGGCCCGCAAGTGACCATCGATCACAAAGTTTATCTCGAAAAATGCCGCGAACGCTGGAGCGGCGCTCAGTACAGCGATGCGCGCGCTAATTGGTCGCACTTCAACGCCATGCACGATGACCTTGTCGCATCGCTTCGGGAGTTCAAACGCAATCCGTTACTGACCGACTTGGCCGGGCAACATCACAATCCAGACGGAACGCTCACAGCGTTTCTGTGGAAGCTACAGGGTGCCCGCAGTCCGAATAATGGAAGCCTCTGGCCGCTCTGTGATTTTTGCGACCACTACCAGCGTGTTTTCCTACGCCGTGGCCTGATCGTCTATTGCACTCTCATTTTGCGAGCAATCGAAGCCGCTGAGGCCGATGCGTCACCGCTTCCGCTCTTTCCAGCCACTGGAACCCACCGCACCCAACTTTTCCAACCACAGGAAACCAACGCGGACGCGGACGAGGCCGACTTCGAAAAACTGGATTCCATTTTTCCAAAGGCTGGAACCCCATGACCCACGAACTTCCAGCCTCTGTAAAATTCGACCCCTCCGGCGAGCCCCAGCTCTGGCAGCACCTCGCTCGGATGTTCGACCCCGGCGAACGGCTGGCAGTGGACGAGTGGGCCGCGAAATACTACCGCCTTCCGCCCGAAGAATCAGTCGAGGCGGGCCGCTTCGACTTCGCGCGCACGCCCTATATGCCCGGCCCGCTCCGCGCCCTTTCCCTCCCGCGCTACGAGCGCATCGTCCTCATCTGGGGCAGCGGCACCGGCAAGACCACCATCGGGCAAATCTTCCTCAGCTACAGCGTGGATCAAGACCCCGGCCCCATGCTGATGATGTTCATCGACAAGAAATTCGCGGGCACGCGGTCCAAGAATCACCTCCAACCCATCATCCGCGCGAACCCCCGCATCGAATCCCGCCTGATGCCCCGCCGCGATGCCCTCCAAAAATTCGATTACGCCTTCGACCGCATGACCATCAACCTCGCATGGATCGGCTCCGCGGGCGCGCAGCGCGGCGAACACGTTCGCTACCTCCAGCGCGACGAATTCGCCGCGTTCACCCAGCGCGACAAGACCGACGCGAACCCCATGGAAACCTCCGCGAACCGCGTCCGCGCCTTCGACCGCATCTCCAAGATCCTCGACTACACCACGCCGAAACACAAAACCGGCAACGGGTGGCTCGAATTGGAGCAGCCCCTCGACGACGGCTCCACCTACAACCCCTCCACCTGGCACGAATGCTACGTCCCCTGCCCCCACTGCGGAAAACCCGAACTCATGCGCGGTGTCGGCATCCCGTGCGTCATCGGCCAGCTCGTCGTCGATCAGAACGTCACCGACCTCGCCGAACGCCTCAAGGCCGCGGGCTACCAAACCCTCGAACTTGACGGCTTCACCGGCGGCGAAAAAACCACCGACGAAACCGCGCTCAAGGCGTCCGCAAAATACTTCTGCAAATTCTGCCGGCAGGGCTTCGAGCATTCCGCCGTCGGCCGCATCACCCAACACTGTGTTTGGATTCCGAAAATCTGTGACCGCACCGTCGCCAGCTTCCGCCTGCCCTCGTGGTATCGCGCCAAATCCAAGATGAGTTTCGGAGCGGTGCGCGTGAAGCTCGTGAAGTCGAAGGGCGACCCCGAGAAACTGAAGGACGTTCTGAATTCCGACGCGGCCCTCCCGTGGGAGGAGCGCGGCATCGAGAAGAGCAAGGAAGACTTCCGCGTCCACATCCGCCCCTACCCGCGCGGCGTCCTGCCCTTCGAACCCGTCTTCATCTTCTGGACCTTCGACATCCGCGACAACGAAATCCACGGCATCGCGCGCGCCTGGAAGAGCAAGGAAACCTCCGCCAAGCTGGAGGAAGTCGTCCTCCTCCGCCTACAGAAATGGACCCCCGGCAGCGACGCCACCGGCTCCACGCTGGCCCCCATCGAACCGCTGTTGCGGAAAACGTGGACGTTCAAGGACCGCGCCTTTGGCGTCAGTATGACCGGCATCGACTCCGGCTACGACACCGCCGAGGTCTATGCCTTCTGCCGAACCCACTCCAACTGCGTCGCGCTCAAGGGCGACGAAGCGACGCGCAACATCTGGAACATCTCGAAGCCCGAAAAACTTTCCGGCACCAACGAAGAGCGCCCCGATTCCTGCCAGCTCATCGCCTTCCAATCCGACTACTTCGCCGACGCCCTGGCCGCCAAACTCAGCATCACCCCCGGACGCAACCCAATCCCCCCCGCGCAGCGCACCGGGGCCGCGGGCGAAACCGACCTCCTCATCAACCCCGGCGAATGGATGCTCGATGCCGACACCACCGACGAATACCTCACCCACATGGTTGCCGAGAAGAAGGTCAGCCACAAAACCAAATGGGGCGTCGAAAAATTCCGCTGGAAGAAATTCGGCAGCGCCCCCAACCACTTCCGCGACGACGAAAAGATGCAAGTCGTCCTCGCGCGCCTCACCAACGTCGCTGATATGCCCGAGCCCGGCCATGGAGACGGGCTGACCCCAGCCCGTCCGAATCACGACGCATCCCCCCGCCCCACGTCCTTCATGGGCAAGGACACCTCCAATTTTTGGAAACGCTAGGAAAAACAACACAGAAGGAAACGAACATGGCAACGAAGCAACAAACACCATCAGCACCGAACGAACAGCCTCAACTTTCCGTTCCAACCGCTGCCCAGGCAGCGCGGGCGGAACTCAACAAAAACCCGCCCTCGCAGCAAACAGTCGCCGCTATCGTGCAGCAGCTCGCCGATAACGTCACCGGCACCGGAATCACCATTCCCACCGCGGGCGAGGCCGCAAAGAACAACCCGCCGCCGTCAAACAAGCCGGAGACGATCGACAAGCCCGAGAACTCCGACGCCCAGCAAAAGCCGGACGCTTTGAAAAAGCCGGAGGCCACCAAGCCCGCCGAAAAAGCCGCCACCAAATCCGTCGTGGAAAAAATCGTCATCCGCTGCGGAATCTGCCAGAACACCAACACCCGCCCCGCACAACTCACCGACAAAGGCATCGACGGCGACAAGACCCGCCTCGCGGGCGAGGACAAGATCAGCCGCCACACTTGGCGGCGCTACTGGTGCAACGACTGCGCGAAGCTCGTCAAAGTTTCGGAGCCGCTCAAGAAATGATCCTCGCCGAACAACCGGCGCGGGCATGGTCCGCCGTGCGGCGGCGCTGGCAGCGTGAACACCTCACCGCCATCGCCGCCACCGGCGGACGGCGGCACGCGGGCAACCCCCGCGCGCCAGCCGTCCTCGCCCTACTTGCGCGCAACGCATCGCGCACCACGCCCTGCCCCGAGTGCCAATCCACCCGCACCAAATGCAACGGCGTCCACGACGGCCTCGGAAACCACGTCTGCCGCGACTGCGGCCACAAATACATGACCGTCCGAACCGTCCTCACCGCCAAGCCCGACACCGCCTGATTTTTAACCACAGATCACACAGAGGACACAGATGAGCGCGCCCGTAATCAAATTCCCTTCCAAAAATGCGATGCCGAAAAAGCTGGCTGGAAAATCCGGCAACCAGCTTGTTGATGAAGCCATGTGCAAACTGCCGCGCGGCTGGTCGATTCGGCTCTACATCGAACGCGGCTTTTTCTACGCCTACCTCCAGCGGCCGGACTTTAGCGTTCACAATGCGGATATGAAAATGCGGATTTCAGTGGACGAACAACTCCGCCTCCTCATCAACGAACTTCCATTCGAAGAGCCAAAAGTTCCAACCACTGGAACCTGATCGCACCCGCCTTTCCAGCCGCTGGAAATCCGCGTTCATCCGCGCTCATCCGCGGTTGAAATTCTTCGCAGTCCGCTTTCCGCGTGGAGTCCCCCCCGTTGCCCGCACCCTCCGCGCGCGCGCAAGTTTCGCGGCATGGCTGACCCTGCAACCATGCTCACCTCCATCGACGCCGCAATCGCCCGCATCCTCGCGGGCGAATTCATCGTCGAGTGGAACGAAGGCCCTGTCCGCGTCAAAAAGTCCGACCCCATGGACCTGCTCAAGACCTTGCAGGGGATGCGCGACTATTATTCCGCCGCCGCCTCCACCGACCGCTCTGCCGCACGCGCCACCTTCACCGGGAAATTCTGATGGCCTCCGGCGTCTCCAAATTTTTCCACCGCACGCGCAGCGCCCTCAACAACATCCCGACGGCCCTGCCGTCCACGGTGGAAAAATTCTCTGCCATCTCGCCGGCGTGGCAAAAACGCCGCGCCGCGAACCGCCTCACCACTTTGCAGCTCAAGGCCCAAGCCGCCGTCCAAGCGCAGCTCCTCGCGTCCTATGAATCCGCCACCGGCTCCGCCTCGCGCTACCCGCGCGAAACCTTCCCCCGTTCTGAGTTCGCTCAACTGCTCATGCAGAACCAGCGCGACGAAGTCGTCGAGGCCTCGCGCAACACCTACCGCGGCTCCAAACTCATGCGCGGCTTCATCACGCGCGCCGCCGACAACATCATCGGCACCGGCTTGGAAGTCGTCCCCAAGACCAAGGACAAGGGCTACAACGCCGAACAAAAAGCCGCCTTCGCCGAACACACCCGCGCGGGCGGCGGCTGGGAAGTCACGGGCCGCTGGTCCCTCTTCGGCGCGCAGCGCACCGCCTTCATCTCCGCCATCCGCGACGGCGACCTTTTCCTCTACAACTCGGACGACGGCTGGCAACTGTTCGACGGCAACCAATGCGGCACCCCCTACGGCTGGGACGCCTCCGGCCGCATCATCAACGGCGTCGAATTCTCACCCATCTGGAAACCCACGCGCTACTGGATCGGCGATTGGTCCCGCTGGGGCTATCTCGATTCGCGTACCGCGAAGGGGTTGCGCGCCGACAAGATCCTCCACATCGGCAATCACGGCGAATTTGTCAGCGAAGCCCGTCCGCTTCCGCAATACCAGGCGCAACTTGGACTTTTCGAGGATGTTGACAAGTACCTCAACGCGGTCGTCATCCGTGCCCTCGGCGACGCCTGCATCATGGGCGAAATCAATTCGCCCCACGCGAACGCGATTAACGCCGTTTCCGCCGCACCGTCCGCCGTGGCCGCGCAGAACGCCAGCGGCGAGGGCGGGCAGGAACAGCGCCACGTCGAACTGGCCCCCGGAATGTTCATCAACACGAAGCCCGGCGAAAAGTTCCAGCTCCACAGCACGAACAGCCCCAACGGCAACGTCCCCGATTTCATCCGCATCAAACTTCGCCTCCTCGGCTTCCCCATCGGCCTCCCGCTCGAACTCGGGCTCATGGACTTCACGGAAACCAACTTCGCCGCCGCGAAAATGTCCATCAGCCAGGCGACGCTCACGCACTACTTTTTCCGCTACCGCATCCTCGACGATCAGCTCATCCGCCCCGTGTACGAAGACTTCGTTGCGAACAAATCGCCCGTGAAACTTCCGCGCACGGTGCAGGGCCGCGCCGATGCCTACGAACTCACCGAACCGCGCATCCCCTGGCTGGAACCGCTGAAAGAAGCGAACGCCCTCAACACCGCGCTCAAGGGCGGCTGGGATTCGCTGATCCGCATCGCCCACGACGAAATGAAACGCGAGTGGTCCGACATCGTGAACGAACGCGCCGAAGTCATCGCCGAAGGCTACCGCATCATCAAAGAGCGCAACCTTCCCGAATCCATGCTCCCCCTGCTCATCGGCGAAGCCCAGACCGTCGCTGACGTGATGGAACCCCCCACCGCCTGATTTGGTACGCACCGCGCGCCGTGCGCGATGCGCGCTCCCGAGGCCCGGCCGCAAGGCCGGGCCTCACTTTTTGACGGGATGAACAGGATGAACCGGATTTTGTAGCCGCGCTCTGCGAGCGCCTTAATTCGCCGGAAGATTTTCGGCCCGCCGCTTCGCCCGCCACGCCCGCCGCCGTGCATTGATCTTCGCCCGATTCTTCTTTCGCCACGCCGCTCCCTTCGCCGACCGCCCCCACGAATTCTTGATCTCCTGCACCCGTTCCGGGTGCGCCTTCGCCCACGCCGCCGCCCATGCGCTTTGCTTTGCAGAGGTCTTCTTTTTTTCAGTCTTCATCGTCGCGGAAATCGTCGTCGTCATAAAATTTGTCCTCGTCGTCGTCCTCATCCTCGTCCGGCATCGCGTCCTCGGCAGCGCAGAACGCGCGCCAGTAATGCGCGACGGCGCGCAGGTCGTGCTGAAAATCCGGCTGCCCGCCGAATTCCCGTACCCATGTGATTTGATCGCCACGCTCCTCGACGTGCCACAGGATGCCGCGAGTTGGCTGGAGGATGCCGGTGAACGGCGAGCCCCCCGAACCGTCCACGACCAAAAATTCCGGCGGGGCAAAATTCTCCGCGAACGCATAGCTCCAGTTTGACGGCAGCCCCGGCAGCTCGTCCACCTCGTCGCACCAGATCGCGGCCATGTCCGCGATGATGCGCGCGAATTTGCGCGGCGGCGTCGCGGCCTCGGCGCTGGCCGGCCAGCAGTCAAGGTGGAGGCCCGTGAGCCCGCGTTCGTCCGCCCGCGCCAGCAGCAGCGGGTTCCGCATCCGCACGATCCACACCGGCTGTCCCGGCCAAGAATCGCCGATGCAATATTTCGGAAACGAATTTTTCACGCGGCCTCCTGTCCGGCGAGCAGGTCGCCGGTCTTGGAAACCGCCGTCTCGAACATCATCGCGCCCGTCGCGACCGCGAGCGCGAGTTCCCAGATCGCGCGGCGCACCGGCTGGGGGCGGGCGGCTGAATAATCGCAGACGTTCGCTCCGTATAGCTTCATTTTGATCGCCTCCGCGCGGCGCTCGGCGGATTCGGTCGTTGCGACGGAGCGCGGCGAGCGCGCGATCAGCAGCAGCGGCGCGGGCGCGCTGATTTTCGCAACCGTCGCGGCGGCGGCTGCGCGGAGTACGCGCGTGGCTGCGGCCTTCTTCGCCGCTGCGCTGCGCGCACGGCGCTTCAGCTCGACCGGCGATACCGGCGTCACCACGACGTTCTTGATCCGGCCCCAGCCGGGAATGTTCCACATCGTCGCACCGGCTGGCGACACCTTCACCGCCGTCAGATGGTGGAGGAACTTGCGATTCGCGAGCTTGCCGAAATGATTGATCGCGACGCGCCGCCACTCGGTGACGACGACATCGGCGATGATCTCGCCGGTATCCTTGCGCGCTTTCGCGTTAGCTGCGAACTCGGCGGCGCTCGTCTCGAACTTCTCGCGGTTCGCGGCGATCTCCGCCAGCACCTGATCGAGGTCGAAGAATTCCGTCTCGTTGAATTTAGATGAAGTATGATGCCATTCGCGCGCCGTAAAATTTTCCTTCACCCATGCCCCGTTGACCCGGAAGCCCTCGCTCCTCAGCGCCTGCGCGATCTTTCCCGCGGGCATCAGGCCGCGATCATAAGCGGCCACCGCGCGGTTCGACATTCCAGAATTCCAATTATATCCACTCATTTTGTTTTTCCGCCGACTTTAACGGCCTGCGTCTGGCCGGTTCGTCTCGGGGAACCATTCCCTTCAACGGCGCTCACTGAACTATATCTTGATTCCATCGTCAACCGGAATCGCATCTTTTTTTGAGATTCTTTTTCCAGCCCCTGGAACGCTCCGCGCCGCTCTCTTCCAACCTCTGAAAATTCGCGGCCTTCGCGCCATTCGCGGTCGCCTCTTCTTCGCAGTCCGCTTTCCGCGTGGAGTCGGTTCATTTGCCGAAACACTCCCCGCGCCCCTATTCATGCGTCCAGTTTTTGAGCCACCCCATCGGAGAAAAAATATGAAACTGAAAAACCTGAGCCTCGTAGTCCTCGCCCTCATCGGCCTCTTCGCCGCCATCTTCACCGTTCACGCCGCACAGCGCGACACCAACACCACGACCTCCGTCACCGCCTACACGCCCAAGGCCCCCGGCGATGTGCTCATCGGCGGAACCGTCGCCGCGTTCGATTCGCAGTGGATCGCTGGCGCGGACACGAATGGCATCGCCACCAGCAACGATTGGAAGCGGCTGCTGGGTCCGACGAACACGTTCAACGCCATCGCCATCAGCGGTTCGGCGGGCGCGGCCAAGACCAACCTTGCCGGAACCGCCTCACTCGCCATCCGCGTCAACGGCACCAACTACTTCCTTAAGCTCTACATCGACGCCGCGCCCTGAGCCCCACCCCACTTCATTTAATCGGAGAATCACCATGGGAACGAAGAAAAAACAGCAACCCGCCGCGAGCCCTTCCGTCTCCGGCGTGACCCCCCCTTCGCCCATGGCCGAAACTCCGGCCTCGTCCACCGCCCTCGCGCCGCACCTCACCAAGCGCCAGCAGATCGCCGCGCTTCAAGCCGAAAACGCCGTCCTCCGCGAACGCATCGCCGAACTCGAAAAGAACGCCTGACCATGCCTCACACCGTCAAACTTTCGCACACCAAAACGACCCTCGCGGAAACGCGCGGCCTCGTCGAATTGTGCGCGGCGGAGGCTGGGCAGGATGCAGCGAAGTCCGGCTCGCGGTTCAAGATGACGCTCTACACGGGCGAAGTCGTCACGCACTACAACTGGTCACGCGAGCGCGTTGAGCGCGTCGTCCTCGATGTCGCGGGCTTCAATCCGAAGCGGCAGAACAATCTGCCCGCGATGGCCGACCACTGGCAGCGCGTTGGCACCATCGACGCAATGGCCGCGAGCGGTTCCACCATCACCGCCACGGGCCGCTTCCTTCAGGATGCCGAACTTTTCGAAGCCTCTGCCCGCGTTCAGAAAATCCTCGCCGAAGGTCACGCGATGCAGTGTTCGGGCCGCTGGGTTCCGATCAAGATCGAAGACATTCAGGCCGGTGCATCCGCCAAGGTCAACGGCCAGACCGTCGAAGGCCCCATTTCCATCTGGCGCGAATTTTCCATCCGCGAAGGCTCCTTCTGCGACATGGGCCGCGACGAGATGACCGAAGCTGAACTCGCCGCTTCCGCGAAAAACCAGCGCGAAGAATTCGCGCCCGAACTGATTTCCAACGCTTCCAACCCGGAGAAAAAACACATGAACAAAGACCTGCTCGCCTCGCTGAAAAATGTCTTCGGCGCGGACAAAGCCATTGACCTGCTCGCGTCCAAGCCGGACGCCACCGACCTCGGCGGATTCACCGCCGAACTTGTCGCCCACATCGGCACCCTCAACGCCGACCTCACCAAGGTCCGCGGCGATCTGACCGCCGCGCAAACCGAACTCACGCAGGTCAAATCCGACCTCAAGGCCGCGCAAGCCGCCCCCCCCATCACCACCGTCCCCGCCGGAAACGGCGCGGGCGCGCCGGTTCCTCCGGCTGGCCGCGTTGACCTGAACGCGATGGCGGACGGGCCCGACAAGTTCAAGGCCGAGTTCGAGCAACTCCCCCACATCAAGGCGCAGTTCGAGAGCGTCGAGGTCTATGCGCACTATCGCAGCAAGGGCAACGCCGTTCCCGCCAAATAACCCACTCACTGGAGACACACCATGGCCGCATCCGCAGACAACGTAGTCGCCCGCCGAAACCTCGGGCAGGGCATCCGTGCATCACACCCCGCGAGCAACGTCCTCATCTATGACGGCGCGCTCGTCGGCCTCAACGCGGGCTATGCCCGAAACCTCGTCAAGGGCGACTCCTTCCTCGGCATCGCCGCCGAACGCTGCGACAACGCCAGCGGCTCCGCGGGCGACAAGAAGGCCCTCGTCGAGGCTGGCCTGGAGATTAAGGTCGCCGTGACCGGCGCTTCCGGCGCGGCCAACGTCGGCGCGCCCGTGTACGCCTCCGACTCCAACACGTTCACGCTCACTGCGGCGGACAACAACCTCGTCGGTTCCGTCGCGGAGCACGTCTCCGGCACGACCTGCTGGGTCAAACTCAACACCCCGGCTGACAACGCCCTCGCCTGATAACCCCAACTAGGAGACACACCATGTCACTTCGCACCATCCAAGCCCTCACGGAAGCCGGCGTTCTCGGCTCCATCATGTACCGCCTCGACAACCCGGTGAATCAGTTCTGGGACCGCATCGTCCGCCGCACGGGTTCCATGGACCCGCGCAGCCAGACCCACGGCTGGCTCGGCGGCGCGCCGGAACTCTCGGAGCAGACGGGCAAGCCCCAAAGCAAGAAGCCCCGCGCGAACACGTACACCATCCTCAACAAGGCGTGGCAGGCTGGCATCCAGATTCCCGCGCATGATTGGGATGCGGCGCAAAAAGACCCGCAGGGTCTCGCCGCGAACATCGACGCGAAGGTCCAAGAGGGCATCGACAAAGCCCTCATGCACCCCGGCACGCGCATTCAGGAACTGATCACGGCGGGCGAAACCACCGTCTGCTACGACGGCCAGAATTATTTCGACACCGACCACTCCGAAGGCGACAGCGGCACGCAGGACAACGACCTCACCCGCGCCATCGCCGCCGCAGCGACCCCCACGGCGGACGAGATGGTCGATTCCATCCTCAAGTGCGTTCAGGCCATCATGGGCTTCAAGGACGACGAGGGCACGGAAATCAACATGAACACGAAGGATTTCCTCGTGTGCGCCCCGCTGGCCTACATGAGCCCGATGTTGAAGGCGCTAAACGCCGAGTTGATCGGCTCCGGCAACACCAACATCATGCAGGGCAGCCGCTCGGGCATCAACTTCACCGGCCAGCTCATCCCGCGCGTGACGGGCAACAAGGTCTATGTGTTCGCCCAACGCCAGAGCCTCATGGGTTCCGCGTTCATCTGGCAGGTGTTCAACGATGTCGCGCCCGAAGTCCTCGGCCGCACGTCCGAACACTGCAAGCTGAACGACGAACTGCTGTTCCTCGTCAAGGCCCGCTACAACCTCGGCTATGGCCGCTGGCAGGATGCGTGCCTGATGACCCACACGACTGCGTAATCCGTCCGGGCCACACCCGAACTCCCCACAAGGCCCGCCCGGCGACGGGCGGGCCTTTTTTCTGAAAAACAATCCACAGATGAAGAAGATGTTCACAGATTCTGGCCGTAAAAATCGGTGTCCATCTGTGTCATCTGTGGATGGAATTCTTCCATGACCCTCCGCGAACAGATGGCTTATGATCTCGCTCTCCTTCATGCCGATACGTCCGGCGCGGCGGAGGACGTGGTCTATCACAAGGCCGGCGGAACCGACGTTGAATTCCGCATGGCCATCCGCAAGACGGGCATCCGGCAGCAGGCGTTCGACGACGGGCTCTTCGAGATCGAATCCGCCGTCGGCATCGTCGAAAAAGCCGAACTCGACGCCGTGACGTTCATGGACACGATCACCGCCGAAGACGACACCGTCTGGAGCGTCACGGCGCTTGGCGCGGAAAACACCGCCTTCTTCGAACTCATCCTCACCCGCCCCGTCCGCAAGCAGCTCATCGGCCCCGGCGGACGTACCCCGCGCGGAGGTGCCGCGTGAAAAGTTTTTCAGACAGGATGAACGGGATTCACTGGATTTCAAACCTACGCGCGCGAAGCGCGCGGAAACCTCTTCCCCATCTTGTTCATCCTGTTAATCCCGTCAAATAATCATGCCCACCACCGCCACAGGCAATTTCGCGCTCACGGTTTCGAACCTTGAAACCCTGCTCTGCAATTCCGCGACGTGGCAGTCGCTCTGCGGCGTCGCGAATGCGGAGGCCGCGCGCGCCTTCGTCTATTGGCTCGGGGCAGGCCCCACGCGGCCCTCCGAAGGTCAGCCCCCCACCCGCCCCTTTGCCTGGGTGCGGCTCAAGGAAGGCTGGGAATCGGACCTCTCGCACAGCGGCGGCGGCGCGAACTACCGCCGCTTCCCGCTCGAACTGCTCATCGAGATCATGGACGCCGAACCGACGGGCGCGGAAACCCTCGACTCCCCCGCCTACGCCAAGGAGCGCGTGGTCGTGTTCCTCAACCGCATCGGCCTCATCATCTCCGAAATCGAGGCGCTGGCGAAAACCGGCTCCTATTTGCAAGTCACGTCCCTTCGCATGAGTGGCCACGTTCTTTCCAGTCCCGAAGAGGCATCCTCCGAAGGGCTCTTCCAGCAAGTCCGTTTCGACGTGGGGGTCTGGTGACATGATCCTCTCCACCACCACGCGCGGGCGCACGCAAGTCCGGTACACCGGCCTCGCGCTGCCCGAACTGTCGAAGAGCATGACCGCTGCCACGGTGCTCGCGTTCCAGCGGCTGATTGTTTTCTGGTACAACAAATTTGGCCCCGAACATTTCCGCTCCGGGGCCTACACGCGCTATGGCGGGCGCGAGGCGAACGTGTACGAACCCCGCGCCTACAAGGGCTCCGGCGCGAAGGCGCGCAGCGCACAGGCCCCGCTCGTCGCGCCCTACCGCCACCGCGACTACACCGGCGCGATGACCTACCCCGGCGCGCTCCGCCGCGCCTTCCTCAACGGCGGGATGCGGACGAAGGTCGAAGGCCGCGGCGTCAAGGATCTGCGGATCGTCGGAACGTGGCCGAACCTGCCCCGCTATACCTACATAGACAAGTACGGCGAAGGCCGCGTGCAAGGTCCGAAGAAGTACCTCGAACTCACCATCACGTCGGAAGCTGAAGCGCAGGAAATGGAGCAGATGCTCCGCGTCTTTATCGACGAAGAACTCACCAAGATGTCCGGCGGCCAATCCGCCCCGGCAATCGCCGCATGATTTTCAGGAGAACCCACCATGACGAACTTCACCCTTTGCAGCGTTTCCGTGAACGGCACGGCCTGCTCCACCCTCGCCTCCAGCCGGTTCAGCCCCGGCATGGAAAAAATCCTCACCGCCGCGGCGGCAAACCATCAGGCGGAATTCGTTTCGCTCATGCGCCAGATGCCCCGCGTCGCCTTCCAGACGCGCAAGCTCGACCTCTTCTCCGCGGTCGCGCTCGGCACCGGCAACTGCATCTTCCGCAACCAGACGCAGGGCGGCGTCGGGGCCTCGTCCTACATCTCCCTCACGGGCACCAGCGGAAAAACCCTGTGCGTCCCGCGCGGCATCTCGTGGCGCGCCGGTTCCCCCGCCGTGCTTTCCGGCGAACTGATCTTCCTTTCCTCCAACGGCTCCACCGCCCCCATCACCGTCGGCACCACCGCGGGCGACACCACGGCTGAAACCAAGACCTGGAGCGGCGACAGCGACGCCGTCTATTCCATCGACCTCGACTTTGGTTTCGAGATCGCCTTCCCGCAAGACGGCAAGCTTTACCAGCAGTTCAACTTCATCGTCAGCCAGCGGCCTCGCCTCACCATCGGCTCCTACGACTCCGAACTCATCACCACCGCCAAAATCAACCCCGGCAGCATCGCCACCCTCTCCGCCGTGCTCGCGGAAATGGCCGACGGCGGCGTCCGCGGCACCCAGCGCACCTATGCCCTCACCGGCCACGTCGAAACAGCCGTCGAAGGCGCGAAGCCCGGCACCGTCATGGTCACGTGCGATGGCGAAGGCGGCGTCACGATTTCCTAAGCATTTCTCAACGGGAGATTCATCATGGCAAAGAAGTCAGAGGTCAGCGGTCAGAAGTCAAAGGTCAGTGCGGTCAACGAGGTCCGAATCCGCCGCACCAACGGCGGCGCGTTCGT
>JACCDR011450393.1_pt1 | contig 14429 bp, 21 predicted proteins | sample 7446431 | NCBI WGS metagenome assembly JACCDR01 (sample SAMN15323443, study PRJNA562643) | freshwater metagenome | isolation source: river surface water | place: USA:Blue River Watershed | collected 2017-08-17 | reverse complement strand
GTCTGACAACGGGCAGACATGGGCGGTTGTCGCTGGCACTGGTGTCACGCGCGCAAACCTCCAAGAAGTGTCCGGCCTGTTCATGGACTCAAGTGGACACATCCACATTCTCTATCGTGTGTATGAGTCTGGCACTGACAAGATTTACTACCGTCGTCTACCGGCTGACAGTGGCGCATGGTCGGCAGAGTCTCAAGTGGTCGGAGCGAGTGCGGGCAGTGCTGGTGCTGTGTATACCGGCATGGATCTAGTGGCGTTTAAACTCGGTACCACGTGGTACGTGCATATGGCTGTCGGCACAACCGATGGTGTCAATGGTGGAGTGACCATCTTCTCTGCCACTGTTTCGAGCACTGGCACATTCACCATGCGCAATACCTTGGTGAGTGGTTACCGTCAATGGCTCAACGGTCCGCCCGGAATCGTTCACCCGAGCATCGACTTTGTCCACACTGGCGACCGTAAGACAACCACAGGAACGCCGAACCTCTGGCTAGTCTGGGGTCGATCGACCACATACTCTGCCCTGTTCACGTACAACAGTGGACCTAGTTGGACTTCCCCCAACTGGAATACTCCGAGCGTTGTCTCTGGTCTGGCTCCCAACCAGCCAAGCAATACGGCTGTCTATGACGCTCACTCCGATCAAATGTTGTTCGCTTACCCGAACGGTACTGCCGTGCGTGTAGCCTCGCGAAGCGTGGACAACTCGACACAGACGACTGTCGATTCTCCCGCACATCCACAGGGAGTGATTCGACACACGGCTATCTCTGTCAGTTCGGCCACCTCCAACATTCGGGTGTTTGCCGTAGGCACGAGTAACAGCCAGCTTTACTATGTGGACTATGACAAGGCCAATAACTCTTGGTCGATTTCATGGACTGCCGTTAGTGCATCGGCCATCATCGGTACTGATGCCAATAACTACAGCGTTCGTCGTGTCAACTTCGGCAACGGTCACAACGATGTTGTGGTGGCTACGGGTGCCGGACCTAGCTATAACCTTGTGTCCACATCGAGCACAGCGGCTAGCTCACCCAAGACACCCACGATCACCAGTCCCGCGAACGGAACTACGAAGGATGTCAATGCCGCACTGACTCTCACGTGGACATTCCAGGATGATGACCCTTCCGATTTCCAAGATGCGTACGCGCTTCGTCGCGCGATTGGTGCTGGTGCATTCCAGTATTACAACGCAACGGGTGGGACGTGGGGAGGAACGGAAGTCTTCAACCTGTCTGGCACAACGAGTGTCACGCTGGCTAGCGGGTGGGGTGCGGACAGCGATGCCAATCACTTCTATTCCGTCAAGGTGCGTGACCAGCAAGGCAACGCCAGTGCGAACGCTACCAACGTCACCGTAGTTCCGTCCGCTAAGGACAACCCTACGATTACGGCACCAACGGCTAGCCCAACATCGTCAATCATCACTGCCGCATGGACAGTCGCAACGCAGACAGCCTATCGAATCGTGTTGGCTGTCACGGCTACAGGTGCAGTCGTTCGCGATACTGGGTGGGTCACATCGACCAACACGAGTGTCACGCTTCCCGATGCGTTGACCGCTCAGAGCTACACCATGTATCTGACGACACGCAACGATGAGGGTTTGGAATCGACTACCGTCACTCAGGTTTTCACACCGTCATTCACTCCCCCACAGGTTGCGACTCCCGCTCTTACTCCACTGTCTACGCTCGGAGTTATTCGCGCATCGATCCTCAACCCTGATCCCGTGGGTGCTGAGGACACGAACCTAAACAACGCCATTTACCGGCGCAAGGTTGGTGAGTCTGGCGTTGGTGTGAGGGTGGCTACGATTCTCCCATCGAGTCCTGTCGACCTTGTTGCTCCCTATAGGAAGTCCTTTGAAGAGACAGACTCTAGTGGTTTCTGGGGATCAGCCAACGGTGCAATCTCTACGGCTGCACGTGTTACGACGCAAGCGCATAGTGGTCTGGCTAGCTATGAGCAGACAGCGGTAGGCACTGGTGGATTTGCCGGTATCAATATCGGTCCACTTAACTTGATCCCTGCCTTGCCTGGTCAACTGTGGGTGCTCAAGTTTTGGGTTAAGGGCAACGTCGGTTACAACATGACAGGTCGCATCGGGTGGCGCACAGCGGCTAACGGACCGAACAACGTTCCGCATGTCGGACCTACGCTAGTCCTCAATGGTTCGTGGCAACAGTACGTCATGACCAGCAATGCCGCACCCGCTAACACAGCGTTTGCCTACCCGAACCTTGCATACTCGACATCAACGACTGTCGCTGGTGACAAGTGTTGGACGGATGACGTTGAGTTCTATCAGTCAGGGTCAGTGGCTAGCGCTGTGTCCTATGACGACTTTACGGCAGCGAGCAACACAGACTATGAATACAGCGTTGTCACTACAGCCATCAACGGGAGCGTGAGTCAGAGTGCGTGGGTATCGTAGTTGGTCGATGAAGAGTAAGGTTGTCCTGAGTGCGTTTGTTGCTCTCGTCATATTGAGCGTCATCGCACTGGTCCTGAGCACCCGTGGCAATCAACCTGATTCGGCCACCCCACAGACGGAGTTGAGAAAAGAAATGTTGCTTGGCATCCACGAGCAGTATCAGGCTGGTCCGAACAGGACTACTCCCGAGAAATCGAAGGCTCGCTATCCGCAGATGGCAGTCACGCGGGAATTCAAGCCTGGTGAGATCGAGCCTCAGAACATGATTCCCAGCTTGAAGAATCTGTGTCAGGCCACTTGGGACGCTGGTCTAGTCTGTGTGGTCAGCTACAAGTTCAGTCGCGCTGAGGTTCGCAACAACAAGTGGCGACCCTTCATCGAGCAGGGTGTTTCGTGGTTGCGTGACAATGGACTCAGCACGCGAACCATCCTGGTCCCGTGGCATGAGCCAGAGAACGACTTCAAGACTGGTGGGGAGTTCGTCGAATACTTCAACAAGGTTCATGGATGGGTGAAGGAAACCGACCCGAATCTCTACACGAGTCACGCGGCGATGGCCTATCACTACCGTGACAAGGGAAAGATCGGTAACGATAACCTCGCATCGACATGGGCAACTGACGCTGACATTCAATCTCTCGATATCTACTCGGGTCGATCCTTCCCGCTCAACATGACGTTGGGCACGAGCAGCGCGTTTAAACGTTGGAAGGCGACCGTAGCGAATGGACAGCCCTGGGGTGTCAGCGAACGTGGCTGGATCACTGGCAAGTTCGGCGGGTCGGCTGAGCGGGTCGCATCGATCCGTGCGGAGTTCGATTGGCTGACCACCCTTCCCCGTGAGGATCTTCCATACTTCTATATCGTGTGGAACACGGAGGGTACCGAAGACGACCCACAGATCATTCTCGATGCGGCGGGTCGTGAGGCTGTAAACGAGGGATTCGCTCGCCTCTATGAGTACGCACAGACGCCTGTCGATCCTGAGCCTGTCCCTGATCCTCAGCCTTCCGGTGAGGTCACCTGTCCACTGTGTCACGGTGACGGTACCGTTGACCCGAGTGTGATTCAGTCTGTGACAACGGTGTTGCGCTAATGCCAATGCCTAAGTCATGGGTCATGAAACTACCTGTAGGCGTACGTGAGCAAACAGGATGGTTGTTCATTGGCTTTATGGTCACGCTGGTGGGATTGAGTTATCTCACTGGCGTGACTAGTTCAGTCATGAAAGAAGCGATCGGGCCGAATGGACTTAGGGTGTGGGGTGGTTGGCTTTTCCTGACTGGCCTACTTGTCATGTGGGCAACGTGGAAACACAACGCAGCACATGAGAAGATGGCATTGAGGTTGCTCGCTCTATGCATGGTGTCGTACGTCGGATGGGTGCTTACAGTCGTTCCGTGGCGTGACGCTGGAATGACTATCGGCCTAGGGTTTGTCCTTATCGGATTGGCAGAGATTCGTGTCGGGTTTCTCAAGGTCATTCTGAGCTACGATGCGTCAGCCTCTTTTGAGTTTCCACCAGAGATAGAGGCTGATGATAGCGATGGCACATGATATGTGGACTCCTGTAATCCTGGCGTTGATCACTGGTGGTGCTGTAACCACCCTCATCAATTGGTTGAAGGATCGAAAGAAGGACACAGCTACAGCGAAGCTTACCGATGTCCAGACGTTGCAAGCCAAGCTCGCCTATGTGGAGGGTGTAGCCGAGTATCTACAGAAGCACAACGACAGGATTCAACAGGACTATGACGCTTCCGAAGAACGTAACCGCATCTATCGACAGCGAGTCATAGAGCTAGAGATCGAAGTCGATTCGGTGCGACGTTCGGCAGCGCACACTCAGGCTGAGTGTGAGAAGCTTGAGAAGAAGATCAAGGAATTGATGGGGGAGGATGTCTAATGTGGTTCCTCAATCGCTGGCTGACTAGCTGGCGTGACAAGGTAAACGGGGTGTTTAAACGACGCTCCAAGCGAAGCGACGGAACCATCGGTGACCTTCGTCATCAGGCAAGCATCAGCGAACATAACCGTGACTTCGATGGATCTGTCGATGCATGGGACATGGACGTAAACCTCTATGACTCTGGCAATGACACAGGGTCAAAGGATGAACTCGCAGAGATCGAAAATCTCAAGCGCGAATTCGAGAACGACCCTGGCTCACAGCTCTGGATTCACAAGGGACAGATTGCCAACCGTGATATTGGCAACTGGCGTAGGCGTACGTACTACGGTGCCAACAAGCATGACAAGCATGTGCACTGGCAGTCACGTTCATCGAAGGAAAAGACAACGTTTGCGGGCAACATCGATGACGTTGAAGACGCTATCAACGCACCTGAGATGAAGCCTGTCAGCCACACAAGCGAGTCAACCTCTGTCGCTCCGAAGTGGCCGATGGGTCCAAGTGCCTACTTTGCTGCGAGCCGTAACCCACGGTATTCTGTGACTGTCAAGGCATGGCAGGCACGAATGAAAAAGCGGGGGTGGAAGATCACAGCCGATGGGTATTTCGGTCCGCGATCGGCTGACATTCTCCGTCAGTTCCAGAAAGAGAAAAAGCTCAAGGTCGATGGGAAGCTTGGGCCGAAGTCCTTTGCAGCCGCTTGGACTGCTAAGGTAACCTAGAGAGGGATGCAAATGTCTCACTACGCGAAGGCTATCTATGCCTTCATCATGGCGGGTCTCACGGCAGCGGCAGCGATCTATACCGACAATCCGGTACTGATCATCCTCACTGCCGCTCTGGTCCCGATTGGCACGTACCTTGTGCCGAATGGTCCGAAGACGACTGTCACGCACAACGAACTGAACTAGGGATAGAGGGGTGTCATGCCAACCATCTACTTTGGCGAGCAGGCTGTAACCGTCACGCAAGCGCGTTACAACCAACTGATTCAGAGGGTCGGTTGGTATGCCACCCCCACCCGACCAACGAAGAGTGTCAAGCCGATCGATGATGACACGGGTGTTCTCAATCTTCGTGAATTCAAGTCGGCTGATCCCAAGGGTGTCAACGATTCCACATCGGCCATACAAGCGGCGATAGACCAGTCTGTATCAGCGGGTGTCGCTCTGTTCGTTCCTCCCGGTACGTACATGGTAAAGAAGCTACAGGCAAAGACTGGTCTCACGATGATCGGTCACTCCCCCTCTGGCTATGGCATCGCGTACAACAAGGCAACGACGTTCGGACTCATCGGGGGTACGAATGATCATCTCCTCAATGGAGCCGTGGGGGTTGCTCACGTACGCATCGAGCGAATCCGATTCGACGGAAACAAGAACAACAACACAAGCGGCAACATCATCAACCTTGTCAATGCGGGTGTAGCCGAAGAGTGTCAGTGGCACATCCGTGATTGTTTCATGGACGCAGCGGCAGGCTACGGAATCTATGTCGGCAGTGGACGTAGGGCAGTGCAGATCAGCGATTGCACGTGCAACTACTCCAAGCTTTCAGGTATCCGCATCAATGGCTCTGACGCTCACGTTGATCGATGCATCCTCGGGTCCAACATGGAACATGGCATTGGCATTGGTGGCACGGTGTGCAACGTCAATGACTGTGACATCTATGGCAACGGCACGAACGGTGACAACAACACTGGTGATGGCATCACGATCTATTCGACGCTGAACCAGATCGGCATTCACGGTAATCGAATCGATCAGAACCGTAGGCATGGGATCCTCGTGAGTGGATCGAACTCAGCGATCACCATCACTGGGAACATCTTGCATGGCAACAGCCAGCACGCGAACGGTAGTCATGATGACATCCGAGTCAACTCCATCACTGGTGCTGTGACCGTTGCTGACAACACGTTTGGTGTGGACGGTAACGTTCCCAACAAAGCGGGTGTGGGTGTTGGTCTCGCTACAGACGCAACGGTGATGGGTCGCGGGAACGCTTGGGAAGCTGGCTCCACTGTGAACGGACTCACGAACGCACCGAAGCGGTTCGCTCAGACTGCCTCGCTTCAAGCGGGGTGGGAACCAACAGCCGCTCTGATGTCCAACCAATCGCGCGCAACGGCTCTGTTGGGCAACGTGGCTGGTCTCATGGTGTCGGGTCGGTTGCTTCTAGCGGGTGGGTTGGTTCTGCCCGCTGGTGTACCTATCACGTCGATATCGTTCCTGAGCGGCAACACAGCGCTAGGCACCCCAACGAACTATTGGTTCTGCCTAGTCGATCAGGCTGGAAACGTGCTGAGGAAGACTGTCGATGGAGGGTCGGCAGGCTGGTCCGGTAACGCTGTCAAGACTCTGAATCTCTCGTCTGTCTATATGGCTGACAAAGAGCTTCCGGTCTATCTGGGTATCGTCTGTGTGGGTGGGACGATGCCTGACCTACGGGCAGCGAACGCTTCAAGTCCTGTGTTCCAGATCCCCCCTGTCGTGTGTGGGGTGGCTAACACTGGCCTGACTGACCCTGCCTCGCTGGGTGCCACTGTCGGCACGATTTCTGTCATCACAGCCAACCCATACTGCTACGTGTCCTAGACCCGCTCAGACGCTCTCAGACACCCTCACTGGCCTACGCGGTTGGTGGGGGTGTCAGCGTTTAAACGGTCCGATTCCGGCCGACTCCCATGCATCCTAGGAAACCAGGAAGCTTGACAGGCACAAAAAAAGAGGGGAGTCGATTTCTCGACTCACCCTCTCTGTCTGTCAGAAACCCATCTTCGCTGCGCAAACCGGGCCGATGAAGCGGGCAGCCGGACCAACACCGTCAACCGTCGCCGTGAGCGTCCGTCCGCACATCACGCAACCACCCATGCGGAGCGACAGAGCCTCACACTCGTCAAGGGTCAGCTTCCGTCCCTGAGCGGGAACCTTGCGAGCCATACCCTCACAGTAGTTCCAAGCGTCCCCCGCTTCGCGGTCAAGGATCATCGCGTAAAAGTGCGATCCCTGGCGAGCCTTCTTCATCCGGTAGATGTCTCCGTCAAGCTCATAGACACCCGCGATTGCCTTAACGTCTTCCTTCGTGATCGGAGCGACAGCCTTACGGGGGGCGTCCTTAAGGGTGCCGATCAGGTCACTCGCCTCACTCTTGGTCAGCGTCTCGATGTCACCAGCGAAGTTGTGCTCACGCTCGCTGAGAAGAGTGGACAGGTAAGAAAGCTGAGCGCTACTCGCCATCGGCACAGTCTGTGCAGCTTCCTCAGCAGCGGCATTGAGCGGGCAACCCTTGAGAGCGTCAATCATGGTGCTCGCACCCTTAAGGCTGATGAACTCAACCTTTGCCAACAGGTCCATGTGGGAGGTGGCACCAATCGAGGTGAACCACTTCTCAGCCATGATCTTACGGTAGTTGCGAGTGTTGATCAGGTTCCGAAGGTAGTTCAGTTGACGATCGCTGATCTTGCGCACGCGGCCACGTCCGCAAACCTGACCAGGCTCAGCGAAGCGGGTACGAACGGCAGTGTCAGTGGGGATGGGAGCCAACGTGTTGTACTTGCGGGTAGCTTCCTCAAGAGTGTTCGGAACACGAATGCCCATGTCACGGCACATGTTCTGAATCTCGATCAGGTACTCCGCATCGGTCAGGTTGCTCGGGTTGCCAGTGCTGGTCATGGCGTTCATCTTGACTCCCTGTGTTGTGTTCCTGTCTGACACCCCAAACACTACGGGGTATCAGACAGGCTGTCAACCACTTTCTCAAAAACTTTCTTGAGAAATTTCAGAGCGTCCTAGCGTCCTAGGCGACTTCGGTTTTCCCCCCATCGACATCCATCGTATTGACATCCGTGCCCACCCATCGCGCGTGAGAGTAGTACATGACTGCCTTACACAGGGCAGTGACGATGGACGTTGCGACGATGCCACCCACCAGCACCAGCGCAAGACAGATCATGAACCACTGATCACCGGTCATCGGTTCCATTAGATTTCCTCCGTTGCGCTCTGAGGCTGAACAACCATTGACCCGTTGCGACGAACTAGAACATCATCGCCATCGATGCGACGCATCATGCGGATAGCGAAGAGATCACTGTTGGTGATCTTCAAGACAGACATAGCCTTGTATCGCTGCTTACGCGCACGATTCGCCTTGAGCTTGACCACCCACCTCCATCGACGGAAGTTGGTATTGAGCTTCATCACTTTTCCTTTCGCTTCGATTCCCAACTGAGCGGACCAGGGAGGTTGACACGGTGAGTCTTGGTCCGGCTATTGCGTGACCAGGGACCGAGTTTAAACGTCCAACTAGTTACCCCGTTCTTCCCTACGTTGATGATGAACGGACCGAACTTGACCCGCTTCCGGAAGTGCAGCGTCATCGGTTGTCCCTCACTGTCCTAGCTAGTGCGATGGTCGCGACCCGTAGCCAGTCCCCACTGTCGATAGCTTCGTTTAAACGCTCCCGCACCGTATCGTCATCGACCACGAACGCTGACACGTTGAGTCCCCCACACTCAGTGAGATATCGATGTGCGTCGTTCTTCACCCTCACGGTAGCTTCGTGAAAGTCCAACATGGTCTGATGATGTGGTCCGCGAACCGTGCGGGTGAACGATGACTCTTGCCAACCGTTGCGCTCACCCTTATTGCCGTTGTTCTTCGCTGGGTTGTGTCGCGGTTCGCTACGCATCGAGTTTCACCCCCTTGACCCACACTCCACCTAGCGCGTTCTCAACCCACATGCCAGGGAAGTTCTGACGCTTGCGCGCATCGATCATGTTCTGTAGATGACGGACATAGGCTTTCATCTCTTCCACGTCTTCTGACGTATCGAGACCGGTCACATCGAGGATGATTTGCATGTCAGACCTTCCACAAGATATAGAACAGGTTGAGTGTGATGATGATCGCTATCGCATCCGTGCGGTTGTACCCGAACCATCGAGCCATGAGCACAACCGCCAAGTCAACGAGAACCATCTATTCGTCATCCCCCTCACCGTTCGGGTCTTCACCATCGACAGTCATCGTTTCGCCACAGGGACAGGTGAACTTATCGAAGGTATCGATCCACTTCGCAGTAGTCCGGAACTTGAAGCCATCGGCCGGACATTCGACCAGCTTCATTCGGGTACCCTGCTTCTTCACACCCGACAGGTTGAGCTTCGTGTGGGGGTACTCCCCAAGGTCTTTGAGAATGTCGGCTAGCGCATGGTTCAGACCCTCACCCGCGACAGTCGCCGTTAGCTTTCCCTCAAGACCAAGCGCACGCGCACACTTGGCAAAGTGATTCTTGTGTCCGCTTGCACAGTCGTCAGAGACATGGATCAATTCGTGCACGACAGTCGCAGCGATCTTGAGAGCGTCGTCTTCCACGGGCGAGATGAACACATAGGACAGACCCGCATTCGTCGCGTGAGTCGGGAAGCACACCCCAAGCGCTTTGCGTCGCGGCCCAAAACCAACCGAGACACGAACCTTGGCAGGGTCATAGACAGCCCCAACCTGACGCATCATCGGCTCAAGCGCGTACACGAGTCGGAGCAACCACCCCTCACGGTTGGTCAGGTCAGAGGGAGTCGCGCCGATCTCAGCCGCAACCTTTTCGATGTCGATCTCTTCGATGGTGTCCTCTGTGAGGTGATCACCCTCAGTCTCAGGGTCGATGTCATCGAAGCAATCGTGACCCTTATCGTTCGGCTGTCCACACTTCCCACAGGGAGCCTCACGCTCAGCCTTGCGCTTCGCGCGCTCAGCTTCCACCAGCGGGAGAAGATCGACCTTCTTGAGTCCCTTGACATCGATGCCGTACGACTTCGCCTCAGCCTTAAGTTCGTTGAATTCCGCAAGAGCGCTCATGTCCGTGATCCTGTCTGTGTGGGGTGGTGGGTGCCTGTCTAGAGACACCCTACCACATCGTTTAAACGTCCGTGCGGGTTTGGGGTGGAAGGTCAGCGCACAAGGTTTCCGGATGCCTCAGCCATCGAGTCAACAAAGTCGATGTACTCACCGTGGGTCATGGCACCAACGATCGCGAGGTAAATCGGAATCCACGTGATCGACGTTGCGTCACAGAGAACGTGATCCATGCTCTCGCGAACGGTCGCGAACCGAGTGTTACAGCAAGTCATCAGAACCATGATCTTCAACCCCTTGTGTGCTGTGTCCCTGTCTGCCTTACACCCCAAACACTACGGCACGTTTAAACGGGTGTCAAGCGGAACTCTAAAACTTTTCCCAGATTCTCGGAGTCGTGACGATCATGCCATAGCCGTTGACATAGACCAATTCACGTGTACCGATGAGTCCCACCATGACACGGTTACTCGGGTGTGACAGCCTTATCCTGACCACACTCCGAGCGTCAGTAACGCTCTGAGACATCCTGAGCACCCTTCCTGACCCACGGCAGACGAACCGCTGTGTACCCGCGATCTTTGCTGGCATGGACGTAACCAGGCTCGATCAGGCCACACTCAGCCATCACATCGAGCAACTTGAAGTATTGATCTTCACCGATCTCATGGTCGATGATCAGGTGGAAGTGATCGGGGGTTGTCGATGGAACCAGCTTCGCGGGAAGATCGAGATCGATCACTACCTTGTGCTTCGGCTCAGCGAAAATGTCGTACTCTTCGTCAGGCTTGAGAGCGACCCGCGACGTGAGCAAGTTAGCCTGATCGATATCTGTCGTGGTCGATGGTCGGGTGTACGGCTCTGCCTTCTCTTCAAAATCGACGAACGCGAGTTCGTTACCGGGCAACGGCGAAATTCTATCCATCGATGTCACAGCCAATCTATAGATGCGAATATTTACATGTATCACCAAACCGGGGGGATCGGTACTGGTGAATATTTACTTACATCTTCTTTGCACAGTCAGGGCAGATGCCGTGGGAGTCCGGACCACCCTTACCGTCGTCCGACAGAACGCGCTTGCACCAGGCACAGATAACCCGCATGTGAATCAGTCCCTCTCATCGTCGTATTGCCACACGTCCATCTCTTCGCCATCGAAGAGTGTCATGATGGTGATGTCATCACCAGACTTGAGCCAGTCACTCAGGTGGTCAATGTATCCAGCGGGAATCTCTTCCCCTCCCTTTTCCACCCGCTCTTTGAAGAATTCCGACATGTCGTGAATGGCAGCGCTGATCGCAGCGTCAGGCCACACAGCGGACCATTCCGAAGTGCTACCCACGATCGGCTTACCGGTAGTGCGAGAGAGCGTGTCACAAGTGATGCGAGCCATTGCCGTTCCTCTCTGTGTGGGGTGGCCTAGCTGACCACCCCTCATCGATGGATCAAACCTCGACACAGATGGTGTGTCCACAGAAGTCAATGAGCTTTGCGCCATGCTTGGTCAGGTACTCAGCGGGAGAGCAAGTGAAGTACCCGATGTAAAGGTCACGGGTGGTCACGTGGACTCCAAGCGAAGCGTCGTTGACCGGACCAGCAAGGTACTTGCGAATGCCCTTGATTCCGCTAACCGTCGCGATCTTCGCCATCTGACTCACTCCCTCTGTGTGTCTCTCTCGCTTACAAGTCAAACTCTACGGGGTGTCAGGGGGAGTGTCAAGCGGTTTCGCGAAACACTCCCCAACTTTTTTGTCAGCCGATCGCGTACGTCTTGAAGTCGATGATCTCACGGCCGGAAGCGATCACGCTGTGAATCGCGTTGCTGGTCATCTGAGGCAGGCTAGAGAACGTCGCGTAGTCAGTGCTGTAACGGTCGAAGACTACCGAGCAAGCACCCTGCTTTGTGGTGAACGCGAACTTGACCGCGCGGATACCGGCCGGAACCTCGTTGGTGGTGATCTCCGTGACCATGACTGACTCCCTGTCTCTGTGTGTCTCTCGCTTACAGGGATAACACTACGGGTGTTTAAACAGCCTGTCAAGCCAAACGCGGGAACTTTCTCAAGATTTTTTCCACGCTCATACATAGAAATGTATCAGTGCAAATATTCACATGTATCAGCGTCCCAGTATCCTAGGATGCTTTAAACGAGCGGACATCGAAGATCATCGAACAAAGCAGAACGCGCGCTCAGGAGGCATGTCCCGAACGCGCGCCGCTTTCCTCAGCTATTCAGTTGTGGGGGATGAACGGGTCTTACTCTGCCGTACCCTCAGCGGGAGTGTCGGCAGTCTTGCGCTTGTTGGTCTTGCGCTTCGGACCAGTCTTGAAGTAGAGAGTGTCATCACTCTTTACCTTGGACTTATCGAAGTTGATGCCGAGTCCCGGAACCTTGGCAGCGGCACGAGTGGCGATGCTCTGGATCGAAGCAGCATCCTTGCCGTTCAGAACCAGCGGGTACCAGTTCGGAGTCTCGCCCGGAAGGCTCTGCTTCGCGTTGCGCACGGCAACCGCGATCGGGTCAGTGTCGAGCTTGGACGCACGCTTGCCGAGAGTCATGTCAGTGACAGGCTCACCCACGACGACACCCGACGTGTCGATCTGGGGACGCGGAGCACGCTTGCCGGTAGCGGCACCCTCCGTGCCTTCCGTGGCCTTCTCCTGAGTCTCGGTCACCTCACCCTGAGCGTTGACATCCTCGACAGTCTCAGTGCGCTTGTTGCGGGCATTGCGTTCCATCGGTTTACCTCATTCTGTGGAGTGGTTTAAACGTTGCTTGTGGGTAGTGCACTGAGGCAACCCCTATCCTCAGCCAGCGAGCGGCTAACACTCTCTCAGAGATTTTGTCTCTGTCTCGCCTTCCCTGTTGCTAGTTAAAGACTAGCACATCAGAACATCGATTCGCTACCCCCCGCAGTCGCGCCATCGAGCGGCAGAACCTTCTTGATGTTGTTTCCAGGCTCACCCGTACGCGGACCAGACTGGATCGTATTGACACCCACCTCTACCCGCACACTCTGACCGATCAGGTCATCCGTGTCAGCGTCGGGGGTGGTCCCGAAAGCCTCGAAGACTTCCTTGAGTCGCCACGCGGCAGCTTCCGAAAGGGACGTGTTGAGCCACTGCTTCCACTTGCCGAACTTCGGAGCATCCTCGGGAACGGTGAACTCCCACTTCCAATAGGTCCCCTTCGGACCCGTGGCAACCTCCACCTTGGTCAGCGTCATCTCATAGATACCTTCATCCATGATGCCGCCGGTAGACTCAGCGGAAGCGACCTTCTGAGCAGCGTTCTCATCGAGCTTAGGCACTGTGATTCCCTTCGATTGATGGGGTGGTTACTTCTTTGCCTTGCGGTTGATGTACGCGACTTGAGCGGGATCAGCGCTCATGTCAAGGTCACCGTTAAGAACGTCGATGACCCGTTCCATTGTGGGATTGACCATGACAGTCGGAAGCTTCGCCGTGCGATCCTTACACGCGCTGAACCTCTCGACAGGCTTAGTGACTCCCGCGAACTCCAAACGGGACTCTGCCTTGATCTCTGTCGTTCGGGTATAGATGACCGTACGGACACCCGCTTGGAGTTTCTTCCCGAACTTGTCAGTCTGCATTGGAACGATCATGCCCGTATTCTCTTCGTTGGTCTCATGGCTAGCGAACGCCACATGACATTGAAGGTCACGGAAGTTCCGCAACAGAACCTTACCTTGCTCTGTCCACTCCCCATAGTCGGGAAGGTCAGTACGGAACACAGAGAGAGCGTCGTATTCAGCTTTCGCATCAGCCGACACATGGATCAGCTTCTCTAGTTCCTTCTTCTTCTTCGTGATCCGTCGCATCGCCGCGTGTCGAATCAGGATGTCTTGGATCTCTGACCAGTGATCGACACCAACGCCATAGACGTCAGTCCCTCCGTCGATCATGCCCTTGATCTCCCAATAACACTGATCGATCTCATCGTACGTGCGAGGCTTGAAGAGAACGATGTTCTTTGTATTGATACCCCTCTCTTTCAGTGCGTCCCGCTCATAGCCTGTTTCCATGTCGAGGATGACAGTCAGGCCACGATTCGCCATCGATGCGATGTTGGTCGATTTACCGGACCCTGGCTTGCCGTAGTACAGAACTCGGGTCCATCGATGTTCTTCGTCTTCGAGTGAAGTCCCTAGCATCCCTGGCACTTGACTACCCTACCACTTCTTT
>JACCDR012512202.1_pt1 | contig 14430 bp, 11 predicted proteins | sample 7446431 | NCBI WGS metagenome assembly JACCDR01 (sample SAMN15323443, study PRJNA562643) | freshwater metagenome | isolation source: river surface water | place: USA:Blue River Watershed | collected 2017-08-17 | reverse complement strand
GTCACAAAGCCATCCATTTCTAATAAAACACTTTCAAATTTTTCAAGTGATTCAGCGATTACTAATTTTTTGATCTCATCGTATGAAATGATATCAGTGATTTGCTTTAAAGAATTAGACTCTAGTTCCGAATTTTCAATTGTTTGTAAGACACATAAATTTCTGCTAGAAAAGCCAGCTTGATGTGCCACCTTATTTCTGGATGTTCTTAGATGGTTAATCGCATCTTCCATTTTTTGTAAGATATCAGCAGAAATAGGGGAAAATTCTTTTAGCTCTTTATTTACATTTCGATTCCCGCCAAGTCTCTCAGTTTTGCTATTTTCCATGAGCATGGTTGAGCCAGCTAATAGGTAAGAGCGATCTACTACGCTTGTCAATCTAAGCAAGAAATTTTCGATGTGAAACGCATGATGCTCAGAAAAACAATACGTTGAATCTGGGTAGTTATTTTTTCTCAAATATTCGAGAGTAATACTCATATTCTTAAAAGCATTATCGATCTCTGCCACTCTAGAAAATACATCTTGAGCGTACTTTTCCAATGCGGATGCATTATAAGTGCAATCCCCGTTAGTTAAAGCAGACAAGCCTTTAGCAAGTGATTCAGTAACTAACGGAAAAAGCTGTTTGATATTTTCATTCTTTGAGTGAATGACGATACTCCTTTTGCACATAACGCAAGCATAAAGCGCGTGAGGTACGAGCGTCGCCTTTGATGCGTTTGTTATGGACTATTGACAACCTTTCTCTAGACTGTCGACATTTACCCTGAATATATCATTCTCAGTTGTTATATCCTTCCTTATTCGTTCGGCACTATCTTTGTTTTCTTGCCTATATGAAGGAGCAAGAGTTCTATCGCTTGCGCTAGACTCATGTTTCATAAGTTGAGATTGCAAAGCTGAAACTCTGATGTGATGGGACTCACTCAACTTTTCCAAGCCTTCAATTTTGCAGCTAACTTCTTTAGGAACAGGTTTTTCTAATTGTGGTTTCTGTATTTGCGTTTTAGTCGTTAGCGTCTCGTTAAACTTATAACCAGCAATAGAACCGACAAACAAAAGACCGAGCCCCCAAATTACTGGGTGAGATTCAAACTGCTCTTTAATTGATCTTTTATGGGTTACAGTTTCTAGGGGGTTCTGAGGCTCAGATGATTTTTGGTGGTTCAATTTAGCTGAAACGATAGCTTGGTTTAAGATACCAATAGCATTGTTCATATTGGTTTTTGCATCTTCAGGGCTTCCAATCCGAGCTGTAACTGTTGCACTGGTTACCGCTTGGGAAAACTCGCCAGAGAGCTTCTCACTAAATGCCAGAAGAGGTCGAACAGCATCAGACCACTTTTCGAACTCTTCCAAAGAGTTGAATGGGGATGACGCGCAGCGTTCTTTTTTTAGTTTTTCTAATTCATCTATGATGTTCATGTATTCTTATGCATAACAGTATTTTTTCAAAGGCAAGGAACCCGCAAGGCGGAGATTCAAATACTCATGGGGGGATTCTAGACGTTAGATCAGTCTTTCATGGATTACTTCACTAAAAAGGCTTCCCGAACTGAGCGAATTCTGTAACAAAGCCGCAGCATACATCCCTAAAAGGGATCCTAAACCAAATTTAAACAATTTAAAACCAATTTAAACCTTTATCCCGGCGAGTTTAAATCGTTTAAAAACACCCGCGCATCATAACTTTCGGCTTCGACTTTGAGCTTGTCGCTGCCGCTTGGGGTGACGTTTTTCACGACCATGCTATGTGCCCAGCGGTCGGTGGTGCCGAAGATGTAAAAGGGCGGTTCCATCCGGCCGTTGGTGGTGGCGCTAAAGTCGAGGTTTCTTTCCATAATCACTTCATCATCGCTGCTGCCTTTGCTGCAATTGACCGGACCGAATAGGCTGCCATTGGGACGTCTGATGGCTATGACGTGCTGGGCGTTGGCTGTCCAGGTGAGTGGCTGATTGAGTTTCAGGGTTTTGCCTGCTGTGACTGCGGTGACACGGCCGGATTGGTTGCGGATGTTGTCGGCCACGGCAATCAGGCTTGCAAACTGGGCGTTATGAGCGTCCAGCTCGGTAGAGAAGTTGATAAACTTGCGCACATATTTCATTCTGGCGCGCACACGCATGCCAATACGCCAGGCCTGGGTTTTGTTGGTGACCCCAAAGGCCCGGATTTTCTCTGGCTTAATCCCAGCATCACCGGGTAGCAGGCATTTAACGGTCGCGGTTTTCCATGTCTCAGGGTCCATGTATTCCACTTCCACACCATCCGGTTCGTCGGGTTTAAAGTTACTAAACTCAATCTTTAAACTATCGGTCAGCATATTGTCCGGGCTAAAAAATTGCCGGTGGATAGTCTGTGGGTCTTCGCGTACCGGGTAGAGCTGGCCAAATTCCAGCACTGGCTCGGCGTACCCGGTATAAAGGATGCGCTGCAACACATCCATCAAGGTGCTGTCGTTATCAAAGACGGCGTTAAAGGTTTGGTTTTGGGTTGTGCATTTGTCTTTAAAAGTCTGCAAATCTTGCAGGGAGAGAGTGCTGTCGGTATGGCCTGCATCTTTGACTGCATATGCAAAAAAGTCAGCAATAGCTGTTGTAGGTCCAGGTTCTGTCCAATTACCATCAACTAAGCGTGGTAATAAGCGTGTGACCTTACATAAAATTCTACTTTCAGCACTATCAGCTAATGCATTGTTGCCAATTATGCTCATGGCCATCGTCGTCGTATTTGGATAACGTGTAACGGTGTTTAAGCGACTTTTAACGCGCTTACATATCACTTTATCTTTGACTTGGATATCATCAAAGGATGCTGTCGTCCTGATAACAGCAATCTCATACGTTCCTTTGGCGACTGAAATGCTTACCGTTTGGCCGAACTCATCCATCGAACTACGACTAAATTTAACTGTTTGTATAGTCCAATCAAGCGTTCCCAAAATACGATACATTATGTTTACGTATACATCTATGCCGCTTATGGTGCCGTTATCATTGATGCGCCCCATCCCAGGAATGAAAAAATCGACTTCAATGCGATCTGTGGTTTCGTTCTGAGGACAAATAAGATAAGGGCCCAACTGAGTATTTTTCAGTTCAGTTATAGGTTCAATGTACGTGTTGTAGTAACGATCAAAATCAGTTGGAAACGCAGACCATGTTGCTACGTCAACCTTTAAAACCCCAATTTCTTTCTTGTTTTGACTAATTGATGTAACTTTATACAAGCCTAAAATACCGGTCTCGCGGCTTTTTGACACTCTAACAAATAGCGATACGGCCAGAGGTAATGCAACAGCCGCACCAGTAATCGATGTAACCGTTATCTCATTAGGGCTAACCGAAGCGATTTTATAACCACCATTGACATTTTTGCCCATCAAACCGATCAGCTGTCCAACGGTAAGCGAACGGCCAATACCTGGTGCACTCACAACGGCTCCGCCTACTGATGCAATGCCTTCGTAAATAGTTAACGAAGTTGTGCGGCCATTGATATAGAGAAAATCATTAACCTTATAGGGAAGCTCAATTTCTTGCCCGTAAATACCTGTTTTACTTACAGTAAATCGATTTTCAATAGTACCTATAAACGTATTAGCGTTTCCATCAATTAACCCCGTAGGTGTTGTCAGTTCAAAGCCGGACTCGCTGATTTCGGGGCTTTGATACCAATTCTGGTAGGCTGGATGGCTGCTTATGTTTGCGTTGGGTTCAAAAATTGAATAACTAACATTATCCAAATAACGACTAATCGGTGTTTGTGCAATTTTTATGTCATCTGCGGTAACGACATACCTTCCCACACCAATGCAAAACAGCAAATCTACGCAGGGTGCGCCATTTTTATAAAATCGATGAGGCTGGTTAAGGTAATCAGGAAAAACACCATGTGTTCCAGCAACTTCAGGGATCACACCATTTAAACGTGCGCGATTCCCTTGGATATTTACGTCATAAATAGACGAGCCACCAGGTGTCGTTTTGTTATATGTATCTGGCATTTTTTTTGCCATCGATTTTGCTGCAACCGCGCCCCCAACAACGGCCATAACGGCCATCACAGCTGTTGTAACCTCCTTGGGTTCAAGTACGATGTCGATGGTACTATTTGGCGCTAACAATTCATCAAAACGTGATTGTGGCCAATGCTCACCATCGACAAAACAACTAAATGGCGCTGAACGTTCATCATAATTTTTTACATTCATAAACAACCAGGTTGTTAGGCTGATGGGGCTGGTCAATGGATAGATTTCGTCAGGTGTCGAACTAAATTTGTTGCTGAAAATTCGGATCATAACGATAGAACTCTGTATGAATGCCAAGTCGTTTAAATTGGCGGTGGGTAATAACCGTTGTGCCGGATTTGGATGTGGTGTGTAAGATATCTGTTTGATCCAGGCAAACGCCAACATGAACCAGAAGACCGAATTTAAAGCAGCAGGCAATTGCCCCTGCTTCTGCGTTTACAGATTTAAACTGATTTAAACTTACTTTAAACGCATGGTTTAAACCCGTTTTATCAAAGGGATGAATAGTGCCGAAGCTCTGGAAAAGAGGCAGGTTGTAATCATAATGAAGTACATAACGCACAAGTCCCCAACAGTCCCAGCCATCCAGATCACGCCCACAATCAATGTATGGCACTTGTAAATAACGTTCGATGTCCAGCTGTTTGTTAGCCATAAATTAAACCCGGTGCAAAATCAGCGGTGTAGCGTCGTTTGGGCCACGGCGTATTAACCAGGTCATGAAACGTAGCTCTCAGCGATGCACTTTTAGTATCAATCGAACTTGCTGTGACTGTCAGTCGCAGAGGTGTTTCGGCGGGTGCAGAGAGATTACTACTCAAAAACGCACGGTAAATTACGGTTATTTTGCTGCCAGCAGCCATAGCTGCTTCAATAAACGAAAGTGCATCTCCAGACACGTTATCAATCTGAAACTGAAGTTCCTGAGCGCCTTTCAAAGCCTTTTGCGGAAGACTGACAGCAAAATAGGCTCGCTGGAACGTAGTTTGTGTTCCATTTTCCAGCGTAACGGTTAAATCGTTATACCCTTGAACCAGCCGTCGACCACCATGGCTACTTTGAAGCTCGATGGTGTGGTGGATGATTTCATCCACCGGTGCACTGGCATATACAATGTCCAGAATACTGCTCATAACGTTGGTACGTTAAATTGGTAATCAACGCCATGCATGGCGGAAAGACCTTGCACTAGCACTTCTTGCTGGTCAACCCAATGCCGAACGACATCATAATGAGCCAGAATATGTGCAGGGACAGGCATTGGACTATTGGTGTTGGCCATCCGGTATTCTCGGATGAACATCCAATCGTACTTTGCTAATTCTGATGCACTTGCAGCTTTGATGTGTTTAACAAGCTCTTGGCGCACGATATTCGTAGCTTCACTTTCACCGACCAAGGAAATAAGTGTATCTAGTTCAATGCCTTGATACGCTAAATTATTGTGGGTAATTGAAAACATCATAGTGTTACACTCGCATGTTTGATTTCAGTTGGAGGGGTGGAGAAGTTGCTTAAAATACTGTTTACCGGTTTGTAAATCAGTGTCATCCCGCGCTGTTGTACAAGTGGTGTTGCAGATGCTGCCGTATTTTCTGCATACATGTATTCAGTGCTCGCAAATCCTCCACCTGATTCACAAGCGACCAAAGGACAACCTTCCGAAATAAAGTGAAAAGCGCGATTTGTTGCAGAAATGCCTCCAACAACATATGCGCCAAAAAGTGCGCAACCACCTGTAAGCTTGACGATGGCTTTCTGATGAGAGGCAGTATCAACATTTACTCGGTTTGTTGTACAAAATCGCATCCGGAATAGACCATTAACTAGATCATGCGCATTTGCACGCCAATTAATAATTACGTCATTTACATTAGCGGCAGCAGTTCCTCCTATGTAAAGGTTGAGATTGTTATACGACCGATAGGAGGTTACGTCATAGACTCCGGGCCGTAAGAGTATCTCGATCTGACCACCAAAGAAGGTGGTTGCTAATGACAAGGCCTTTTCAATAGTTGCAAATGGCTTTGAAGAAGTACCATCATTAGTATCAACACCGGCAACAGCATCAACGAAGAATTGCTTTCGCAGTGATGGCATAGCTGCTAACGCTGCGGCAACCTGAGCAGCCATAGTAGTTCGCTCGGTTTGCCATTTGCCAACCTCTTGGCTGTATGTCTGATTTAGCGAGTTAATAGCCGATACGGCCTGCGCTAGTTGTTCTGATGAAGTGGCCATGTGGGCTCCTAAAGGTTATTGTCGATATCTGCTGCAGTTAATGTCCCTGCAGCCGCTTTTTTCAGTAAATCAGTAAGGGTTTTACGTAACCAATGTTGTTGCGTTTGGCTGTAGCCGTGGTCGCTAAACAGCGGATAAATGGGATACCGCTGACGAACACCATCAACGTCATGGACGCGAATACCATTACCTAACACTTGACGCGCTGTGCCATTAGCGTCTTTGACCCATGCAGTGTTCGCGGTATCTGCAGGATCTACTTGTCCAGCGACTTCAGGAACGACGCCTACGGGCGTTCCGTAGTAAAAATGAAGAGGGTGAATACCACTGAATGGTTTGGCTTGAGTGCCGTTTCCAGCGGTTTCCTCTGCTTTTAACCGTGTGTAATCACCCGTTGGTAAGTTGTATGGATTCCAGTTTTCACGAGGGGTTCGTAGAATTAGCTCTAATGGGATCATCCAGCTAAAGCCACCCACAACACGTGGATGACTGGTTTTTGCTACAAATAGCGTGGGGTCATTAAAGCCGCGATTAGCGGTCACTCGACCAGAGGCATCGCCGCGATTAAATTTGTAACGTCGGTTATAACGCGCGGCGTTCAGACGTCCAGTGCCGTTATGGGCGTCGAGCACATCATTTAGTCCATATTGTGTGTAGCTTTCTTCTAGAAAAGCGCCATCACCTTCGAGTCCAGGTAATTTCTCGCATAATGCGATAAGGTCTACACATTCAAAGCGAGCCATACGGCTTTTAGCCAATGCTGCCCAGCTGCTGCTATGCGCACGACTGCGAAGATCACGAATTAATTTAAAGCGGTTGGTATTATCAATTGTGCCAGCAACTGCTTTCGCCTCGTTGTAGGGTAGACGCCCTGTTGCATCCGAAATTACAGCTACTGGGTGTTGATGACCTGGATGTAAATCTACCGCTTGATAGCTCATCCCATCCCAAGAAATACGGACTTGATGAACATGTCCAAAATCATTGCTGGTTGTGACATCGAGTGGAGTACCCGCTTTGATCGACGTCATTTGTGCACTTGAGAGTACGACTTCGAGTGTGTGATAGTGACTATTACTGTTACCAACCACAAAACGTGGCGATTGCTCAGCACCGCCCAACGCGCGTAAATCACCAACTGGATAGCTGTTGATGCGGTACTGTAAAGTGCCAAAGCGTGGCACACCTTGGGCGTCAACATAACGCACAGTAAAGGGCTGGTAACTTAGATTTTCAAGACGGTTTTTATGGCCGCTAGCGTTTAAATAGCGGCCTTTTTCAAACATATCTCGATAGCCTACGGCGTCATTTGCGTGTCGAAATGAATCAGCAGGATCAGCGAGTGCATCATCTTCTGATTGCTCCAGCCAACACTCTAAATAGGCTAAATGCCACTGACAATCTTGAGGATTGGCGGTTTTAACATCACGCATATATCCCGCTTGCGTATTGGTGAAGTTGATGGTGCCATCTGAGTTGATCCCTGTCGGCAACGCTGCAATGGATGCTGGAATTTCGGGGGCATGGAGTGCCACTCGCTCTAAATACTGACCTTTAATGGGATACGCCATCGCGTAATCCATATGCCGAGTGCGAAAATAGTAGCCATTAATACAAGCGGCGATTTCTGCCATTCCAGGCTGGCTTTTATAGTTCGGATGGTTGTGGATGTTCAGTGCCGCGTAACTTACATCATGTACGCGATACCCTAATTCAAATGTGCGATCAGCTTGGTATTGCCGAGTATTTACAATGCCGCTTGCACCTTGACTGCGCAGAAACTCGGCATAGCCTTCTTCCTGTGCAGCTTCCGCCAAAAAGTCTCGCTCCATCATGTTGAAAACAGGTAGTCGATGGGTTTTTCCTGCGGCGTGAAAGCCTTGAAATAACTCTTCTGGTAACGAATTACTTTGCCTTACTTTTTCAAGATGTTTATCCATTTGTGCGATGGCGCGATCTGTTCTGTAGATAAAGTCAGATAACGCTTTGCTATGAGAATCATCACGTGTTTTAAGGTTCAATAAGTCATTCATGATCCCTGCAAAGGTAATCACAAACGTGCTATAAGCCGATTCACAGTTGAGCCATTGTTCTGCAATTTGAGCATCGCCTCCGGCAATTGGAGCTTTGCCTGGTGCTGGTTGTTCCTGGAGCGGCGTTGTATCGAATGCAACATGTACAGCTTGCGCAGCTGCTTGCTGTGCTCGCTGTAGTTGGTCAGACATCGACGTCAAATCCAGCTGGATTTGTGTTGACACGTCAGCTGTAAGCACCACAAGGGTCTGTTTTAATTGCCGCATTTCATCTGCAATCGTGCTGATCGCATCACGATGATGCAAAATGGATTGACGATATTGATCAGCAACGACTGCATGATGTGCAGCTGCACCCACTGCGTTTTGAGCGTCGGTGGTGATGTCAGACATTTCGTCATGAAGTAGAACGTTTAATGCTGATAGAGTTTCAACAGCTTTGCTTTTCAGTTCAATGAGCCGTGAGCTAATTGCCGCAGCACTGTCACGCTGCTGTAGCGATTTGTTTAGTTCCGTCACACCGTTATATGTGATCCCAACTTGAATTTGCGCATTACGAACAGTCGCACCGGTAGCTAAAACATCACGTGCTGTTTGTTGAGCTACGTTCGCGACATGCATCGCATCATTGACAACTAATGCGGTGAGTGCCGTGTTTGCGTTCACTGTTGCTGCATTTGCAACGGTTTGCTGCGCATCACTTCGAACGGTTTGTGCTGTCTGAACAATAAGTGTTTTATCAGCTTGAACACGATTTAATACATTCGTCACCGCCGCTTCTGCAGCTACAACAGTGGCTGCCTTGGCATTCACGTTTCGCTCTGCAAAAAGGGCTTGCGACGTTTTTTGAATAACCTCTTCATGTTTATCATCGATACTGACGGTTGCAGCCGTGGTGAGTGCAGCTAAGCTGGCTACCGTCGCTGCATGTGTCTGAGTTTGCTGAGCGTCACGTTTCGTTTGTACTGCAGCGTCTGCGATAATAGTTTTTTCTAAAATTATGCGTTGTAAGGCGTTTGATGAAACTGATTCAGCTGCAATCACTGTAGCTGCTTTGGCATTGACGTTTCGTTCCGCAAACAAGACTTGTGCTGTTTTACGAACCACATCATCGTATTTTATATCGATATCAGCGGTGGCCATTGCGGTCATGGCTGCCAAACTACCTACTGTGGTTGCATGTTGTTTGACCTGTTGATGTTGAAACTGTATGCGCTCTGAAAGCTCGTTCACATCACTTTTCGCATTCATCACATTGGCTAAGGCACTGTTTGCGCTTTGAGCATAGGTTGCCGCCAGTCTGGAAGCAGCATTAATTTCTGAGGTTTTTGCAAGTAAAAACGTACCAGTTTCAGTAGCGATTTGCTTTCGAAGCGAGGGTACTGCAATTCCCTCAATCGTAACATCAGCACTACTAGAAGCGGTCATCATCGACCGGATAGCATCGGTAATTGCATTAAATCGTGTAGCGGCGGCGGCTAAACTCATCTGATCAAGGCCTCTTTAATGGAATCAATAACGCCGTTTAATGACGAAATATCGTTGTCGAGTAAAAATTGAGTATCGTCTTGGCTCAGCACTGGTCTATCAATTTCGAGCGTTGCACGGTATTCCCACCATTGACCCCCAGCGAGTAGCTTGGCTTGCTCAAGGGGATTGGTTAAAAACTTTGCAGACACACGCTGCATGCCGCTTGGGAACAGCAGCGGCGTGGTGAAAGTGAGCGTCGCGCCTTTGAGCGTATGGGTGATAAAGCCTTCAAATAAGGCAGCGCGGCTGGCTTCACAGCGATAAATCACCGGCACATGCGTTGGCACCGAGCGAAATTTGGCGCGGGTGCGGGTATAGCCGCTGTCCATCGGCGTCACTGCCAAATTCGGCCGCTGCTGCAGGGCAAATTCGTCGCGTTGTGGGGTGGGTAATTCACTGGGCCACATTAACCAGCCCTCTTGAGTTGATACGTCTGTTCAAGGGTTCTGGCCATCTCGCCGCCGTTTTGCACATCAGATAAAAACAGGTTCACGATGTAATCTTTATCACCGCGCTGCTCCATCTGTGCATTGGCTTTGACGCCGCCCTGGCTGTGGACCACCACGGTTAAATTGACGTTACCGCCTGCGCCTTGAGATTGTGACCGTTCATCAATACGTCGGACTTGCTCGCTGATTTCGACGTTCTGGCGTGGCGATAACACGCGCTCACCGCGCTGCAGTACGTAGGTGGATTCAGAAGGCACGTAATCGAGACCACCGTGCGCGATACCGGCAGGCTGTTGCTGCTGGATCATCCGCACCTGGCCAAGGCCCATTGCCACCGCTGCAGCGGCAGCCGCAGCGCCAAGGGCAGGGCCAACCACCGGAATAGGGGCCAGCGCGGCATAAGCACCGGTGGCAGACTCATAAGTTTTAATCAGTGCCTGGCCAATCGAAAATGCTTTGTAAGCTTTAAAGGCGGTCTTACTTTGGTTTGCCATGGCCTTGAAGCCTTGCTCGCCCAACTCCAAAATAGCACTGGTTTTTTCGGCGGTGGTTTTGCGCTCAAAGTTCGCAAATTGCACCACAGTGCCGCGTAGCTGACCGGTTTTCTCGGCCCGGATTTGGAATAAGCGCTCTTCGTGCGCCGCTGCATCGGCTTCGCGTTGACTCTGAAAGCCTTGTTCCAGCAGTAGCTGCTGTTCGCGCGCCATCCGGAGTTTTTCGGTTTCAGTGTCATAACGCAGTTCGCCCAGCTCGTCATTAGGCGCAATGCCTTTACTGGCGCGCCGCTGTGCATCCAACGTGCCTTGCAGTTTGGCCTGTTCCACCGCAACGGCATTGGCATAGCTTTCGGCGGCTTCGCGGCTGGCAAAGCCTCTGGCACTGGCTAAGGCGGTTTGATGCGCATCTTGTTTGTCCTGTTCGATTTTGCGCCGCGCTTCATTTTCAGCACGGATTTTTTCGTTCAGGGCTTTTTGTTGCTGCTCGGACAGCTCTTTGGCTTCGGCCGCATCAATGGCTTTGAGCAGCTGGGTGTATTTTTGTTTATTGGCCGCGTCGCTTGCCATCGACATCGCCACCATATCGCGGCGGCGCTGATAGCTGTCTTTGATTTTGGCTTCTTCGCCCAGTAATTCGCGCTGCAGCTCCTGAATATTAGTCGGCAACGGGCGCGGGCCGTTGTTGGTCGGCGTACCTTTGTTATCAGTAGGTTTCAGCGGTTTGCTCAGGCGCTCGGCATCCAGTTTCAGCGCCGCCAGGCTCATTTGCTTTTGTTCAAGCTGTGCGTCCAGCTCTGTGATCTGCTTTTCGAGCAAAGACTTTTCAGCAGTGGTGAGTGGCACCACCAGCTTATTGAGCTGATACGCTGGGTTTTGTTTGATTTTAAAACCGTTCTCAAGCTGGGCTTGCGTTTGTTTAAGCTGGGCCTCCAGTGCTTTGGATTCATTGCCCATGGTCGCCATCAGCGTGTTCATTTCTTCAAGTCGCTGCAAACGACCTTTGGGGCCCAAACTGTCTAGCCCAAACTGCAACGAAGTGACGCGCTCATCGAGGCCATTAATACTGACAGCGGCCGCATCAGCATCACCGGCAAATGTTAGTAATGCCATGCCCGCGATGGTGATCACACCTGGTAAACCACCGATTAGTGCCGTTACATTTTTAAGCGCGCTTGTTGCCAAAGTAGCTTTATTTGCTACCACTTCATAGTTTGCAGTGGCTTGATTCAACATCTGCTGAGTGGCAATCGCGCGTTGATTGGCTGCGGCTAAGTTGGTTATAGCGACGCCACGCAAATGGTCTGACTGCGCGACTTTGAGGGTGTGCTGATAATAGGCTTGCATCTGCAAGGCGCGGGCATGTTCAACCGTCGCCACTTGTGCCAAGGCCGCCAGCTTCTCGCGCTCGGCCAGCTGCTGGGCGCGGGTAGCTTGAATGTCTTTAAGTTTCGCGGTAGTTGAGCTAGTCAATGCCCCAACCAAACGACCAGAGATACCCAGAGCAAGACCAATAACAGCTATTTCTAGTGTTTTAACTAGGGTTTCGTTTTCGCGCAGCAAATTCATGCTATCGCGTAGCACGTTGGCAATGGCAACGACGCCAAAGTTTACGTCCTTTTCATATTCACGAATAAGCTTTTGGTAGGCGTTGCCCATTTCTGCAAAAGAAGCACTGATTTTCCCTTCCGTTCGCTCGGCTGCGCCTTCATAGCTCTTTAAGGCTTCAATTAAATACTGTTTAAACATGGCCGAGGTGACTTGGCCAGTGCCGGTCAACTGCCGGAATGTCATACCTGTTTTAGTAACTTGTTTGTCCAATTCGCCTAAAAGGCCAGGCAACGGATCCATCACTTGATTTAGTTCATCGGTCTGGAGTACGCCACTGGATAACGCCTGATTTAAGCCATAAAGACTATCTGCTAATTGGTTATTGCTTGCACCTAGCGCCGCACCTGCATTTGCCAAACCCTCAGTAATGGCTTTGCCTTCTGCCATAGTAACTGTACCGGAGCGTTGTAAATTGAGCATGCTTGTAAAAGAACCAGCTAAGGCTTCATAACTGATATTCAGCTTGTCAGCGGTGGCAAACAAATATTCCTGGTTGGCTGCATATTCTGCTGTAGTTCCGGATAAGCTTTGCAGTCGGGATTCCAACAGCTGTGCACTCGCAGTGTCGTTGACAATCTTCTGTGCAGTGCCAATGCTGACCACCGTGCCCATGGCTGCGGCCATGGCATGATAACCGCTGGTGATGGTGTTGACTGAGCTCGCAGCTTGCTGGTTAGTTGAGATTTGGGCGCGGGTTTGCTGCTCAATACGTCGTAAATCAGCCACGCTCTGGTTTGCACCAGAGCTGACTTCTTTACCATCGTAACGTAATTTCAGCAGTAAATTCAGGATGCTCATTATTGCCCCGGATCAGACTCAATACATAGCGCTCAATGCGCTGAATGTTGTCAAAATCGCTAGGGGTCAATGTCAATCCCAGATATTTCCAGGCAACATCGGCCGCTTGATAATTCAGTGCGATTTCGATGTTGTCTTTATCTCTCAGAAACTGTGTCGTCACGGCAGTAAATGACTTTACAGTGGTCTGTAGTTCCGGCAGTAACAGGGCTACTTTTTCAACCGGGGGTGGGGGTGGCAGCCCGGCATCTTCCATAAACTGAGCAAGGTCGCTGTCGGCTTCGCTTGGGGCTTCACCAACATACCAGGCGGCCACCTGGGCTAGTTTTTTTCGCGCACCTCGTACTGGGCGTTGACGACTTCCACGGCTAAGCGACCGGCGATACCGCCGTATTCCAAAAGCTCGTTGAGCGTGTCAGGTGAAAATGGCACATCCTGACCATCATCGCTAAAGTTTTCCCAGCCTATCAAGAGCTCACGCACCGTCTGTGCATCGCTGGTACCGGCGCTGGTGAGCTTTTGTAGTTCATCCAGTTTCACCAGGTGAATATGGCCGGTGAATTTAATCAGCGTGCCGTGATAGGTAAATTCAATCGGTTTTTTAATCTGGTAGTTTTCCAGCTTTTCTAAGAATTTCAGTTTCATGGCTCATTACTCAAAGGTGATTTTTAGTTCATCGTTGCCAACCAGCGGGATTAAATTCCCTTCCAGTTCATAGCCGGTTAACTCGCTGCTGAGGTTGGCATATTTGGGCACTGGCAGTTGTAAGCGGCCGCTTAAGGTGATTTTTTTACCCGCCGCAGTGCCGTGCTTAAATTCAAACGGCACCACTTCACCAGCGAGGGTGAACGGGTTAAATGTGGCCAGTTCGGTGGCGGTTAAAGTCAACTGACCTTTGCTTTCGTGGCCTGTGATTTCGATGGCAGAGCTTGTGATAGTGCGGTCATAAATGACCTTATTGCCCGCGTCAACGCTCAATTTATGCAGCGTCATCGCGATGTTGTTAAGCTTAAAGCTGCTGCCATATTCTGGACCCAGCACGTCCGGCTTTTTCCAATAGTCCCAATTTGGCTGCATTGCAGCGCCGCTGGCCGTCGGTGGGGCAAATACGCCTTTAAACTGCCACTGCACCATTGGACGGCCTTTTTCCATCGCGATGCTAAAGTTGCCCTTGAGTCCTGTGATGGCGTGGGTGTGCTTGCCGAAGATAAAGCTTGCCACTGCTGGAGTGGCTGCGC
>JACCDR011356616.1_pt1 | contig 14430 bp, 12 predicted proteins | sample 7446431 | NCBI WGS metagenome assembly JACCDR01 (sample SAMN15323443, study PRJNA562643) | freshwater metagenome | isolation source: river surface water | place: USA:Blue River Watershed | collected 2017-08-17 | reverse complement strand
GAAGACGAAGACGAAGACGAAGACGAAGACGAAGACGAAGACGAAGACGAAGACGAAGACGAAGACGAAGACGAAGACGAAGACGAAGACGAAGACGAAGACGCAGAGTGTGTTACCGCAAAACGGGCCCCATCGTCGTCAGAGTCCGACGCGGAAACTCCCCACGTGATGCGTTTGCAGCAACGCGTCATGACCAAGGTTCCGTTGTTGATTCAGTCGGCGCTGCAACAAAGCGGGGAAAGCCTGAAAGTAGGACACCAAGCGGTTGTGCGCGAGATGCGCCCATCCAAACGTGTGCGCGCCAAGGTGCTGGACAGCACCATGCTGCGGCCAGTGGTGGGCGGTTCCGACGTCCACGACACGGAAGAAGCCGATGTTAAGTCCACGCCCAAGCCTTCGCGGCCCGTGCAAAGCCTTGATGCGTTATTGGTGGCACAGGCCACGCAGTTGCTGAGCCACGATTTGTGGTTGCTGGAGCAGGTGTCTGTGCGGGCTTCATTTTCGCTAAAGCGCGAGTGTGCGGTGGTGCAAGAGCAGTACAAACAGGGTGTTGTAGGCTGGGAGCTAAACAGGGTGTTGCTGTCCACGGCGCACGGCATTCCATTAAGGTACGTGTCTCGGGAGCCGCCGGAGGAGGTGTTGCTGAAACGTCGGCTTCGTTTGCAGCAAATCGAAACGGCGTTGGGAGGGCACTCGGCCCCGCCGACGAGAAAACGCCTTCGAGCCGTGCCCGCGCACTCGCTTCCGTCATTAAGCACCAGCGAGCCTAGCGAAGCCAGCGAAGCCAGCGAGCCCAGCGAAGGCAGCGAGCCCAGCGACTCTGACAAGTAGAAATTGTGTGTGTATGACTTTGTGAAATTGGGGAGTGTGGTACAAAAATAAAAGGTGTGTGGCATGGCTGACGAGTACGACCCCGAAGACGCGTTGCGCGACGACTCTATTAAAAACCGCATTTCTTCGGCGCAGCAGCCAGCCCCCGTTTACCAACCACCAACTGGGTGGGACTCCGTGCTTCACTTTGGTGGTCAGCCCACTTGGCGCCAAAACGATGGCGCGCCGTGGACTCGTGGTCGAGACGCCGCGCATTTTCGAGGAAGGCCACAACCCACCACAGTTCGACCCTCGGAACGCTTTCGTGGTCGATCAACAACACCAAGAAGCCAAGACCGCGACCGCGACCGTGATCGCGACCGTGACCGTGACCGTGACCGTGATCGCGATCGTGATTATGGCCGCAGTCGCGTGCAGTCTCAGCCACGTGTGGCCATGGAGGGCCGAGCCACGAACTCGCGCAAAGAAAACAGTCGCGTGTCGCCGGTGCCGGTGCCAGAAGTTTACACAGAAGCAGTGGTCGAAAGGAGTGCAACCTCGGACCATTCTTCCATTTTAGAACGGGGGTTTGGAACTGAAGTTGCGGTCGCGCCAACGCTGCCAGTGTGTGTGTCGTTACTGGGTTGTGCGGAGCAGCACGCGTTTGTGTGGGCGCAGTGGTTGGAGGTGTGGCGGCGGTTTGGACCGGACCCAAAAGCCGCGTTCAAGCAAATGTTTCGGCGGGTGTCGTGTGTGGCGGTTGTGACCACGGACACGTGGGCAAAAATTGCGGCGCCGCTAACCGGGGCCGGGGTTTCGGACACGCGTCGGGGTGTAACCCTTGACGCCGCGCTGACAAAGGCCGGACTTGTGGGGTTTCCCGCTGGGGTTCAGCCGGCGGTGCTTAATTTGGGTAGTGCACGGGTGACGCCGGACGCCCACGCGCCACCCGCGTGGTGGCCGCGACAGGTGGTGGTTGCCCGTGCGTGCGTGTTGTTTGTGGCGGGGTGTGCGGTGGGTGTGGTGTCCGCGGCGTCACAGCCGGTGCTACCCGGTGAGGTGCCCTTGCTGTTGGACAGCCCCGCGCAAGCCGCTGAGGTTGCGGAACAGTGGTCGGGGCTTTCCCGCGGCACCGCTGCGCGGTTTCTGTTTCCGACCGCCGCCCAAACCTGTGACTTGAAGCGTGTGGTGGAGCACGTGCGGGCGCTGGGCGGCGCGGTTACCGCCGCGCCTCGGGACACCCACCCCGATGCGGTGCACCGTGTGTTTTGCGAAAGCGTGTAAGTGCGACCAAACTTGGCTCCGCAATTCAAACGTCTCAAACAAAAGTGGTGTGGTGGTACACAAGATAAAAACGTGGGTGTGGGTCAAACGGCGGGCCAGCCCTCTTTCTTTGCCTGGGCACTTAAATCGCCCACGGACTCAAACCCGCAAGGCGGAATCGTTGGGGCCACAAACACGCCGTCGTGGGTGTGCAGCACCCCAACAGAACACCCCAAAAGGTGCATGTACTGCGCCACGGCCGTGGCTTGCGCCACCGCAAGTGGAGGCAGTTTGTCTTCCTCTGGGCCTACGTCGGCCTGCAGTTGCAGCAGTAGCTTTTCAAACACGGCCTTGTCCCGGTGGTTGGCCTGGCAAAAATGCATCCAGTCCATGGGTCTGAACTCGTCAAACTTCAGTTCCGTCCCGAACCGGCTTGTGCACTTGTCCCGCAGCAACGGCTCAGCAACCCGCAGTAACCCCGCTCCCGCGTTGTACCTCGCTACCTCCAAAGATGCGTCCGCCACAAGAAGTTCCACGCGATGTTTTAATGCGTGCCACGCACGAACAATCGAGCCCACGTCCCGGGGAGCGTCTTCAAGATTGAAGGGTGAAGGCAGGCCAGTCCATGATGTCAGGCCCGGCGCGTGCGCCGCCACGGCTTTTGCAATGTGGTGCTTTAGCATAAACAAGATCTGGCCGTTGCGGGACCGGGTCACGGTTTCGTAAAAACTAAGCGCCGCCAGAGACGTGGCCTCGGTGACGGTGCACGTGGCAACCAGCAAAAACACAACCCGGGGCCCGGGCACCACGTACGCCACACGCACACAATTAGAGCTTTTGCCCTTGGCCGCCAATGGCACACAAGCCAGTGTGGGGTCAAAGGCCGCCGCTTGAAAATTGCCGCGCCAAGAAGCCGCGGGTTTGTCAAAGCGGTCGGCCAAATCAGTGAACACGGACACGACTGAAGGTGTGTCGCCTGGAGAAGTGTCGTTTTCGTGCTCGGCAACGTCATCGTCGCTGGCGCTGCCGCTGGCGCTGCCGCTGGCGCTTGGCAGCACGGGGTGTGCCACCCCTGCAATGTTCACAATGGGTGTGGCCAAACAAAATGCGGCGGCCCCGAAGTGCATGGCGGCCTCGGACAGAAACGTGTCCCCACAAGACATGGTGCCTGCAGCAGGGCCGGGCACTTTAAAGTCGGACGGCGGCGCGCACGCCACAACGTGGGCCAGGATGTCGTTCACGGGTGTGGCTGGTGTCAAAACCTCAGCCAGCACTAAACCGGCCAGTCGTGGGTCCACACTTCCTGGATCCAGAGGCGCCCAGGTCGTGCCTTCAGACACGGCAAGGACGTCTCCGGCCTCTGCTCGGGCTTTCGGGTACACTGCAAAAAATTTACCGGTGCGGGTCGGCGCTTTCACGGGTGCAGCCACCAGCCCCACGGCGTCCATCGCGGCACGAATGTCCATTTCAGTAAACCAAGCGCAAATGTTTAGCAGGGAACGCAGGGCGTGGAAGCGTGCCATACATGGGTGGGCGCCCCTAGTCCATGTCCGCGGGGTCAAAGGGCGGCAAGGGGCCGCCCTTTGCGGATGTGTCGGTGAGCAACTGGTGTCGAAAGTGTCTGCGCATCAAGATGCCGCCAAGCGCCTCCAGTGCCCGCGCGGCTGCAGCCCTGGCGCGAACAATCAACGCGGAAGACACCCCTGGCACGGGGTCCGTGGCCTCAAACTTAAAGTCCTGGGCGTGGCTGAGCGCGTAGGACTCCACCACCTCCTCCCCGCGGCCCAAAACATCCTTCACGCTGTCCAACACCGCGGGGGTTTCCATTGCCCGCAGCACCGCGCACTCGAGCACCACTTGATCCCGCACCGGCACCGTGCACATGACCTGCACCAGCACTGGCAAGTACTTGCGCTCGGGCCACTCCACCCGGAGCAAGCAGTCGGCCAGCACCCCAAACTGCGAGTCGTACCCGGGGGCCGACCCCACACTCGCCAACGCACTGGGCACGAATCGCAAACACGCCCCCAGCGCCTTTAGCGCAAATGCAGCCTTGGCCACGTTGTCGGCACACCGGAGTTCGTGCTCCCAGTCTTCGTCGTCGTCGTCATAATCCAGACGGGGCGCCCGGGGTGCAACCTGGCAGCTGCTCACTGTTATGGCAAGCCCGGGATGGCAGTCGGTGGCGGCCTGCACCAACGCAGTAAACCTGCCCACCCAAAACCCCGCCATGACCTCTGCCAGGTTCTTCAGTGGAGTCAGCTCCGCCGGCTTCCGGCCGACGGCCAACTTGCGGGTCTGCCGCAACACCGCCCGGTTGGCCAGCACCAGCCACGTAAACGCGGCAACATCCACCCCCACCGAGCCGTCCCGAAGCGCCAACAGCTTCATAAACAATGGGCACAGACCCGTGAATCGCTCTTGCTCGCTGGCCTCCAGCTCCAGGTCTTGGCACTGGGACATGAACGTCGCCATGGCACGATGGGTTGTGACACGGGCACAAGGAGAGGTACGTAGAAATACTTATGGTGGGATTTTTTTATTTATTCTCCGTTTGAGCCCTTAGTCCATGTCGTCAATGGCGGGCGCGACCCTAGTCCGTTTGCCGCGGCGCGCCAGCGCCAGTGCCAGTGTGTCTGCGGTGTCGTTGGCGGGCATGACGTGTGCGGGGCCGTCCAGCGTTGGCGAAATCAGTGTGCTGTCCGTGGTCCATTTGCGCTCTTGCATAATGCGTTTGTCGCTGGCGGAGCCACGGGGCGCGGGTTGGTGCTCGGGGGCCTTGGTTATTTTGCCCGTGAAGGTTGCGAGGGTGTGTGCGTCCAGGCACAGGCTGTGAAGGTAGGGGGAGAGGTCCACGGGTGGGGCGTCTTCCCGACCCCTGCGCAGCAGCCCGGTGGGGCCACACGCAGCCGCCAGCCACGCGGCCGCCACCGCCAGCACGTTCTGGGACAGCACAATGATGGTGCCGCAGTGCACCACCGCCCAAGTGGCTGCCCCAAGGTGCACAATGACCGGGGTGGGGCCCGCCACGTACGGTCCGGTGCCCTCCAGGTAGTGCCCCAGCAGCTCCGGCGCGCCCGACACCACAGACAGCACACCCACACCCGCGCCCCTGCCCACGTCCTGCAAAAACGCAGCAAGCACCATCAGGGCGGGTAAACCCGGCACCGCCGCGAACAAAGCCAAGATGTCGTTTTGGGTTACGGCGCCAATGTCAAGCAGGTGCGCGGCTTTGGGTTGGGCGCTTGAGCCCGCACCTGCGGCCGCACCCGCGGCCGCGCCTGCGGCCGCGCCCGTGTCGGCGTGGGCACGGGCGCGAATGCCGGTGATGTCAAGGGCGTACTCGAGCACACGCACTGGGGTGTTGTGCAGTACTTCGGTTAGGGGCCCCACGATTCGGCTGTTGGCGTTGTTGAGCACCCACGTGGCCACGTCGGTAAGCAGGGGCGGAGGGCCCGTTACTAGTGTGCCCAAGTCGTTGGCGGTTTGGGTGAACACTTCCACTGCGCCGGGGGCCACACACATGTTGGCCGCCAAACAGTCCAGAGCTGCGCCCGAGGTGAACCCCATGGTCACCACCGTGTCCCGCAGCGATTCCAAGACCTGGCGGGGAAGCTGCGGCGGCGGGCTCCACGCGCTTGGGGGCGCGGTGGCAAGCAATGCTTCTGCGCCGAACGCGTCTCGCAGGCAGTCTAGACAGGACGCACCCAGGCCCTGCACCGCGACGTTGGTCACGTAAAACCCGGTGCTGGAGGTGCAGGGCTGCACCAGGCCGGCGGCGAGGGCGGCGGGCACGTCCCCCACCGCGGCCGGAGAAAGGGCGCCTGCTGCGAGTGTGGCCAGGGTTGCAATCAGGGACAGCGCCACGGCGGAAGTGGCAGATCCCGGGGGCGTGGTTCGACGCGGCCACCATGCCCGTGTAGCTTCCACGGCAGCGGCTAGCTCTGTTACGGTGGCACGGCGAAAACGGGCCCAGCTCCAGGGCGCAGACACGGGCGTGTCTTGGACCGGGTAACTGGAAGTTAGGTGCAGCAGCGCCACCGCCGTGCCCACGACGGTTGTCAACACACCCACACCAGAAAGAGTGTACGGTCGGTTGAACGTGTGGGGTCGGGGGTTGAACGCCGCAAGGGTAAATGCAGACACAACACCAGCACCAGCACCAGCACCAGCACCAGCACCAGCACCAGCAGCCGCGGTGGCTTTTGCGGCGCTGCCGGCCCCGGCCCCGGCCCGGGGCGCGTTGGAGGTTGCGACTGGTTTGGGGGCACGCATGCGTTGGCCGGCGGATTCAATGCCCAGCGCGGTTTGCAGTTTTGCAAGTCGCGCGGCCTGGATGCCGGCCACTGCTTCGGGTTCTTCAAATGTGTGTTTTGTGGTGCCGGAGGCGTGCATTGCCACAACCCCCAGTGGGTAGTGTTTGTTCAGATCCTCAATGACTGCTTGTACGTTGGCGGGCAGCGCGGCTTGCAGGCGGGCGATGCCAGTGTCTTGCAGCACCGCCGCGGTAAGTCCGGTGGCAGCTGCAGCGGCCGCGGTTTCGCGTTCTTCCCTGGTGGTGTGCACTTCGGTGACCAGGTGTGCGTCCGGGAGGACTTGGGTGGACAGAAACAAGGCTCCTGCGCGGCAGCCGCTGGCCGCCAACACCCACAAACAACGCGTGGCGGGGACGGGGTCCAACGGGGGCCCCAACGGGTGCCCGGCCGCGCCGCGTGTCAGGGTGTCCACCAGTGCGCGGTGCAGGTGGTCCTGCACGAAGTTTAGGACCGACAACGCCACGGGCGTGGCGTTTTCCGTCCACAACAACAGTCGCCAGGCTTCTTGGGGCACGACCTCCGGGGGGATGCACTCCAGTGGATTTTCGGTCGCCCGGGCCGCGGCGTTGTGGGACACGGCCCGGGCGGCGCCGTGCACAAACGCATGCAGCGCACTGGCTTGTGTTGTTTCGTGAAGCATGAAGGGTGCGTTGGTGGGTGTGGGGTTATGGCAAATGTATTCATACACAGGTGCGTTAGCGGGGGGAGGGTGTTGCAAACCCGGGCGTGCCGGGGGTTATGCTCTGAAAAATCTCTAAAATGCGAAGCAGTGTCGTTTTTATAACACTGGGAGAGGGATTGTTTTCCAAAGACAACCATGTCTTAAGTTGATCCCAAAATGTGCTTTGAACGGAAGGTCCTGCAATTTTTAGAGTTCGGGCCGCAATTTGCGTTTCTCTTTCTCTGTCGGAGGTTTCCCAGACGTGACTGCAAACGCCCCCGGAAAAAGCCAAAATTTCTAAACACACCGCATAGTTTAATTTGAGTATGTTTCTGTGCTCTTTAAATAATTCTACACATTTAATGGCCGGACAAGAAAACGCTTCCGCGGTGTCAAACCGGAGCAGTTTGCTGTGTTCAAAAAGTAAGCCCAGCAAACAATCGATGTTGGATGGCAGCTTAACTGTTTTTTTGCTGGGTGAACACACGGCTTTCAAAAATTGCAGTTCTTCGTCTTCTGATTGAGTGGGAACAAGGACACCTAAAAAAGGTACGTAGTCGATTTTTAGGTTTCTTCTGAGTTGGATTGCCTTACAAGTCAAAGATTGCTCCTCTGTAAGCACCGGATAATTCAATTGGGGTGTTTTTGTGGATTTTGTTAATGTGGCTTTTAGTTTCGCAGTCATTTTTCCAATCCTGGTCTTTGGCTCAACTGGCGTGTCTGGTGTGTCTGGCGTTCCTGTCGTGCCTAGAATTTTGTAAAAATCAAACAGCATTGGAATCTGGCCAGAGAATGGGGAATTTGCAAGCGTTTTTGAGCGACCGACTTTTTGGGGTGTACCCAATCCAGGTGATTGTGTTTTGCTTTTTGGTGTTCCAGTACTGTGGTCTCTTTGATTGATGCGTTGTAACAACAGCGCAGCACGCTGGGTTATAAACACTAACTCGTGTTTTGTTGTAAGTGGGGCGTCGTTTGCCCATGTTTTAATTTTTGCGATGGTGTCTGTTCGGGATGCAGCTGCAGCAACAACAAACACCGCCAAGTTTGTTCTAAATAACGGGTAGGTGGTTGACATTTTACAGCTTTCTTCCACGACGCAACTTAGAACGTTTGCATCAATAACATGGTGATTGTGATGGTAATTGTAATTGTTCGCGGTTGCTGTGGTTTTAAACACGTCAAAATCTATTTGAGTTTCGTCTTCCTTTTCGCATATCTTTTCTGTTAATTTATGTAACAGCTTAGCGTTGGTAGCGCACACCTGAAGAAAACACAAAAAGAAAACAACCGCGTCTGTTGGTTTGGCTGTTAAATGAGGTAACCACAACATGGCTGTAGATTCAGACAAATCCAAGTCGCTGTTTAATGATCTCAACGCAACACTGCATTTGTCTCTGGTCGCTGACAGATTTCGGGGGCGGTTAGCCTGGCTTTTTTTCATCGCTACGTTTATAGCAATATGTAAAATGCTCAGTGCAATAAAAGACTCCGGCAATTGTTTAAAATCCGTGTCTTTAGGTTGATTTGTTACAATTTCTCGAATCATTTTCATTTCGCGTTTGACGCTTTCAGTTACCGCAAAGTCTGTTGCGTGTGGCTCGATTGATGTCTTGGGCGCAGGTCTAAAACTTTCGGGTGTCTGCACCAAACATTCACGATCGGGTGTGGGTGGGTCTTTTCTGTGCAAGAACCGCTCAACGGCGGGATGGGCCCTTTTGAAGCGTTTTACAGCCCTGCACCCCCAAAGCCACGTCTGCATGATGCTGTAAAGTACCCCGGTGTGCGCATTTCTGCACAAATACTCAAATTTCAATTTCAGTATCAGGTTTGGGTTCACGCGACGCGGTTGTTTTGGGGGTTGTCATAAAACACCGCACTAAAAATTTACGAAACTGGCGTGCAACCGTCGGAGCGTCTTTGTTCCCACCCCACTCAAAAATCATCCGGGATGTGCATTCGGGGTTTACGGCCCCCGTTTTGCACATTGCGTACATGTACAAGGCCACCCAGACCCCGCAATCGACCCCGTTGGCTTGGTAAGGTACGTCAATTTGAGTTTGCTTTGTAATGCTGGGGCCCCACTTAGGTTTTGTTTCGTAGTCCATGACGTCGTAAATACGCCTGCAGTTTGCGCCCAAGCAAACATTGCACAAACACGACCCAGCAACAATGCAAATTTTTCGATTTGCGCAACATTAACAACCGCGCGCCCATCTACATTAAGTAATACCTGTATTCTCTTTGAATTGCTTCTTCGCTTGCTGGACTTCCAAGCCCATCAAATGTAAAACACTGAACCTCCGTCCCTGGCAAAAACAACACTGCGGTGTAATGAAGAGTTTCGTGGACACACGTTACAAACGCGTTTGGGAGTTTTAGCTTTTTGTTTCCCGGAGACTTCTCAAGTGCCACGCACGTCAAGTGTGGATTTCGAATCCCCGAGTTTAACATCCGCGGGAACAGGGTAATCAACTGCACCAACACGCCACACAGCACGTGATTAATAAACAAATGCGCACATATGTAAATTTGTGTACGCGCGCAAAACGTACGTCGGAATGAAGCATGGCGCTTGTGTCGACGTCCTTGCGTTCGTCTTCTGTAACGTCAATAACTAGATTTGGAAACAACTCCCTCAGCGTTTCGTAGTACATGTTGCCGTTTGCGGGGCCACATTTCAGTGGTTGTGATTCGATGAACATTTTCTGTTAACACACACATAGTAAACACACTAAAGCAACTCACTTAAACGTTTTACACAAAAGTGTGCACACGCACCTTACCTGTGCATTGTAAATTTCCTCGCATTCGGTATTTGGCTCCAGCCACACGTTCACGTTTTCGGTGAGTAACATCTTTCGGGTTTTTGTTTCTCCGCAGCACAGTGCGGTTCCCCACGTGTCCTCCGTGTTAATAAGTTGCGCACAAACGATTGTCATTAAGTCGCACACGCGCGTCATGTCGCCACACTCTTGCAATTTTGCGAACAGCTGCGGAAAGCGCTGGCCCTGCACGCGAGTTCGTTTAGAGGGGGGTGCTTTTACAGCTCGCACAGACCGCAAAAACGACTGCATGGTTTTGGTGTTTTACTTGGTTCGGTATGGCTTGGGAAAGTCCATAGGCGCGCGTGCGTGTGTGCGCACATGTTGTGGGTGGTGGGGGTGGTGCTGTCTCTGGCCGCGTCGGTGGTCAGTAACCTGGGGTTCGCGTTGCAGGCAACACCCAAGCCGCGGGACCCGCCGCGAATCACCGCACCCGCCGTTACCATTGTGTTCGGCAGTGAGTTCACAGGGTCTGTGTTTACGATTGAAGAGGAGTCCGACGACCGCACAGACTCGCCGGCTCAGTTGGTGGCAGTGGGGCTGGAGGCGGACAGCCCCGAGCCGCAGGCCCTGCAAAGGCAGCGCGGGCCCTGGCGAGCCCGCGCGGGGCTGGGATGCATGGTGCTAGGAGTGGTGCTGGATGTGGTGTCTTACGGGTTTGCGCCCCTGAGTTTGCTGGCACCCTTGGGGTGTGTGTCTTTGTTGGCAAACCTGGTGGTAGCCAAGCGTGTGCTGGGGGAGTCTCGGGCCCGAGCCGACTGGCTGGCGTGCGGCGTCATTGCCACCGGCACCCTGCTGGCGGTGGCATTTAGCACCAAGTCCGCGGCGCTGCACCCCCTGGCAGTCGTGTTGGGTAACTTGGGCAGCGCGCCGTTTATGGTGTACGCCGCGGTTCTGACTACGGGATACCGGGTTGCGACCTGGGCCGCAACCCGGCCAGGGGCTGGGCCCGTGGGCACCGCGGTGGCCTGGGGACTGGCTTCCAGCCTGGCTGGCTCCGCGGGCGTGGGCGCGTCCAAGGTACTGGCAGAGGTGGCGGTGGGGGCCACGCCCTCTGACCTGCTCACTCCTCAGGCCGGCGTGCTTGCCGCGGGGGCGACAGTGGCCATGCTTACACAACTACGCATGTTGAATCGTGCCCAAGCTGCGGGTGGCGCGTTGCTGGCTGTCCCGCTGACACAAGTGTCAAACCTGGTGTGCAACCTTGTGGCGGGCGCGGTTGTGTTTAGTGATTATTCTCGGGTGCGGCACCCGAGCGGCACCGTGTTTGGGGTGGGGGTAGCCATCGCGTTGGCCGGCGCAGGGGTGCTGGTGGCCCACGGGGTGCACTCACGCAACTAGTTCATTTCGGGTTGCAAAATCTACACGCGTCTTGTTTGGATCTCACGTGGGTTTTGTGGAGGTTTCTTTCGCTCAAATTTTTGGCGAAATCGTCGATTGCCGTTTTTATTTTGTTCATAAATGCAATATTTTTGATTCTTTTGGAGACTTTGTAGTCTCCTTCATTGTACTCGTATCCGTTCACCAGTGCAATAACAAATCCTCCACCCAAGTCAAACGATACAGCTCGCACATTTCTTGCATAAAAATCTGTCCAAAGTGCGTCTTTGATAAAAGCGTAAAACCTGTCTCCTGCGTCGCTTCGCATTGCACTTTTTATTGTGCTTAACTGTGAGTAAAAGTTTAGTGCGTCCGAGCAAAATATTTTGTAAAATGAAAACATTTCATGTTCTCCTCCGTTGATTTTAAGTTTCCAATCCAGTGTCGGGGGGTCTTTCAGTGTTTTGAATGGTGGAATTTCAGGCCCCGTGTCTACTATCAAATCCACTGCTTTATGTGTGCTCGTGACAAAAGTTTGCGTTTGTGGCTTAAACACGATCACGTTTGATTTACTAGTGAATTTGTGCACTTTAAACTCGAGCGCGGAACGCGGGGGTTTTTGTTTTACAAAACGCACGGCCACAAGAAACGTCAGCATCTCTGGAGTTTACTCCTTCTTAAAGACAAAACACACACTATTCCCAGTTAGTTTGCACTTCATTCGCAAAATGGACAGTTTGCGTGTTTTCTTCTAGTGTGATGCTTATGTTTGTTTCTTTGGCTTAATGCCACCACAAAGGTGTCAACTGCAATTTTTAAAACATTCATGGCTTCAATGTTTTTTGTTCTTTTTTCAATGAACTCGTTTTGGGTCTTACGTTCTGTCCCGCAAATCAAAGCGTCGTAGAACATTAAAGTTGGAGGTCCGTGTATTGTTTTTGCTCGTCTTTCTCTGGCATCGACTTGAAGTTTAACCAAAACAGAAGAAAAAAAAGGAATTCCCGCGTCAATTTTAATGTTTTCTGTGAACTGGTTTGAAAGATGCGGGCGAAACAGTGGCCAGTAAAAAAACGAGTAGAAATGCGCCATTGTTATTTTTGTATCGGATGCGTCAAGCTTGTTTAAAACAAGTGTTGTTTTAGGGTTGTCCCCAATAAATTTAAACGGCGGAATGTTGAATTTCCACATTTTAATTTCAAATGCGGTTGACGGAAATCCGTGCTTCACGACACGCACAGCTATCAAAAATGACTGCATCCTTGGAGGTTTAGTCTTTCTTGATGCCAGAAAACGCACTATTCCCAGCATCTTCAAGCAACAGTTTAAGTTGCACAAACAAAACTCCCAGCGATAGTCCCCTTTTAAGTAGAGGCCCAAAAGCTAACCCGGTAATAAACGCATTTACAAAAAAAGGCTCATCACTCAAGCGTTTTGCGCGTAAAATTGCCGCTTCAACAAACCCTGGTTTTTTAAAATCTTTAAAAACATTAATAACAAAAAGGTCTCTTTGCTGAAAATCGCAGATAAGAAAAAAATCAAGCAAAGCTTCAAAAATGTCTCCAAGTATTTTTGATACAATCCAGTTTTTTTCAACAGTAAAATGCAAAAAAAGTTTACGGAGAAAATATTTTTTGATATATTTTGGGGGTTTTTTTCTCAGTTTTGTGGTGAAGTTGGCTGGGTCAAATTTAGGGTAAAGTCGAAGTGTGCCTTTTGAGTCTGTTTCCCCTAACAACAACAAATTTTCCAGTGGGATTTCTGTTAAATAATTCAAGCTTGGGTAATGGTGTGAAACAAACAAATTCCACTTTGAGACTGTTTCGTCTGTAATTACAAATTCGGATGTGAATGTTTCTGGTGTGTGTAGTGTAATTTCGTCACTTGGGTACTCGTGTTCCCACGTGATGACGCGGCGTTGACTCAACATCAATTTTGCGCGCCCTTGGGGTTTGCCTTTAACCGCTAAAACCGCGATCAAAAACGACCGCATATTTATTAACAATCGTAAGAATGTTCAGTCCTCTACAGCCCCGGTGCACAGCCGAAGCAAGTACCGTGCAAACCGGTACCAAGCCACAAATGCGATATACCCCGGGCCTGCCCCCACCACACTTTTGGCGGTGGCAATGACCGCCCAACACGTATTGCTTGACGCCAGCTGGGTGATGTCCACTTGTATTGACGTTGCGTGGGCGTGCATGCACATGGTGTACAGCGGGCTGGCGGCCTGGATTTCTTCGCCAAGTTGTTTTTGCACCGATTCAGGCAACATGGGCAGCGTGAACGTAAACCCCGCGCTGTGGCTGGTGCCGAACGCCCACGGCACCACCTCCTGGTCCACTGGCCGCGGCAGCTGCCCCAAACAAAACGCACGCAAGCACGTGCCGGGCACTGCGTCGGACACCGTCCTTGACACCAAAGCCTGGGCCTGCGCTTGCGCATGTGCATGTGCGTGTGCGTCTTCCCCCAAGCTCACAACCGGGAACAGGTACGTGGACGCGTCCGCGTCCAACACCCGAATACCCATCTCTGGGAGCGGGGCCAGTGTCGGCACAGACGGCGGGACCGACGCGGTGCACAGCTGTGCGCCGGGTGGTGCTTCCGGTGGCACTGTGGGTTTTGGACCGCGCAGCGTTACTCGTTTCCGGACTGGGGCCTCTGCCACGGACTCGTCCAAAGGCACCCACACGTAGCCGCGGTGTCGTTTTTTGGTGACGGGGTCGGTTTCAAGCACCTTTACGGGCGACGGGACAGCACAGCAAGTCTCCGCCCCAATCAATCGGGCACGTCGCAACCCTCGCACTGTTACTCGTTTTTTGGAGGAAAGCGGGTCTTCCGCTGTGCTGTCTTGGGTTAGTGGGTTTGACATGGGAAAGTCCCCCTGTGTTTGGGAGCGGGGGCATGAAAACAAGGTCATACTCGAAACATACAGATGTTTGTGTTTCATACACGCATACCTTAAGGGGGGCTGAAGGGAAACACGAAGCTCACAGCAGCGGTCGCCGTCCGCACCCTGCTATGGCAGTTTGTTCTGGGTGCACACACAGAACAGCGTTTAAAACTCTGCGTTTTCATTTAAAGGCACTTCTTCGAGCAATAAAAATGGAGCACGGCACGACAAGGCATGGCATGGCATGGCATGGCATGGCATGGCATGGCATGGCATGGCATGGCATGGCATGGCATGGCATGGCATGGCACGACAAAAAAAAGAGCTGAGCCGAGCTGAGCTGAGCTG
>JACCDR012625253.1_pt1 | contig 14433 bp, 16 predicted proteins | sample 7446431 | NCBI WGS metagenome assembly JACCDR01 (sample SAMN15323443, study PRJNA562643) | freshwater metagenome | isolation source: river surface water | place: USA:Blue River Watershed | collected 2017-08-17 | reverse complement strand
GAGAACTACGAGGAATCGAAAGACGAAGCCGGGGACCCTCTGGGTCGGCGAGTCCGGGTCGGGCGAATGAGATAATTTGTGAGGTACGAACAAATTATCCATGAGTGTGACCGATTCCTCGTGGGCCCGCGAGTACAGTACAAATCCACGTCACCAAAGGTGACGTGGATTTGTACTTAGTTCGCATAGACCGAGAAGTGTGGTGCTGATATCCAACCAGGGTCAAGTAAAAGGACATTTTCTGCTGGTGCACCCTGATTAATAAGCCTTTGCCTGAGAGAAGCATCATCAACTTCGTAAACAGCTCGAAGTCCATTTTGTCTCGCGGCACTCACTACCCGCGCAATCTCAGCTCCAGTCATACCCCCTGATTTACTATAATCAATACAGGTACCATTACGGTGACAAGAACTTATATGTTTTCGAGTAGGTGGCATCGCTTCTGTCACCCGTGCCCCACTCACCCCTGCCGCTCGATGCATAGCCGCCAACCGAGACACCATATCTGACGCAATAGAACAACTATTTTGCTTAGCGCACGGAATAGTGAGCGGGACACAGGCACCGCCGCTACAACCTGTAGAACCACTGCCCTGTGGGGCTGTACCTGCACCAGTACCTGCTAGAGGCTGAATACAAGTAACTCTATGATTTGTTGAATTGGAGGTATCAACCCTTGAACGCAAGTTCTTCTGTCGGCAGGCATTTTGAGCATTGGTACAATTTACATTACCCGCTGGAGTCGGGTCGCAGATTTGCGACGAGACAACTTCACCAGCCGGACTACTCGAGTCACCTGGCCAAAAGTTAGACGGAACATAATCCGGATCAGGATTTTGCCACTCAGGAGCCTCCTGTGCTTCAGTCTGTTCATAACACTCCACCTCCGCCCAAAATAACCAACCAGACATTACCCTAACACTACCAGGATTACTGCTCGTACCAACAAGACCACGCATCACCGTATCAATAATAAGCCATGCCGAGAGCATGATTATGAAGCCAACAATAGCATTCACAAAATAACCTTTTGCTTCATCAAGGGCATGATGATTACCGTTTGAGGTGACGAGTCCAAAACCAGCCCACGCCATCACACCAGCAAACACTACAAAAAGAATACCGATGACCCATTGAATGACTCCGTTGGCTAAATCAACGAGATTACAAGTACTACAGTCTGGTCCACTACAACCAGCATATTCGGCCAGAGATTGGGCAAAAACTAAATCTGGCACTCCATACAAAAGCGTTCCAAATAATAAGACTAGAATTAACCTTTTAGACATATCTTCTCATTACAAAGCAATTGATCCCGGACAAAAGCTGAAACCGAGATTAATTCCTGACCACCTAGGATTTTCAAACTCATTGGTAGTAACTATCGCCTGCGTAGAACACCAATCATCTCTAGAGTATGGTAACTCTGCTAAAATAAACTGCTCAGCGGCAACTCGTGCCTGTGCAGTATCCGTCCCATACAGTGTTATAGTTACATTTCCCGTTGGACTATCATAAAATACACTAAACAAGTCACTGTTGTTTGATATTTCAAAAAATTCTTCACTTAATTTTACAGAGTTTTCATTTGAACGAATTGGGCTATCTGACAACTCTTTACCATCTAATGTGTTTAATGTATTTGGTAAACGAGTTGTAGAGCCACCACGCGTTTCAACAGAGCTGTTAATGTTTGAAAAATCAACTACCTCCGACCCATCATTTACTGTTGTTGTTAGGGAAAAAACATTATCTTTTAAATACAGAAAAAGAAACAGTAGTCCAAATCCAAATAAAACCGCAAAAACTATTTTTGTAATCATAATGATAACTAGCGACACGCTTTCCACGAAGTATCCCAAGCACTCCAACCTTGACTTCTCATAAGCGAACAAGCAGCTCTGGTATTATTTGCTTGATTTCTAGCAGCCGCTACACAGGTATTATACATGCTTTCATTTGTGATTCTGCAAGAACGAATCTGACAGTAACTTATGCCTCTACTGTTGGTTCGTCTTGATAAACAACTACCCTGATCTCGATTATTACTTGATGTAAAGAAGCCTGGTTGACATCCTGGTAATAATCGACTATTGGCAAGGATGTTAATCTGCCACAATCCAACAGAAAATGAACGCCCATCCTGACATAGGTCGGTCCCGGAAGTTACGCCTGTACTTCCACCGCGACTCTCAAGATTACAAATTTTTGACGCTAGGTTTCTATCTGGGAAACAAGTTAACCGATTAGGATGACATGCATTATTTGGATCAGTAATCACTGAACAAGTGCCCGATCCTGTTCCTCGCACTCCACCACCACTATCACTAGCACCACCACCACTGCCACCGCCACTAAATCCTCCCCCGACACCAATCACACCTGTTGGTATATACTCCTCATCAGGACTCACATAATCTGGGGCATCTAGAGCAGTAACCGGCGCAAAACACTGTACCTCATTCCATACACCATAAGTCCCCTCGTTCAAAAGGGCCTTAAGGGCCGTATCAATCAAAAGCCAACCTGCCAGCACAATCGTATATCCGATCAGGATATTAGTTATCATTTCTTTAGCGTCCTCTCGGGCATGGCCATTGCCACCAGCGGTCACGAGCTTAAAACCAGCGTAAACAATAATAATAGCTGCAATAGTACCGAGAATTGCGACAAGCCAAGCAATCACATTATTCACAAGTTGCATTAACGTACAGGTGTCGCACACTGGTTCACCCTCACCTCCACACGGCACAAGACCACGTGCTGATGCGAGCACTGGCACAATCAACAATAGCAAAACGTAAAGGGACGCAAGACGCCGTTTCATTACGTATAAGCCTACCACACGAACCCCTTTGAAAATAGTCACAATATGTGCTAAGTTGTAGCCTACAAGGGTTTCCTTTGTATCCAATTACATATCCGCGTCGGTACTCAAGCGGTCAACGAGGGCAGACTGTAAATCTGCTGACTTATGTCTACGAAGGTTCGAATCCCTCCCGGCGCACGCGTTCGAAATAACCCTATAACAGGGGTTATTTTCGTGTAGGCCGGACTGGAGTTCGATACCTTGCTATGGACATTTTAAAATTTAATAGTATTGTAAATGTCGCTTAAAAAGTTCCTCTTACAAGGAGTCCGGGCTTTGGAGACCATCCTTCAATACGTTCTGTTGCCGTGGTGGTTTTCGCTACCAGGCTACATCGCCAACATCTGCCCCGGTTTCGCGAGGAGGCTCCCTGGCGGAACCATTCCTGTCTCAATGAAATACTTGGGACCAAACAAGACTTTGATGGCGTTGCCAGCTGCGCTCGCTGGAGCCATGTTGGTCGCTCTCCTTCAATACCAACTCAACTATACTAGCGCATACCCTGCTGTCTCGTGGTGGATTCTCGGTCTTTGCTTCGGTTTTGGAGTACCGCTTGGAGACTGGACGAAATCCTATCTCAAGCGACGTCTCGGCATCCCACCAGGCGGAAAATGGTGGGTTGAAAAGTTCGACTTTCTCGTTGCCTCGTTCGTTATCTTGGCAATTGTAGGAATCCTGCTCCCACTCTACTACTACCTGGTACCGCTGGCTTTCTACCTGCTGGTACATGGACCTGGCAACCGCCTGTCATACAAACTTGGCTGGAGAAACAGCCCACACTAAAGGAGAACCACATGGATCCGAAAGAATTCATCGACGCCATCAAGTGGCATCTTGTCTGGCACGGATGGAAGTACACCATTGTTCTTGCCATTTTTGTTGTTACGGGAATCTATCTGATTACCTGACACCAGCTCCAAGCTGGCGGAAGACACTCCAGTCTCCCCCCGCTGGAGCTGTTTTTCGTTCCCTTACCCCACACACCAGTGTCGAACCAACTCCAACTCGGCGCACGCTTTATAAAAAACAGCTCAACTTTCTAAGTTGGGCGTTTTTTATTGCGTGCGCCGGAGCAAGGCATCTGCATGCCTTGCGTGAGGGATTCGAAAAGCACAGCGATGTGAGTTTACGAACAAGCGAGCTGGGGTCGAGAGCACTTACTAGAATTAGAGCAAAGCGAATAATTATAGTTAGTGACTCGTGACCGATTCCCCTCCCGGCGCACAAACTTGACAATACAATATAAATACTGTATTATTTAAAAAACGTTCCGGAGGTACCAAATGCTCTATCACCTTTCTAAACTCTGGCGCTCTGTGCGCAAGATCACTTGCCAAGACTTCTGGTTCAAAGCAGATCCAGAACTCGACAAGCTTTGCGAGAAGTTCGATGAACTGTTGCAACAGCAATGGTTCGCTATGCTGGAAAACCGTCAAGACGTGACAGATGAACTCGTCGCGAAACAAAAAGCAGTTCAGGAAGAAGGTGGCGAGGCTCTTAAGCAATATCTCGCGCTGTATTTCCAAATGGCAAAGATGAAAGATGAGAACACCGCGACCTACACTGGATGGCAACGGTGGCGCACTGCCAACAACTGGAGAGAATGACCCGCCCACAGATTCCGCTTCGGCGCTCTGTCGGGCGGTTTCTGTTTTATACAAGACAAAGTTGTCGAACCAACTCCAACTCGGCGCACCTTTGAAAATACCCTTGTTTTGCAAGGTTATTCTCTTTAGGCTTGGCTGGGGATTCGACCATAGTATTGACATATGTCATTTAATATGTTTTTATTACAATATAAATTTGCTCCATACAATTTTGCTCTGAAAACTGTATCAGAATGTGTATTCTGACTGATGAGTCCAAAAGGACGAAACAGTAGGTTCTTCGAAAACTTGATACTCTTACAGATTGCGATCTCCTACGAGATGATCACTATGTTTGTCATTTCATAGGAGGTCGCAACTGACCACAACAATCTGGAACTGATACCCAGATTGCCAAACCAACCGCAGCCTTATCACCTGCGCCCGCCCTGGGTAATGGGAATGGAGAATATCCATGCTGACCATCAAAAACTTCGACGATGTAGTGGCGGAAATCACCGCCGCGAGTGCGACCAAAAAGAAAAAGTACAACTTTTTTCACAATTGGCACGGTTGGGTGTCAAAGCAAATACTGCACGTCGTGACGACGTCCGGCGCTGCTACGCGGCCAATCTGGCACTTCCCGCTGGTCGAAAACGCTGGCAAGCGGCTGATGTTGAAAAACACGACCGGAGAAGCGTATGTCTACACCCGCCCGGGGGCGCAGAACGTGCTCGAAGAGGTGGCGATGGGTATGTCCCAGCACTGCCGCTTCGAGCAGCAGCTCGTACTCGACACAGAGTTGCAGACCCGCGGCACTGGCTGCGGTCACTGCACCGACAACCGTCCGTACTGGTTTGTCGTCTTGACGGACGGCAAAATCGAACTTCTGCGTGAGGGTCCGAAAGGTCGTCACGCTGGTGCGAACTACAAGTACGAGTGCACCGAAGGGGCCGACACGGTGCGCGTCACCGGTGGCACCTACGCCGCCCAGATCGACGTCCATCAGTGGGGTTCGGGGGCAGTACCTATAAAGGTGGTTGCCACTCCGCAGGCGGATCTGGCGCACATCGCCAAGATTCTCAAGGCGGAGGAGGTGACAAGGCGGCTGTCGTTCGGGTACACCTCGTGGACCAACGACGGCTCGCATCACCCTGCTGAAGCTCGGACGGAAATCGTCCAGCTGGCGTTCGAGGTGGCGGAAGGGTACCCGTACCCTGACGACATCCGTGAGCGCATCTGGAAGCTGACTGGGGAGCATACCCCGGCGGTGTTCGTTCCAGAGGAGCTTCGCGCTCGGGTTGCCTACCAGCGACCGAGTGAGATCGCCCATCGGGCGCTCGTTGAGTCGGTCGTCCGGCAGATCAGGGATGACTTCCGTCTTTACATGGCGGAAGGTCATGACGAGTTAGCGGTCTTCCTGCCTGCCAACGAGACTCCCGACTGGGACTCGCTCTTCGGTGGGGACAGCAAGCTCGGCTCGTGGCAGCTCTCGAATGAGCGCCTCGGTATTTGGCGAGGATACAACGACAGTATGCCGCGTCTCCCTGGAGACGCGGTGATGCGCCCAGTCGAAGACTGGCCAGCCTGGATCGAAGATCGTCTTCGTGAGGCATGCGAGAAGTCGCGCCACGACCTATCGCACGTGCCGGATAACCTCCGGCTTGCCGACGACCCGGCAATCCTGGTCCTCAAGGAGGAGTACTTCGGCTCCTTCGGGAGAGATCTGGTCAAGATCCGCAATGGGCGCGACCCGAACACTGGTTTCGCCCGAGTTCAGTGGAATCGCTTCTGGGACCAGCAGTGGGCAGCGTGAGTATCAAGAATGTGGGTGGCGGGAGGTTCTCGCCACCCTAGGTTAAGGTTTAGAGCGCACCTGCGGCAACGCAAAGCGCTCTTTTCTTTTACATAGACATGCAAAATTGTCGAACCAACTCCAACTCGGCGCACAAAAATTGACAATACAATAGAAATGTTGTATTATTTCATACAAAGTTCATTTGAGGAGTAGCAAAGTGCAAATCCAATCGCGTCCACCGAAGTTCGACCTGTTTACCCACCTGATTGAAAATCCTCATTTGCTCAATGAGGAAAACATGTCACTCGTCAGGGAATTGTTCGGAGGAGGTCCCCATCCTGACCAATGGCATCCCGGTAACTGGTCTACGCTGAACCCCACAGAGAGGACCGGCAAATACACAGTTATCATGGCCGCCTTCCAAGTGCCTGCTGACTACAAACCTTCGTACGAATGGGCAAGGGCGATCTATGAACTTGCTCACGAACTGGAGGCAGTCGTAAACCGAGGGCTGGCTGTCGGAACTATGGTGATGAGTCGTCGGCATGGCTATACAGGAAAGATTCTGGAGATCAATAAACGAGGCAAAGTGTTGGTCGAAGGTCGCAAGAACTTCTGCACAGCACGTGATTACGATCTCGTGTGAAGACAATTCATCGGCACCGCTCGAAGAGACAGTTCCGTCTCGTCCGTCGGTGCTGTTCTCTTTTTATAATAAGCAGTTGGTTCGAACCAACTCCAACTCGGCGCACGCGTAAAAATACTATTGCTTTGCAATGGTATTTTTTGTAGGGAGGTTTTGAGGTTCGAACCTTGCTATGTACAAAATTGATTTATTATTATATTATTTTGTACAAAAAAACAAAGTTCCCTCGTTCTTAAACCACAAGGAGTGCCCCGATGCTTGATGAGCAACTCTTCCAAAGGTACACTGTCCGTAACGGACCCGCAGGTTGCAATACTGACTTGGATTGGAACATCCGTAATGGGTTTTTCGATTACAATACTTGCTTCACCTTCTTTGAATACCAACAATTTTGTTCAGTCGAGGATGGTGCCATCCTATACCGCTTCAGCCCCACCTTTAAGGAAGACGCTGACGAATATTACATTCTTGCACGTTCTAGCAAGGAACGAAAAATTCACATTCTTCAGAAAATTGGTATCGCTCGCGGAAATGACGCAGTCAGTGTCTATCCGACAGAAACGATCTGCTTTCGTTCAGATCGAGAATGGGAACCCTAGCCCGCCCACAGACGCCGTTCCGGCTCTGTCGGGCGGTTTCTGTTTTATGCCAAACAAAGGTGTCCAACCAACTCCAGCTCGGCGCACGTAACTATCGACAATAGTAACTAATTGTGGTATGAATTAATGAAGAAAACAAGGAGTTTAAAACATGTCCGTACCCTTCGTATTCGGCACGATTAGCATAGCCTTTACATTCTACGGAGCGCTTAAGAACCAAACTGGGTTCAGTGTTTCGGGACTTGGTTTAGCAATCATTGCAGTGCTCATAAACGCCCCGCCGGAAGTCTACTCCCAGTGATCAACACCCGCCTGACCCAAGAAAGCCCCTGGCTCTAACGGGTCAGGTGGTTTTCTTATTCCCTACCCCACACACCGGTGTCGAACCTTCCTTCAACTCGGCGCACAACCAAATTTACCGCTGCTTTGCAATGGTATTTTTTGTAAGGAGGTTTGAAGGTTCGACACCTTATCATTCTCTTCTCCCCTCATGTTAAAATCACTACATGATTAGAGACAAAATAAGACAACTCGTCTTCATATCTTTAAATAAAGAGTACGAGAAATACCGGTCTCAGGATATTAATGATTTCAAAACGAAACATAGTGAGGTATATGCTGAATTCCTCAAAAATGAATCGATCATTTCTGAGTTACTTGGGGTGACAAAATACTGGCACGGCACAGGACGGTATCACTATGTAAAGAATGGCGAGAGTAAATATAGTGGAGTAAATCATCTCGAAACATTTGATGTACTAGATAAAATAATCCTCGAGAATGGACTTAAGCCCCATTATGACCCATGGGTGGGTAAATTTACCACCACCTCATACTCACTCTCTGTAGCCAATCAATGGGGGTATGGAAAAATGTATGCTCACTTCCACCAAGATGAAGCAACTAATCTCTTATATGAAATTGCTCACATTAAATTTTGGTATAAAACCATAATGCGCATTCAACTGACAGAAAACTATTTTAAATTCGCACTCGGTTTTCTTATTCTATATACATTTAGTAACGTACTACAAAAACAAGGAAAGGTTTGGCTATCCACTTTTCGATCTGATACACATAAAAAATGGCCATTTTGGGAGATTCTTACTACAAAATCAGATATCAAGGGCAACTACGGGATATTGTTTGCCATCAGGGATTGTTTTAAGCCACTCAAATTACCAAAAATTTTACAATTCCTGGAAACGCGAACTGCTTCCCCTGTCACAATTAACGATATTAATTTTATTGCAGTACCGTATAGCAACGTTAAAGAAACTAAAAACAGGATTCGAGCAATGAACTTAGATCTGCCAATCATTCCATTAGAATTCCTAGAGTTATATATGCGACGTTACTCACTAAAAGAAATAATGACCCAATCATATTTAGCAGAGTAAGAGCCCTTTACCCCACACAGTGATCTCGAACCAACTCCAAGAACTTTTACTCCACTATAATCGTTCTATATTCCAACAACTCCATGTCGGGACAACCTCCTTCTGATAAATCAATATTTTTGTAGACACCGTATGTGAGAGTATTGTCTGTAGTCCACTCTAGATCATAAGAAATAGCGCTGTAAGTACAAGTTGTAGCGACCAGTGTCTCTTCCCCATTAATTATTTGCTTCACGACCCGAGATTGGGTTTCTAGATCGTAAACTTCTAAAAATATCTCGTTAACTTTGGCAATGTAGCGCCCATCTGCAGACGCTTTTTCACCACTCATCATATCAATAGCTATACCGGTATCTAAAAAACGATTGGTTATTGGGTTGTACTTATAGACACCACAGCAACTACTGGAATTAGGTATAAATGATTTGAAATATGAAGTGTTACCACCTTTCGTTGTGTACAGATATTCGATAGCCAATCTATCTGAAATTTGTTCAGAAAATACAGACTGCAACTCACTCAATGACGGGAGTACAATTTGTTTTTCTGAGATTGACTCCGTTACAGGATGTTGAACTTCAACTACTTGTATTGGTGCAAATTGGTACCCGACATACGCACCGAGAAAAGGTAACGATACGAACAACACCAGTGCAAAAAACTTTGATAACGAAGTGACTTTTTTAAGAGACGCGATGAGACTCTGTGACTCATTGATTGGTGGTTCCATATGCATAAATGGTAGCACATAAGAGTTGAATGCGGTCGAGCCAAGCACACAAAAATTGCCATTAACCATATTTATTTCTATGTATAAAAATGTTAAATCTTGAACGCTATCGCTCCTTACATGGAGGCCTAAATGCCCGAAGTCAAAACCGAGACATTCGACGAAGACTGGGACTGCAGCGGTTGCGGGACCACAACTGTAAACAATACCCATCCTGTAGTGCTCCACTCGATGAAGAAGGTGACTATCGTACCCGGACAAAGTAAAGGTTGGTGACGATGACATCTGGGGCACACGTTACGAGTATACAGTTGACCGTTGGGAGGCAATGCCTCCCCTCACGAAAGAAGGTTGGGATCAGACACCCATCTTCCCCACCTTCACAACTCCAAGTCACTGCCTCAGCTCTCAACCAACCTACGGATGCGTACAAGCAGTAAGTGAGCCAGAGATCGCCTTCACTATCCACTTCTTTTACTACAATGAAGAGGAACGAGAAGATGTGTCTCCGGTGATGTCTCGTGATATATGGGAAAGCATTCGACTTGGGAGTGAGTATCCTGCGCTCGTCAACGGCTTCGGAAACATCCGGGCCATCAAAGGGATTCATTCTGAATACGAGTCGCTACCACAACAGTAACCTGTCCCCACCAAGCTATGAGCGAGGTGGGGACTATTCTTTTATCAGCCTTATCGAATACAAAGACAGTATGACGTATTGGCAACACCTGACTCACACCAGTTTGCATTAGAGGACGCAAACATACGACATGACCCTGGTAAACCAGTAGTTGTTGGCTGATACGTCGGCAATACTGTTACCAGATTTGCTGATTCGGATCCGGTTACAAGGCGCTGATAGCATAACGCTGGCTCACCAGGCTGACTACGAGGCACCGCTCCGAGTAAACCGGCGTTGACTCACTCCTGCATGCTGGCGACGTACGCCTGCGGATTCACGAGTGTTGCCTCAGAACAGAGTGGGCAACCAGGAGTTGGCACACCACCACCTGCTATGCCTGGAAGCTCCCGATCACAGGCGCCCCACCCTCCACCCGGCAACCCACCAGGCACAAACACCGGAGCAGCAATTGGTCCACCACTATAATTGAGCGGGTATCGACCATATCGTTCTCGATAGAGATACAGTGCAGTGCGAATCTCAATCAACGTCCTAATTCGCGCAGTATCACGAGCCTTTTCTCGAGAAGTCTGAAGGGAGGCAATGGCAATTGAAGCAAGTAAACTAATGATAGTAATCACTACCATCAATTCAACCAAGGTAAAACCTTTACGAAACATCATATAGTCAGGTGATTATAAATTAGTATACCCTGAAGCAAACACTTTTACATACAGAATAAACAGTGCCATTGACGATACAAGCTCCCCCACCTTACAATATTCAGAGAAAAACTATCTACGCGCAAGAGGAGATAAAGCATGCGCTTGAACATTATTGTGATACTACTCTTTTTTGGTATCGCGAGCTACGCTCTCGCGAACCCGCTTGAGACCTGTCTCCAGCGACGTCTCGATGCGGTACTCGCTGGCGAGGCAGTGCGCGAACACGCACATCTACCCGGTCTCGTGCGTCTTGCTATCGGTAAGGGTAACTGGCAAATGATTGCCGATAACCCAACCGCTATCGAAGAGTTCGTGAATGTGACTGAGCGTGTCATCAGTGAGCGAATCACGGCCCGTGGCCAAGATTTCATCGGCGCCACCCTCGATCTCATTGAAGACGAACGTGAACACGTCACCGAGGGAGCCATTATCGCCGACGGTGTCCCGTACAATATTAGCGTCACGTTCCCTGATAAAGAGTCGTGCCAGGTGTACGACATCAGTATCCATGGTGCCTTTACGCTCCGGGACTGGGTGAGAGACCAACCCGAGATGAAGCAGCTCATGAAGCAATATAAGATGAAACAATAGACGAACGCCCGGCCCAAAACCGGGCGTTTGCTATGGCGACGCCTCAATTTCGCGTATACTAGAGCATATGCTCATCACGGACACACTTTCTCGAAGACTTCTCCTCATGACCGTCTTTATTACTGGTACGGCTGTCCTCATCTTTGAGGTCGGTGCGATTCGTCTTCTCGCACCATATTATGGGAGTTCACTTACGGTTGTCTCAAGCGTCCTCTCGACCATTCTCCTCGCGCTCAGCCTCGGCTACTACTGGGGTGGACGTCTCGCTGATCGTTACCCCTCTCCACTCCTCCTCGCCTGTATCATCGGGAGTGCTGGCGTCATTATGCTCACCCTCCTTTATCTCGCACTCACCTCACTCCCATCAGTAGCACCGTCCCTCGGCCTTGGTACCGGACCACTCATCATCTCAGCCCTCTGCTTTTTCTTGCCAGCATGCCTCTTAGGTATCGACTCGCCGTTTGTAAGTAAGCTTCTCGCCCAACACACTGATAATGAAGGAGCGGTGGTTGGCACCGTCTTCTTTTGGAGTACGATTGGCAGTATTGTCGGGAGTCTCCTCAGTGGCTTCTACCTCATCCCCAGCATTGGTCTTACCGCCACCTTCACTGCAGTTGCTGCAGTCCTCGTCGGGTGGGCCTGTTTTCTTTTTCTCGTATTTGGGAAAATGAATAAGAGTTACCGAGTTATTGGCGTAGGTTTTATTATTCTCACCGCCACCTTCGGCACCCTGGCTCACAGTGCACCGCTGACTACCCGCGGGACCCTCCTTTATGCTAAAGACGGACAGTACTCACAGTTAGTTGTCTACGAAGAAGAGTTTAACGGTACCAGTTACCGTTTTTTAAAAAATGACACCAACTTCTCTTCAGCGATTATTCCAAACAGTTACGAAGTCGCTTTCCCCTATGCTGAACTCGCTACCCAGTATGAAACGATGGTGCCAGAAGCTCGTAACTATCTCGTTCTCGGTGGCGGCGCCTTCACTATTCCCCGCCACGTGCACCACCACAACCCCGACCTCGTCATAGACACCGTAGAGATTGAACCATATCTCTATGATATTGCTCGAACCTACTTTGACTTACCAGAGCACAAAAATCTCCACACGTACACGATGGATGCACGTGTCTTCCTCCAAAGCACCACCACAACGTACGACGTCGTCTTCTCAGATGTGATGAATAGTGGACACTTCATCCCGCCACACTTAGTCACCAAAGAGTTCTATGAATCACTTAAGGCACGCATGAGTAATAATGGTGTTGCGTTTATTAATTACATCGGCAGTCTTGATACGAGAGGCACGACCATGACCGGCTCAGCGATTAAGACACTTGCAAGTGTCTTCCCTAATTACCAACTCGTTCCTATTCATAGTGACACCGATAAAAAAATCCAGAATATTATGGTGATCGTCCGCAACGGAGATGCACCAATTACGTTTGGTGACGGTACGATTAAGAACCGGCTCTACCGGATGAATTACCGAATCGATGACAAATTCTTCCGTCTTAAAGATGAAGAGCTTACAGACGAAATCATGTTTACTGATGAGGTGCCTGGTATGGAGCCACTTCTCAGCAAGCAGTTCCGCCTCCACGGACACCAATAAAACAGACCCGCAATGTGGGGTCTGTTTTATCTCGATTATGTTGATGATTGCGGTGTCTCAAGCGTAACCGGTGCCGGAGTCTTGGCACGATTCTGAGCACTACGCGACATCGCCTTCTTCTTCACATCAAAGGTGAGCTCATCCTTCTTCATATCAACGCGAACGGTACCGCCACGAAGCATTCCTTCTTGGATCATCATTGATGCCACGGGGGTCAAAATCTTGGTCTGAATGACACGCTTGAGGGGACGAGCACCAAACTTCGGATCGTAGCCTTCCTTTGCCAGGTAATCGAGGACACTATCACTGACCGAGAGCGCAATTTCCTTGCCCCGGAGACGCTTCACCACATCCTCAACCTGAAGGGATACAATGCTGCGGATAGTCTCAGGTGAGAGGATGTCGAAGATAATAATTTCATCGAGACGGTTAAGGAACTCGGGTCGGAAGAAGTTCTTGAGACTATCCATCACCTTATCCTTCGCCTGACTGTACTGTGCTCCCGCACCATGATCATGACTAAAGCCAAAGTTAGACATGCGGTCAATATGCTCAGCGCCGATGTTTGAGGTCATAATAATGACCGTGTTGCGGAAGTTAATCTTTCGCCCTTTCGCATCGGTGAGGTGACCGGAATCAAGCACCTGGAGGAGTACATTAAATACCTCAGGATGCGCCTTCTCTACTTCATCAAGGAGAATGACTGAGTATGGTCGGTGGCGAACACGCTCCGCGATATTGCCACCTTCTTCGTGTCCAACATACCCTGGCGGTGAGCCGATAATTTTTGAGACCGAGTGCTTCTCCATGAACTCAGACATGTCAATACGAATCATCGCGTCAGGGTCATTAAACATGAAGTCTGCAAGCGCTCGCGAAAGCTCAGTTTTACCGACACCAGTCGGACCAAGGAAGAGGAATGATCCAATTGGTCGATTCGGGTCAGCAATACCAGCGCGTGAACGCTTGATAGCATTGGCAACCAAGGTAATTGCATGATCTTGTCCAACCACCTTCTTCTTGAGCTCATCTTCGATACGCGCGAGTTTGGCTGCCTCCGCCTCGAGCATGCGTGATACTGGGATACCAGTCCAGCGTGATACGACAAGCGCAATATCCTCTTCGGTCACTTCTTCCTTAAGGAGACGGCGACTGCGCTGGAGCTTCTTCAAGCGCTTCATCTGCTGATCGAGGTCACGCTCCACTGCTGGGATACTATCGTAGCGGATTTCAGCAGCGCGAGTGAGGTCAG
>JACCDR010666077.1_pt1 | contig 14435 bp, 20 predicted proteins | sample 7446431 | NCBI WGS metagenome assembly JACCDR01 (sample SAMN15323443, study PRJNA562643) | freshwater metagenome | isolation source: river surface water | place: USA:Blue River Watershed | collected 2017-08-17 | reverse complement strand
CGCCGCCTGCGGCGAATACGGCGTCGTGGGCGGCCTGGATCGCGGCGGAGTCGTCGACGACGTTCCCGCCGACGACTCCGTAGTCGCGGCCGTCCGCCCACACCGGGCGGGGCGTCACCGTCGCCGGTGACGCGTTCGGGTACTTGGGGACGCCGAGGGCGGTGGCCAGGGCATCGGCGGCGACCGCCCCGCCGAGCCCCGCTACGGACAGGACCCCCGACGTGACCGGTGCTGTCGGCGACACCGGCGCGGACGTGAGGGCGGCGTCGAGGTCGATCGGACCCCCGGCGGGCGCCCACAACCGGAACACCCGCTTCGTGACGGGCTTGCCCTGCCGGTCGGTCAGGTCGACGGACACCTGGTACTGGATGTTCGTCCGGTCGAACCCGGTCGCGTCGGACGCGAGGAGGGTGACCGTCCCCTGCCCGTCGACGACGTCCATCACCGTCGGGGTCGCCGTGACCGGCTGCCCCGTCGCGATGTGCCGCCGGTCCGCGGTCGGGGTGAACGTGATCGTCCCCCGGTAGTCCGGGTTCCCGGCGGAGTCGACGAACTGGCCTGCCGTGACCGTGACCGTGGCGGCGCCGGCCGGGTGGGTCACTGCTGGTCGCAGCCGAAGTCGACGGACAGGCGGGTGAACTCGCGGGCGATGAGACGGCCCCGTTCGGTGGTGGGCTGCGGGTCGCCGGGCTGCGGGACGAGCGCGACGACCATCGGGCACCAGCGCCGGTTCGATTCGGCGATCTGGGCCCGGTTGTCGAGGAGGACGGTGGCGGCGGCGACGACCGCGACCGCGACGAGGACGGTGAGCGCGACGACGACGAGGCGGAGGGTGCTGGTCCGCTTCCGCTGTTCGGCGTTGCTCGTCCGGACCTCCGCGGCGAGTTCGTGGACCCGCTGGGACAGGACGTCGACGGTCGCGGACAGCTCATTGATCGTCTTCACGGGTCAACTCCTCCCTTCTCTGCTGGCGCAACTCGTGTACGAGGGCCCGGAGGTCGACGACGGTCGCCTTGAGGTCGGCGAGGGCGGCGTCCAGTTCGAGGCGCACGTCTCTGTGATCGTCCTTCGCGTTGGTCATCGCCGGTCCCGGTCTCGCAGGAGGTCCCGCAGCACTTCGGCGACTTCGCCGTTGGTCTGGGTGGACGCCACCAAGGCGGGGATGATCTTGTCGCGGGTTTCCTGGTGGAGGTTCGACAACTGCGCCTCCAGCCGGTCGGCCCGGGCCTCCGTCTTCTGGTTCGCCTTGTACGCGAACAGCAGACCGAGGAACGCGACGACCCCGACGACGCCCCACTGCAGGAACACGGCGGCGAAGCTGTTCGGGTCGAGGACCGACCCGGTGACGGCCTGCGTGACGACTGGTGCGGTCACGGTGACGGCCATGCGCAGGATCACCGGGCACCATGGCTCAGGACGTCGGTCCGGGCTGCAGGGTCGCGGCGAGCTGCGCGATCTGGTCGGCGACGGCCTGGACCTGCGCGCGGGTCGCGTCGTCGGCGACCGCGGCGGCGAGGGCGACGTTCTGCCGGGACAGCGCCTCGACGGCCTCCAGGACCTTCAGCGACGCCCGTGCCGCGACCAGCTGCACCCCGAACGGGGCCCGCTTGTCGAGGTCCGTGCCGGCCTCGTCGCCGGTGAACGCCTGCGTCGCGAACTTCCGCCACAGGGCGTCGGCGACCTCGTCAGCGGTGGGCATGTCGTCCTCCTCGGGCATGGAGTCCCTGACCTTCCGGGCGACCCGCTTCAGCAGGGCCGACCCCGGCGGGACGGTGATCTCGAAATGCATGTCGTCGGGGACGGACCGGAACCGGCCGCCCCACGCCACCGCGCCCTCGTAGAAGTCGAGGAGCCGGTCGATCGCCTGCCGCTGCCGCGGCGTGAACGTGTCGCGGGAGCCCCGCGGGTGCCGGGTCGCGTTCAGGTCGACCGCGGTACCGGCGGAGTGCTCCGACCAGATGTCCGACGACTGCCGGACCTTCCGCAGCGCGTACGACCACTCGTCGCGCTCGCCGGGCAGGTCGAGCGGCTCCACGGTCGCGTCGAACCGGCGGACGAGGTCCATGAGGATGTCGCAGGTGTCGCCCGGTCGGACCCGCAGGACGACGGTCATGTCCCGGACGAGGACGTGGCAGGTCGCGAGTTCGTCGGGCTGCAGGACCGGCCACCCGATCGCGGTGCGGCTCACAGCGACACCGCCACCCCGTCGAACGACACCGTCGACGACGACGCGGACGCCCGGACCTCGATCTCCCCGTTCGTCTTGACCTCGATGTAGCCGTTGGACGTCCCCGACAGGAACCGGCACGGCGCGTACCGGACCGCTGACGGGCGGGCCGCCGCGGGCAGCGTCGCGACCTTCGTCCCCGACCCGGTCGGGAACGGCGCCGACGTCCCGGGCGGTGACTGGTAGTCGCCCTGGCCGCGGAGGTACAGCATCCCGCCGACGACCCGGTACTCGATCGTGTTGTTGTAGACCGGCGGGCCGGCCAGTGTCGGGATCGACCACGTCGGGTCGGTGAGGGACGTCCACGCCGACCCGGACCAGTACCGGACGTCGCCGGTGCCGGGGTGGATCCACACCATCGGGGTCGTGCCGGGGTCGTGCGGCTGCGTCGTGGCGACGGCGGTCCGGGGCGCGTACGCGCGGACGTCGATCGGGGTGATCCCGACGAGGGACGTCGCCCCCGACGAGACGGGGATGATCCACAGCGGCTGGTCGGCGAGGGTCCCCGGGGAGTTGTTCAGCCCGGACGCGATGGCCGCGGAGGAACCGCCCTGGACGAGGACGAGGCTGGACGTGTTCGTCGACCAGTTCCGGCGGACGACGACCGTGTCGTACCGGGTGGAGCCGGTCGCGTTCGCGTTCGCGTTGAAGGTGGCGGCGGCGAGGTCGTCGACGACACCCCACCCGTACGCCCACCCGGCGGACACGTCGAGGGCCCGGACACCGGCGACACCCGACGCGACGAGCTCACCGGGGGTGAACACGCCGTGCCGCGACCCGAGGCTCTGCGACAGCCGGGCCGCCCAGATGGACTCACTGACCGTCCCGTCGTAGCCGTAGGAGGCCACGTCTCACCTCGCTCTCAGACGTCGGACCGCGGTGGCGAGCCGCGCGATCGCGGCGGCCTGGACGCGTTGGGGGTCGGACTGGTCGGGGTCGCCGAACACCGGCTCCACCTGGGCACCCTCGGATGCGGTCCACGTGATCGTGACCTCGCGGAGGATGTCGGTGACCGGGTACCCGGGTAGCGGCTCCACGGTGATCCGGTCCCCGACGTGGATGTTCCGGCCGTACCGCAGCGCCGCCGACTCGACGAGGGTGACCGCGAACCCGGACGTCGCCGCAGCCTCGGTGATCGCGGCGTCGCCGGCGGCGTCGATCTCGCCGTTCGTCGCGGCCTGGGAGGCGTCGACGAACGCTTCCCGGACCATCCCCCACGCCGTCTCGGCGGAACTGTCGGTGCGGGCGCGTAGGGTGCGCGCCGTCCCCTCCCCGGCGCCACCGGCGACGACCCGGGTCACCTCGGGCGCCGTGGACGTCCACGACCAGTCGGCGATCGTGTGGTTCGCCTCGGACAGGGTCAGGTTCGTCCGGTCGACGGGCTCGTAGCAGTCGACGGTGAACCCGGCCCCGACCTGCCGGACCGTGACTCCGATCCCGCCCGCTTCGGCGAGGGCCGTGACGACGTCGCCGAGCGGCTCGAACCGGGTCTTCACGCTCACCGTGGACCCGCGGCCCGCCGACGCGGCCACGGTGACGGGCCGGCCGAGGCGGGTGACGACGTTGGCGGTCACCATCTGCTTGATGACCGTCTCCGCCGCCCCTGAGGCCGTGTAGAACTCGGAGGTCTGCGACCCGACCGCGTTACCGGGGACGGGCCAGGTGAGGGCGCCGAGGACGTCCCAGTCCCCGAGGACGGTCAGTTCGACTGCGCCGACGCCGGGCCCGGCGGCCTTCGCGGAGTGGACGCGGCCGGACAGGACGGTCGGGTCGGTGCCGTCCGGCTGGTAGGTGAGGACCGCGCGGGCGCCCGGGTCGAGGAGGGCACCCGCGCGGAGATGGTCGGCGCGGACGGTCAGGGTCGCCTGGGAGCGGCGGTTGTGCCGGACCGTCATCGCGACGGACAGGGCGTCACCGGCGAACCCGGTCCGCTGGAACGCCTTGTCGTACAGCTCGACCGTGAACGGGTTCACCACGCCCGCCGGTACAGCGGTGTGATCGTGGCCTGCAGCGAGAACCCGGCGGAGGTGCCGGTCGCGGCGACGGTGAGCGGGACGGACGTCCCCCGCGGGACCGGCGCGAACTCGACCTGGTCGAGGTCGCCGACGACGTCGACGTCGGTCCCGTCGATGAGGGTGATGTCGGCCCCGTCGGCGACGAAGTCCCACTTCGTGGCGCCCTGGGAGTCGGGTCGGGTGTCGATGACCAGCGCCTCATCGGCGGCGAGGGTGACCGGCGCGACAGTCGTCTTCCCCGCGAGGCCCACCGTGAGCTGGGTGAGGGGCCCGGTGGCCAGCCACACCGGCCACGCCGGCTCGTCCCCCGGGTTGTCCATCGTCGCGACGCCGAGGGTGTTGCCGGCCGACAGGGTGATGACCCCGCCGGAAGTGGCGAAGAACGCGGCGGACGCGTCGGCGACGAACCGGCGGACGACGTCGCCGCCCTGCCAGAACGGTTGCGCCGCCTCCAGGGTGATCCCGTACGCGAGGTCGCCGGTCATGGTGGGGTCGCGGGGCATGTCGTCGTCGGACTCGGTGAGCCGCAGCTGCAGGGTGCGGGTCGCGCCGCGGGTCGTGACAGCCCACGTGCCGGCGGCGTCGGGGTCGAGGGACCGCCACCAGGCGGCGTCGAGGTCGACCCACGCGTCGGACCCGGCGCGACTGTGGACGGCGACCGTCCAGCGGACCTCGCGGGGCTGCGCCCTGGACCCGGAGTGCCGCGACCCGGCCATCCCGGGGGCGGCCGTCGAGTACCGGTCCCAGGCGGGTAGGTGCAGGCCCCGGACCCCTTCGAGGGTGACCGCGGAGTCGTTGTCGAGGAGGTCCCACGTGGACCCGTCGGCGCCGGTCCACGTCATCGTCACGCCCGCCCAGTCCGGCACCCGGCCACCACCTCTCAGGCAGTCAGCAGGGTCGCCGTCACGCCGTGCAGGGCCAGCGCGTCACGCTGCCGGGTCTGGATCCGCCGGGCGAGCTCGTCGGGGTCGTACGTGTAGACGGGGCCGTTGAACGCGACGCCCGCTCCCGCCGCGGCGCCGGCCGTGTCGAACCCGCTGAACCGGGACGCCGACACCGACGCCAGCTTGGCGACCCGGGACGTCACCGCGGAGGCCTCGGAGTCGATACCGGCCGCGACGCCCAGCGGGATCCACCGGCCGACCTCGTCCGCGAACACCTGCGACGGCGACTTGATCCGCAGATCCTTCCGGATCGCGTCGACCATCGCCTTGCCGAGCCCCTGCATCGCCTTGACCAGTTCGGCCTGCTGCGACTTCAACCCGGCGACGAGGCCCTTCGCGGCGTCGACGCCCGCCCCGTACAGGGCGTCCGAGCCGGCCTGGCCGGTCGCCTTCCCGGCACGGGCCAGCTGCGCGACGAGGCCGTTGACGGTCCGGACCCCGGCGGTGCCCGCGTTGACGAGCTGCTGCGCGGCGGCGAGGGCACGCTCCGGGCCCGCGTTGATCAGCTGCGTCAGGGTCGTCGTGTTCAGGCCCATGTTCCGCAGGGTCGACGTCAGCCGGGCGAAGTCGGTCGCGGCGCGGACCTGCGCCGTCAGCCGGTCGTAGATCGCACGGAAGTTCGTCGGGTTGTCGATCTGGGAGATGTCCCCGAGCTGCAGGAACGAATCCCGGACCCCGGCGATGTACTGCGCCGACTGCTCCTGCAGTTCGGCGAGCTTCTTCGTCGCGTCGGCGACCTTCGCGATCACCGCTTCACGCTGACGGGACAGGGCGAGCAGCTGCCGCTCGAACGCCTGCGCGACCCGCAGCGCCGACTTGTCCTTCGTCCGGACGACCGCGTTGATGAGCGTGTTCAGCGCCGACTGGACCGCCGCGCCGCCCTTGGTGATGCCCTGGGCGATGCCGCGGGAGATCGGGACACCGATCTCCTTGTTCGCCTTCTTCGACGGCGACTTGATCCCGAGGAGGTTCTTCGCTCCCGACACCGCGTCGGAGACGACACCCTTCGCTGCGGACACGGCGGCGCCGGCGGCGCCCCTGATGCCGCTCACCAAGCCCATGATCAGGTTCCGGCCGACGGACACGAGGAGGTTGTTGAACCGGCCGAGCGCCGACAGGATCTGCCCCGGCAGGCGCCGGACCAGCCCGAGGACGGCGGAGATCCCGGACGAGAACGCGTTCCGCGCCGCCGTCCACCCCGACTTCGCGAGGCTGCCGAGCGCGGACACCCCGGACCGGAAAAGGCCCTTGATCCCCGACCACATGCCCGACGCGAGCGACTGCAGGCCTCGGCCGAGGGCGGCCCACCCGGCGCGGAGCCCGTTCAGCCCGACCCGCCACAGGGCGGTGACCGCGGCCAGGCCGAGCCGGAACACGCGCAGGATCCCCACGTTCAGGAAGAACTCGACCAGGCCGAGGATCGCCCGCCACGCGCCCGCGACGATCTGCTTCAGGCCCTCCCACAGCCGTCCCCAGTCGCCCGTCAGCAGGCCAGCGATGACGTTGAACAGGCCGGCGAGGATCGTCAGGACGCCCTTGATGATCGATACGGCGCCCTTCAGGGCGCCGACGAGGGCGTTGCCGAGGATGTTCAGCAGGAACGCCGCGACCGGCGCGAGGGCCCGCAGGAGCGCCGCGAAAGCGGGTGCGACCTGCGTCTGGATGATCTGCCCGATGTCCGCGAGGGCCGGGCCGAGCACCTGCCCGATCTGGACGGCGATCCGGCCGAGGACCGGCCCGACGGCGGCGACGAACGCCTGGATCGCGGGCTGGATCGTCTGGAACGCCGACCCGAGCGACCCGACGAGGGACGCGAGGCCGGGCCCGACCGCACGGCCGATCTGCAGGACCACCGGCAGGACCGCCTGGGCGATCCCGAGCAGCGCGCTCTGCACGGTGGACCGGACCTGCTGGAACGCGCCGGCCGCCTGCTGCGCGCCCGCCGTGACGGGGGTGAAGTCGATCCCCCGGGCGAACCCGACCGCCGCGGTGACGCCCTGCGACAGGGCCCGCACGACGACCTGCAGTGCTTGGCCGAGGAAGCTGAACACCGGGCCGGCGATCGGCTGCAACGACCGGAGCAGGCCGAGGAACTCCCCGAAGATCCCGCCCGCGACGCGGATGACGCCGATGACACCGTTGACCGCGGTCGTGATCGCGGACTGCATCTGCCCCGACTTCGACGCCTCGCCGATGAACGCGGCGAACCGCAACGCCAGGTCGGTGAGGTACCGGATGAGGATCTGGAACCCGGGCAGGGCCGCGACCGTGATCTGCAGGAACGCCCGGGTCAGCGGCACGACCGCGGGCAGGATCGTCCGCAGCGACGCGTTCACCGCCGCGAAGATCGCCTTGAGGGCGCCCATCGCCTCCGCGGACGCCGCGAACCGGAGGAACTGGCGCAGGACCCGGTTGAGGATCCCCGCGACGTCGGTGAGGCCGGCCCGCAGGACGGGCCGCAGCTGCGTCGCGAACGCCTTCACCAGGGGCCGGACCCCGCGGGACAGGATCCGGCCGAGCCGGTCCTGCAGCCCGTCGAACGCCTTCCCGAGCGGCTCGAACGCCTTCGCGAGGTCGCGGATGCCGAGGGTCACCGTTGCGACGACGGCGCCGGCGGCGAGGAGCGCCGGGATGATCGCCGCGACCGCTGGGGCGAGGGTCAGGGCGCCCGCGGCGGCGAGGAGGATCGGGGGGCCGAGCAGCGCCGCCGACGCTGCGGCGCGGGCGATCAGCAGCGTGATCTGCTGGAAGATCGCCTGGATCTGGCCGATGCGGGCGCCGGCGAGGACGCCGATCGCGGACCCGAGCTTCTTGACCCCGTCGAGCCCGAAGTTGAACTGGATCTTCCGCCGGGACACCGACTTCTGCACCGTCGCCTGCGCTGCCGCCGCTGCAGCGACAGCACCGCCGGCGTCGACGTCCACCGGGATCTGGATCCGGTTCGCCTGCACCGTCGCCTTGATGGCGGCCAGGTCGGCGGCGAGCCCGTCCGTGTCCAGGTTGACGGGGATCTTGAGCTGCAGGCGGGACTCGATCCGCTGCAGGTACTTCTGCAGGGACGTCGCAAAGTTGGACGTATCGGGCAGTACGCGGATCGCAATGCGTCCGGCCTCGATACCACCAGGACCGGCCACCGGATCACCCCGCCTCCGGTGTCACCGCCCCCTGCCGGGCGATCAGTGCAGTGATGGGGACGCCCCGGGCCGACTTCCGCCCCTTCGCCCCCGGCCGCGGCACCGGGTCAGGGGTCGGCGCCTTCTTCGCACCCGCAGCCCGAGCGGTCACCGTCGTGTTCACCTGGACCGCGTCCACGACCAACGCCACCAGGTACTCCAGCGGCGCCCACCCGCGATACTCCGGGCCGCCCGCGGCCGACGCCATGAACGCTGAGCCGTCCGGCAGTTGCCGGATCAACGCCAGCACCCACGACGGCCACCAGTCGCCACCCGTGCACAGGTCCCGGACGACGTCGAACAAGGACAAGCCGTAGACGGCCTGGAAGTCGTGGGCCAGCTCCTCGCCGTGCTCGTCGATCAGGCCGGCGAGGGCGAGGCTTCCCCCGGCTCCGTGCCCCCCATGTACTCCTCGATGACCGCCTGCAGCATCGCCAGGTCGTCACCGCACGCAGCGAGGAGAGCCTTCGCCTCGGCGGGCTTCGACGCCACGATCCCGATCATGTCCTTCAGCAGGTCGACCAAGCCGTCGACCTGCTCCGGGGTCATGTTGTCGCCGTCCGCCTTGTTCGCAGCGTCCTGCAGGCCGACCAGCTTCCGCCGGTCCTCCTTCGACAGGCGCATCGCCGCGACCAGCGTGCAGGACTTCCCGCCGCCCAGGTCGATGACCACGGGCGCGTACTTCTTCTCGATCGACTCACGGATCGAGTCGAGGGTGATCGTCGCCATTCGTTCCTCCGCAGGCAGTCGCAGGCTGGGGGTTGAGGTGCCGGCCAGCGCCTGCGGGGACCGGCCGGCACCGCCAGGGGGTTACGACGAGGCGCCGAACCGGTCGCCGATCCAGTACGCCTTCTTGTTCGTCGAGTACTTCAGTGGGGTGAACCGCAGCGGGATCGTCGTGAACTCGGCCGGGTCGAACTCCATCGCGTCCTCACGGCGGATCGACGCCTTCGGCGCATACAGCGCGATCGGCCCCGACGTGCCGTCGACCATCACGAGGGTGACGGCCTTCTCCTGGATCGTCGCCGTGTCCGGCACCCCGAACTCGTCCGCGACCGACACGTCACCGCCGCCGTAGTAGAGCGCGAGGACGTCGTTGTCGAACTGCAGCGACGGCACCACGAAGTAGTCGACCGGCGCCTCCGTCTGGATCTCCCGCAGCGCCTTGTTCTGCCAGGAGCCCTTCACCTCGGTCTCGCCGCCGTCCTGGCCGAACGTCAGGACGTCCTCCAGCGACGTGTGGCCCAGGTGCGTCCACCCCGACGGGATCGTCCCCGCCGACGCGAACGCGGTCAGGTTGCTCACTGTCCACTTCGTAGCGGTGCCGACGACGCCGGTGAACACGGCCCCGGTCCCCGGCTGGAGGACAGCGGTATCGGTCAGTGCCATGTCGTGCCTCCTTCAGGGGGTCAGGGACGAACGGTGATCACGTAGAGAGCTATGGACCGGTGCAGCCCCGGCGGCTGCCCGGTGGTGCTGAGCGGCGCCGGCTGCTGGGTGACCCGGACGTGGCCGAGGCACCCCGACGCGAACCGGGCCGCGCCCAGCCACGCCCGCAGCAGGACCGCCTGCGCATCAGCCGCGAGGGCGTCCGCGGCGGCCCGGGAGTCGGCGTACGCGTCGACCTGCAGCTGCGTCCGGCGGGAGAACCGGGGGTCGCCGACACCGCCGCCCGGGAACGACGCCGCGACCACGTACGGGAGCCGGTCGAGCAGGTCGACCGGGGTCTCGGTCCCGACAGCCGCGGACAGGCCGCCCCGCAGGACGTCCCGGGCCACCGCGACCGGGTCCGGCAGGGTGACGCCCTCGACCGGCATCAGATCGCCCCGCCGAGGACGTGCAGGCCCGCCATCGGGCCGACCTTCTGGCCGTCCGGGCGGGTGTAGGCGCCGCGGCCGAACTCGATCGACAAGGCGGCCGGGTCGACCAGTTCGACCAGGGAGTCGACGGCGCCGTGCGTGACCTCGATCGACGCCGCACCGGTCTCCTTGTGGGTCGCGAGCCGGCCCCGTGCCCGGCCCGCGATCTCCTCCGCTTCGGCCCGGACCGCGTCGCGGACACCCCGCTGACGGGCCAGCCGGGCGTCCAGGTTGCGTGCGACGGATGCCACGGCCACCCCCGGTCAGGTCAGAGGCTCAGGGCCCCGCGCCCGCAGGGTCACCGTGACGTGCCGGGTCTGCTCGGACCCATGCCGGCGGACCGGCTCCCCCTCGACATCCCAGAGCCGCCCGCCCCACTCGACGCGGGACGCGGCCCCGGCCGGCCAGTCCCGGGCGATCACCCGGTACCTGGTGTCGAGGTCGGTCCCGTCCTCGGTAGCGGCGGCCGGGCGGACCCGACACCGCACCGTCACCGACGTCGCCGACGGGACCCGGACCGGGTTGCCGTCCACGTCGGTCGACGCCACCTCCGGCCACACCGTGACCGTGTCGTGGGCGTCGTCGTCGAGCAGGGTCACCGAGCGAAAGCCGCCGGGACAGCGCCGAGCAGCTTGTGGTCGTGCGCCGTCACCAGGCCCAGCCGCGGGAACGACCGCACCGACAGAGCGGCGCCACAGGCACAGTCCCGCGGCGAATGGTCGACCAGCTCGTTCCCGGCCGGGATCCGGTGGACCTCGTAGCGACCATCCACCCGCATCAGGTGCATGCTGCCCCGCGGGGCCGTGATCGTCGCCTCGTGGATCGTCCTCACAGCGCCTCCCTCACTCCGGCCGGCTCGTCACCGGTCCACGCCATCGGGTCGCCCCGCTGCCACCTCGGGTAGTCCGGGCCACCGACACCCGGGGCGAGCAGCACCGCACCCACACCCGCCCACGCCGTCCCCGGCAGAGGCAGGCGCAGCGACGCCAGTTCGGCCGCCGTGAACCAGGCGCCGTCCGTGGCGCCAGCCGTCGCGAGCCGGTACGAGTAGTCCCCGTCCTGCTCGCTGACGATCCCCCGCGGGTTCCGCAACTTCCGGATCACCGCATCGACCAGGACGTCACGCACCAGCCCCTGGTCGAGGGTCTCCGGGTCGTCCGCCGGCAGGTCGATCCGGGCCGCCAACCGCGGCACCAGCCGGGTCAGCTCCCGCTCGGCCCGGCTCAGCAGCGCCTCCGTCCGGTCCGGGGGTGTCCCCTCGTACAGCGTCGCGACGTCATCAGGTGACGCCCACGTAGCCACGACGGATCACCCCCGGCCCGCACAGGTCAGATCAGTGGAGGGTGCCGGTCAGGACCGGGACAGGGTGACCCGGACCTGCCCACCCGGGGAGGCGAGGCCGGTCCCGGCGATCGTCTCGTCCCAGGCGAGGATCTGGCCCTCGGTGACCACCAGGTCGGCGGCGGTCGCCGACAGGGTGATCTCCTTCTCGTCGAAGTCCGACGCCGTCACCGAGCCCGTGCTGAACGCCAGCGACGCGACGACGGTGGTGCCGTTGCCGTTCGTCCCCTTGTTGACCAGCCGGAACGTCCGGTAGTTCGTCGTCGCCCCGGTGATGTCCGCCTCCGGGGTGAACGTCACCGACGTCACCGTCCCGTCGAACGGGACCTCGCAGACCGTCTGGTCCTGCGCCGCGTTCGCCGACGCCGCGGGGATCGTCGCCGAGAACTCCCTGGTGAGAGGTGCGCTGTCGACCATGGGTCAGCTCTCCTTCTTCGCCGCGTCCGCGGCCTCGTTCATCGCCCGGATCTGCCCGGCCACCGTGTAGTCGTCGCGGGGCGTCGGGTCCATCCGCTGCCCCACGTGGCCCTGCTCGGCGGGCTGCTGCGGGGTCCGCTGCACCTCCGGCGGCGCCTCCCCGGCCCGGTAGGTCCGGTCCCACGGGTTGTCCACCGGCTGGTCGACCTGCGTGATCGGGACCGGCTCCACGTGCTCCTGCTGCTGCCCGGCCGGCTCGCCCTTCGGCTGCGCCGGCTCGGTCGTCTTCTTCGCCGCCACGTCGCTCACGCCCTCCGCAGCACCGCGACCGGGTACCGGGTCCCGGAGTCGGTGTTCTCGTTGTTGATCCGGTTCGCGACCTGCCAGCCCACCCGGAACGTGAGCCTGACGGCGGTCATGTCCTGCTGGGCGAGGTTGTAGACGATCGCCCCGGTGTTGTCCTGGATCACGGCCTCGGTCAGCACCTTGAACGAGATGTCCGAGCGGACCCCCACCACGAACTCGTCGAAGTCGCCGCCGATCAGCCGGGCGTCGCCGCTGGCGGTCGTCCACAGGCCCTTCATCGTGTACGCGATCGGGTACCCGTCGAGCATCCCGATGGGCCCGTCGACCCGGCCGGTGTCCAGCTTCCGGCCCTGCGAATCCCGCGCCGTCCGCAGCTTCGACCGCGCCGAGTTGTGCGCGATCCAGCCGGTGACCTCGTAGCCGTCCTCCTCGACCTTCTCGTACACCTTGTCCACGTCACCGAAGTAGCCGCCGGCGGTGGCCGCCGAACCCTCCGTCACGTAGTTGCCCGCCGCGATCGCCGCCGGCACCAGGGCCGTCGGGAACGAACTCGGAGCGTTCGTGCCGAAGATGACGGCCTGGTCCAGGGTCCGGCCGACCGCCTCCCGCAGCAGCGGCTCCGCCTCGTCCCAGATGTCGGCGTCCACGTCGTCCACGACGTTGTCCGGCACCGGGAAGATGACCGCGATCTCCTCGACGTTCAGGTACTTGTTCGCCCAGGACATCTCGGTCGTCTGCTTCAGACCGGTGTCGCCCTGTACCCAGTAGGCCATCGGCAGGGCCGACAGCACCGGCAGGCGGACCTGGTTGCGGGCCACCGGGATCCGCCGGAACATCCGCAGGACGGCCGAGTCGTCGATGGCCTTGCCCAGCATCGACTTCGACACCTCCTCCGGGATGAGGGCCCCGGCGTCGGTGCGCGTGGTCACGGAGTTGTAGGGCATCGGGGATCACTCCAATCTCAGGTAGATCCCCGTCCGGGGTCTACGGGTGGTTCAGCCCCGCCTGGCGTGCCGCCGGATCAGGGAGTTCATGTCGTTCGCCGGTGCCGACTCGCGCCGGCCCTGGCCCAGGTCGGGGAACCCGGCGGCCCGTTCGGGGTGCGCCTTGTCCGCCCACGCCTTGATGGCGGCCCGGTCCGGACGGCCGTCCTTCACGAACCGTCCGAGGTTCATGCCCTCGATCACGGTGTCCGGGTCGTCGTGGCGGCCCTTCAGGACCGCCCGCAGCTCGGCCGCGACCAGCTCCTGACCGACCTCGGTCAGTGCGGCGGCGCGGGCCTCGTCGGCGGCCTCCTTGCGGGCCTTCGCGATCGCCTTCTCCGCCTCGGTCATCGACTGCTGCCGGATCTGGTCGAGCTGCGCAGCGGCCTCCTCGGCGCGCTTCGCGTCGCCGCGGGCCCGCTTCTCCCACTCCCGGGCCTTCGCCTTCCAGTCGACGTCGCTGCCTTCCGCGGGCGACGCCTGCCGAGTGGGCTGATCCGGGTTGGGCTGGATGTTGCCGCCGGACTCGTTGGAGTCGGTGGTGTTCTCGGACATGCGAAGTCCCCTTCCGGGACTCGTGGATCACCGCCCCTTCCGGGCGGGCAACCACCGCTCGGCGGTGGAAGATCAGGCGGCGCGGCGGTCCGCGGCCACGTCAGCCGGCGACCGGCGCTCGTGCTCGGCGTTCGCCAGGACCGGGCCAAGCTCGCCGTGCTCGTCCACCCGGTACCTGACCCGGGACAGGCGCTCCCGTGCGGTCGCCCCGGCCCGTCGATACAGGTCCGCGAGGGACTCGGCATTCAGGGGTGACCCGGGGTCCGATGTCGCCGTGACGGGCGCCACGGTGCACGCGCACCGCTCGTGCAGAGGCAGCAGCTCCGCGACCTTGTAGACCCGGTCAGCGGCGGCGACGCACAGGCCGCACGACCCGCCCGCCGCAAGTTCCGGGTGAATGACCCGCCGCCAGCCCGTCACCCGGTCCGCAGCGGCCAGCCGGCCCGCGTAGGCGTCCCGGCGGGCCGTCGCCACGTCCATGCCGCCCATCACCTCGGCCCGCTGCAGCGCCCGCTCCTCAGCGACCAGCGCGTCCAAGCCCTCGACCCGCAGCCGCCGCGCTGTCGCAGCCGGCCGCGACCACTCCTCCACCAGCGGGATCCCCCGCGGCTCCGG
>JACCDR010214267.1_pt1 | contig 14435 bp, 20 predicted proteins | sample 7446431 | NCBI WGS metagenome assembly JACCDR01 (sample SAMN15323443, study PRJNA562643) | freshwater metagenome | isolation source: river surface water | place: USA:Blue River Watershed | collected 2017-08-17 | reverse complement strand
TGGTTGTACCGGAGCGGGTTCGTGAGTCTGTTGCTGTTGTCGACGAACGACTGCCCGGACGCGGCCGTCAACTCTTTGTAGCGAGTCGAGTCGACCGTGCTGCCGGAAATGGTCAGTTGTCCGCTGAACTCCGTGTCGTTGTAGCACTCGCCACGCCAGATCTGGTCGGCCGTAACCAAGTTGGCCGGCGCCGCGTCCTCCCACGCTTGAAGCGTGGAATAGTCGCGCCCGCCTGCGGTACCGATAGTCCTGGTGACGGTCGTCGGCATGTCAGCCCCCGGCGCCCTCGTCGCGCGCTACCGTGGCGTCGATGATTTCCAGCACCGCCTCTGCCGACACGGCGCTCTCCTGCGGGGCAATCGTCAGCCACTCACCAACGGCCGTGGTCATGTCAACGCCTTGCGCTCGCTTGAACATCACGCCGCCGGCCGGGTCAAGTTGCGGAACTTCGTAACTACGCAACAGCGCAACGTCCACTCCCGGGAACTGCACAATGCGCCACTCGGGGTTGGTTCGCTCGGCGACTGTCCACGGGTGTCCGTCAGGGCACACAACGATCACGTCCCCCGCCAAAGCCGCGCCGATCTGGCCCGGCGCCTTGTCCGCGATACGAAACAGCACTTCACACATAGGGCGAATTCCGTTCGTTCGTCATCTCGGAGGCACTCGCAGCGTACTCGGGCGGGACAGCGAAGACGCACATCCAGACCGTGTCGTCGGCAAGGGCCGTTACCTCATGGTGCGTGTCGGCGCGGATCGTCAAGAAGGTCGGCGCATGGAAATCCTTCTCCCCGAAAGCGATGACCTCGCCACGCTTGTTGTACCGCCGCCAGCGGACCCTGATCGCTCCTTGCGCGACGAGCGTCACATGGTCCAGATGATGCTCATGACCGTCGTGGACTTCCCCGGCTCGTTCCATTCGGTGCAGGCGCACCATCACGCCGCCGTAGAAGCCGAACTGGTTTAGCGCGTCCCACTTCCCAGCGGCGCGCTCGATCAGCGCCGCGTCGCTTGCGCCGATGCGGTGGAGAGTCACGCGCGAGCCCGTGCGAGGTTGATTTCGATTTCGGTCGGCAGGCGGCCGAACAGCGCCACACCGCGTGGCACCTGCTGTGTGCCAAGCGCCATAATGGTCTGGAAGGTTGTGGCGTTCAGGTAGCCGGCGTCTCGCAAGTCGCTGAACACCTTCGTGCGCCAGAACCCGGTCAGCGGCACCAGCTTCTGTGCGCTGCGCATCAGGTCGAAGGCCAGTTCTGCCTTCACGTCGGTCGCGGCGGCCTTCTTCAGTACCCACCACACGGGCAGGCCCTGCGGGTTCACGGTCGCGTTGGTGACAACGGTCGTCATACAGATCGACTCGATCTGCTCGATGGGTGCCGGCACAGTGATGTTCGTGAGCGTGTCACGCAACAGGCGGCGGCACTCCAACGCTGTCTTGCCTGCATACCCCAGCGCGGCGGGATCGGTGGTCAACTCGGCCTTGAGCGCGTCGATGTCGATAGGATCAGCCATGTCAGTCCTTGTTGTGGCCGGCGGCCACCAGATAAGCGTCGATGTCAGGCGACTGGCCCCACGGCAACAGCCATCCCCAATGCCCATACCCGTGTGGGCCGTGCAGCAGTCGATGGTTGGCGCGCTGGTACTGGGCGTAGCCGGCTCTGACTTGATTGGTCCACGTCGCCGTCATGACAGGATCTGTCGGCAGGCGGGCGGAGATGCGCTTGACCCCCTCTTCGCTGGTGCCAAGGTACAGACGACCGCCTCCGACAGCCACAGCCGACCCATACGCTCCGGCCTCGATGGGTGAGGCGCTCGGAAGGTCGAACGGCGTGCCGTCGGGCAGGAAGCACCGCTTGTCCGCTCGGGCGTTCCAGGCGTTGCTCCAGGAGTCGACGAACACAGTGCCTTCCGGACCGAAAGTCCCGTCACTGACAGCCAACTTGACGTACTTGGAGTTGCCGTCGATGGTCGGCGCGCACACACGTTGGCGCTCGCCCGTGACGAGGTGGATACGTTGTACCAGCGCCTGCGCGTAGCTGCCGTAGTACAGCCAATCACCGAGCACGTAGAGGCCCTCGGGTGCCACGCACGGCTGGGCTTGGAGATCCGACAACGGCCCGATGCGAAGAACGAAGCGGTTCCGGTCCACGACAGCCGATCCGGGAAGCGTCGGGTCACGCTCGACAATGACACGCGAGAACGTACCGTCCAGCTTGTAGGCCACGATTCGGTGTTGTGTCCGCTCCGACACGACGACCTCATCCCCCCACGTCACGACGTCCCACGGATCACCGAGGCCCGTCAGGAACTCCGTGACCTTCGCTGGCGTACGGTGGCTCCGCCCATCGAACTCAGCCCGCAGGACCCGGTTCCATTGGCTGTCCGCCAGGAAGCAGACGGGGTTCCCAAGGTGCGGGCGACGGCCAGCTTCCTCGGGGATTGGTTCGGCAGCGTTGTCAACCTTCAGCGAATACTGGTCCCACGCCATACCCCACAGTTCCCAGCAACCTCGACGCTCCGGGGGGACGGCGGACCAATCGCCGACCAGTTCAAGCTGCGGGGACGGAGCCTTGTCTTGCCAGTGCCCCGGGGGGCCCTTGTGTCGCCAGCCCAGTAGCGTGGTGACGGCACCGTCATCCGCGATACGCATGAGCCGCCACGGGTCAGTGGCGTACACGTTCAGCATCAGCGGGCTGTCCGGCCGATCCTCACGTCGTCCCGTACCGATGCTGATGTGCGTGACCATGCCGGCGGTACCGACGCCTCGCGGGCCGTCCAGGAGATGGACGACCGGGTACCGCTTGATGAAGTCCGCCCAGTAGTACGACTGCGTGTTGAAGGTCGTCGAGACGCCGTGCTGCGACACCGACGGCCGGTTGATGTTTCCGCCATCGCCGGGAACAAGCGGTACCGCAATGTGCGGGCCGCGCAGCGTGGTCGGCGGGTAGTCACGCGGCGGAAGCGGGCGGAGCGTGGGGGAACCGACAGACGGAACCCACCCCCACGAATGCACTGCGCTGCCGTCGTTGTGCGTAACGTCGTAGCTGCCGGTACACACCGGCATGAGCGCCGGCTTCGGACCGCCGCGATCCAGGTACGCGAACCACGTCGGCATGGTCTCGCCGGTAGCAAGGCCGCCGATGCGAAGCCGGCGCCACCCTTCGGGAAGCGTCGTGATGTCGAACGTGAACCGAATCTCATTGGCGCCCAGGGTGCCGTCAACCGCCGACACTTCCGCGTCGTCGACCAGCAGCACGTAACGGGAAGCTCCGAACGTCAGTCGCGCTCCGCCGGCGGCGAGGTTGATTGCAATGGCGCGGACGGACGCAGCGGCGCCGATCCATCGGGCGAAGTTCTGGCCTCGCTCGTAGCGGCTGCTTGCATGCCACGAGTCAACGCACACCACGCGCGAGAGGTTCAGCGGCTCATGCGTCAGGACTGGCGCGTCCGAAACAGAGATCGGCGACAGCGTACCGACCGCAGAAGCCGTGGCGCCGCCCAGCGTAGAAGACAGGTCTGCGGTCGCGGTCGGCTGGAGAGACGCGCGCAGACGAGCAACCGCCGCCTCAATGGCGGCGAGGTCGGCAAGTTGCTCGGACGTTGCCATGCTTACGCGTTACCTTCCGTCAGGGTGAACGACGTCACCGTGAACGCTTGGCCGCTGGCGAAGCTGGTGTTGTCGACGGTCATGTCGCCGCCGCCGCCAGTTGCCGTCACCGTGCCCTGCATGTGGCACACCGTGCCGCCGGAGTCGTAGATCCGGAAGTGCGCCGCAGTGCCGGTCGCATCCGCGCTGGTGTCCTGCCACGTACCAGACAGCGCCTTGGTGCCAGACGACGCGGCGGCCATCCAGTCGGACGGCAGGTTCAGCGTGGCGAGGACGGTGCCAGAGTCGGCTGCCGCGCAGTTGGCCGGAACTGCGCCGGTACGGACGCGCATGATGGCGCTGGCGCCGATGGTCGACTCGATGGTGTCGAGGCGGGCGTTTCGAACCGAAACGGAGAACTGGAGTGCCATGGTTGGTCCTTGGTCGGTTAGGCGAAGGAGCGCGGGCGAACCCGCGAGCTAGCCGCGCCGAGACCGACGCGAGCGATGGCAGCCGCTTGCCGCATCGAATCCACGAACTTCTTTTCGTGCCGTTCGGCCAGGGCTGGGTTGGAGAAAGGTTGGTTCGGCATCGACAGGAGCCGAGCAAGAGCGCCGTTGGCGATGTCCTCGGCGTAGTCGTCGAACAGGATGTCGGCGACACGGGTTGCCGTATGCGCCGGCTGATGGGCCGCGACGATGGTGATGGCGCTCGTGTCCGCCGCGTACGGCACCGGGTACAGCGACACCACCGGCTCCGCCGGGTCGCGGTTGAACCACTCGTTTGGCGTACCGGTCGCGTAGGTCTCAGAGCCGACGTTCTCGCCGCGCGCAGCGACGGCGTTGTTCACCATCTCGCGCGAACGCGCCTCCAGCCGCCGGGTGCCGTAGTACACCGCCAGCACGCGAACGAGCGTCATCCCGGACGGTTCTTCCACGTCGTAGTTCGGCTGGTTGGCTATCGCGCTCTCGGACTGCGTGTTCTGCACAACGCAGGAACGACCGGCGAACTCGATGCACGCGGACCGGATCGCCTGCTTCGCCATGGGGTTCGGACACCCGGGGACGTACGGCAGCACGTACGGATAGAAGACCGACAACGCCTTCATCGGGCCTCCCTCGGTAGTTGCGCGCCATCAGCCTGGGTCTTGACCCCCATGCGCTTTTCGAACGACGCGCGATGCACGTCCGCGAGGGCCTTGGTCGCCGCATACTCGCCGTCCTTGGAGTACGCCCGCCACAGGACGTAGTCGACCAGGATCCCTTCGTAGATGTCGTCGACGGAGATCGTTGCGGACAGATTCGCAGCTTCCATCGGCGACGTTTGGTATCGGACCACGAGCCCGGCATCTGCTACCGCAGGCGGGTACACGTAGAACTCGCGCGGGGTTCGCGGGTCGTACAGAAAGTTCTCAGTCGCCCCTGCCGTCTCGGTATGCCATCCAGGCGATACCGCGTCCATGAGATACCAGGACACCTTGCGAACCGCCGGGCCGTTGACATTCCGGACGACTTCGACCAAGGCAGTGGCCTCGGCTGGTAGTTGCTGCCTGGAACCGGCGGCGCAAGTGAAATCCACCGTCTTGTTGCAGGCGTCGGGGCGGAGCATGGCGATTTCTCGCTGCCCCTCGTTCAACCACACCAGCAGTTCGTTCGTATCGTTCCAGCGAACATTCGTCTCGTCGACGAGAACGATCTGGACTTTGTTGATGATGGAACCGGCGGTTTTGGTCGGCATGATGGAAAAACGCCCGGCACGGTGGCCGGGCGCATTCTAGCTTGCTTACTCAGTAGCTAGTAACTTACGCAGCGGTAAGTTCGACAGCCGTGAAGTCCAGGCCGTTCGGGTGCGGGTAGAACACCGCGATGGCCGCGCTGGCGACCGACACGGACGCATTGACCGTGCCGCCGTTGAACGCCCCGCCCACGGGCGGGAAGATCGTGGCAGCGGTGCCGCCGGTGACGCGCACGATGACCGGGCCAGACGCGAACGCCGGGACCACAGCCGCAGTGGCGCCGACCGTCGAGGTCAGCACGTTGATGTTGCCGGTCAGCGTGGGAGCGCCAGACTGGGCAGTACCGACGCCGGTGATGGCGTCCAGGCCGTTGTCGGAACGGCCGAGTTGGATGCTGTTTGCCATGTTGTGTACCTGTTAGCTAGTTCAGCCGGTGACGACAGCGCGGACCAGAGCCGTGCCCTTGACGACCTTGTGGCCGAAGATGTTGAGGCCGCGAACCAGATCGCCGAAGTCGGTCGGGTTGCGCAGTTGCTCGGTCTTCGTCATCTGGCTGGCGAAGGTGATGGCGCTGGTGTGGCCGGCGGCCAGGAGGCGGACACGAACGCTGTGCGAGCTACCAGCAATGCTGGTCTCGGTGCCGTCGCCCGAAGTCCACACGCTCGTGCTAGCAGCCTTGTACGGAAGCTGGTTGCTCACGTACACCTTGAAGCGGTCGATGGTGCCGATCAGACCGTTGCGGACAGGCGACTTGTCGTCACCGGTCAGGTAGGCTTGACGGAGTTCCGACTGCATCAGGCGCAGACGCGTGGCGGGGTCGATGACCAGCCAACGGCCCGTCTCCGGGATGTTCTGCTCGTCCAGGACCGACGCCATGCGCAGGATGACGTTCAGCGCTTCGTTCGCGGTGGCGAAGTCAACCGGAGCGGTGTCAGTGCCCAGGTTGTACGACGCCGACTTCACGCCGGCGGTGGCGCCACGGTTGGCGGCCACGACGCCGTCTTCCGGCAGCAGGGCGGTACCGGTAGCGTTCGCCAGGAGCGTGCGGTAGAGGCACGTCGAGTCGATCACGGTGCGCATCTGCTCCGACGCGTCGTTGCTGAACATGTCCATCAGGTTCGGCTTCGACTGGTACTCCAGCACGTCGGAGACGTTGAAGCCGAAGTATTTGGCCCGGTCGACGGCCATCTCGATGGTGTTCGGGGTCGGCGTCTGGTACGACAGGTTCCCACCGACAACGTAGTCGCTGATGACCAGCGACGGGATGTTGTTGATGACGACCTTGTCGCCCATGTTGCTGATCTCGCCTTCCCAGTTGCGGTTGCACAGGTCGGCGAACGTCGAAGCCGCGTAGAACTTCTCGTTCAGCTTGCCCGACCACAGGGTCGGGATGAAGGTGCCGGAGGCGGCGGGCGTCGTGCCGTACGCGCCTGCGACGGGAGTGACGACACCAGCGGTAACGGTAGCCATGGTGAGTGTTCCTTACTTGTCAGCTACTGTCTTAGCGGATGCGTTGCTCGACAGCAGCCAGATCAATCTCTTTCCGCAGTCGTTCGCCTTCGGCCGGGTTGCTGGCGTACCTGCCACGAGCGAGGTCGTTGTAGACCTTCTCGACGAACTTCGCGCTGAAGATCGGTTTGGCTGGTGCGCTCGTAGCCGGTGCCGGAGTAGCGACAGACGACGGAGCCACTTGTTGGGCGAGCGACTCGGGCTTGACCGGAGGGTGCTGGTCGATGAACGCCTTGAAGATCGAGATGACGTGGGGGGCGTTGAGGTTGTTGTAAGCAACATCCAGCGCTGCCTTGCGAGGCACTCCGTACACCGGGTCCAGTTCTGCGAGCCACGACATGAACTTCGGGTCTTCGTTGACCGCGCTCCAGTTCGGGACCGCACTGCCCAGTGCAGCGTAGAAGTGCTGCTCCATCGACATCTCGGTCTTCTGGCTGACGCCGGTGACTTGCTGCTCCAACGCAGCAACGCGGCGGTCCAGATCGACCGTCTTGCTCGCCATGCTCTGGAACACGCGTTCCGCATAGCGTTGCACCATCTCTACCATGTCAGCCCCGAAAGCCTCTACGTCCTTCGGGTCCGCAACAGCCTTCTCCTGCTTCGCTTCCTTGGCGGCCTGCAACTCGGTCACGAGCTTGCGGAGCTTCGCCAGTTCGCTCTCCTGCGTCTGGGCCCGGGCGTCGAAGTCCGTGCGCTGCTTGTTCAGCAGCCCCTGGAGGGTGCGGTACTTGTGTTCCCAGTTCTCGGACGGGGCGGTCGGAGGCGCTGCGGGGGCGGGCGTCTGCGGTGCGGCAACTTGCGGTTCAGGAGCGGGAGCCTGGAGTTGCGAGGGGTCGTCGATGACGCCGGTCGGAACTGCGGATTGGGCCTCGATGGCAGCCTGGGCTGCGTTGGCTTCCGCGACTTGTCGCTCAATCGCCTTGGGTAGTGCCATGTATCTCTTTCGCTACCAATCTCCTAGCTCCGGTATTGGATATGCCAGGTTGGTGATGGCGCGATTATTTACCAGCCCTTACTTGATCTACACGCGCCAACATCTCGTCGATCAGCGATACCCGTCCTTGATGGTGGTTAATCACCGCTGAATCCTTCGAAGCCTTGAGGAATCGAACGGAATCCCGCTCCTGGTCAGACAGCCAGTCCTTGAATCTCGGGATACCCGACAGAACACGGAATAGCTCCGCCTCCTCGTGCTTCGTCATGGTTTGGTGGCTTTCCACAGATACGGTGTCGGCCCCGGCTGCCCTTTACGCCGTTCCGCTTTCCCGCAGACCGTCGCCATACCGTTCTTGCCCAGAAGGGCAAACCATTTCCAGACAGTATCTCGCTTGCTCTCGACCTGGATGGAGACTTCCTCGGCCGTACACGGCTTCTCGGAGATCATCCGGAGCGCATGCACGAACTTCTCAAGGTCGCGTGCCATCAGGAACCCTCTGCGACTGCATCAACATGAGAAGGTGAAGCACCATGCCGCGACGGATGGCTTCGCAATCGCGCGGGTCGATGTCCGTGCCGATGCTGAACTTCCCCCACCGACTGGCGACTTGGCACTCGTCGGAAGCTACCGTGACCGACACGCGGTTCGTGAACGCGCCGTCGAGCGACGCACAACCGCTGAGAAAGGCAGCCAGGACAACAAGGAGCCACTTCATGACGCGTCCTTTCCAGGGTCGGCGAGCCTCACGGCCCAGTACATCATCCAGCGCCTCCACCCGGGGACGCCTTCGGCTTCCATGGCCTCGCGGAACACCTTCGCCGCAAGCTGCCAGTTCATGACGCCGACAAGGTAGTCGTGAACCACCGCGCTCGCGTGGGCGCTGTCGCCTGTGAACAGGTAAGCAAGCGGCAGCCTTGGTACCGACGCAAAGTCAGTCTCGAACCCGTCCGGAACGACGACGGTACCGACCAGCGTACTCTCGTACACCAGCGGAGCGTTCAGTCGCCATCGCGCTCGACCGAGCCCGTCGGCTTCCTTGATCTTCGTGGTGCTGAGTTCCGTGTCGAACCGTCCGCTCATGCAACGCTCCCGAGTTCGTTCTTTGCGGTAGCCAACCGACGGTTCCGATCATCCATCCCGATCATTCCGCCGTTGATCCGACGGGTGAGGCCCTGGAAGTCGCCACTGTCCGCGTACGTGTTGCCGCCGATCCGGTGCCAGAAGTCGGCCGGTGCCCACGACGCCCACTTGTCCAGTTGCAGTGCATCTGGCGTCGCCACGAAGTCAGGGCATGTCGGGTACTTCTGCCGCAAGCTGCGCGTGAGGCGCTCGTAGTTGCTGCGGCCCGTTGTCTGGATCAACGACCTTCCCCTGTACTTCCACCCATCTCCTGGCTCGGTGTTGCCGAGGTTGAGCTTTCCCCACTCACCGCCGTACAGGATGTTGGCAATCGCCTGCTGATTGGCAGGGCGACCCGGCCGTCGACCGAAGCGGTACGCATCACCTTGGGAGATGCGGTGTCGACCGAACATCTTCAGCAGCGCTTCCGTGGAGTAGTTGAGGTTCTCCACAACGCGTGATAGTCCGGCAGACTCGTGGCCAATCTGCGCCAGGAACGCCGCTACGCGCTCGGGACCAACGATGTCGTACGCTGCGCAGGCATCCGCCAAGTGAGGGGCGTACCTATCCGCTACCGACTGTGTGCAGCCGGTGACGTTGACGAGTAGCTCCGCTGTGATCACGGCTTGCGGTTCAGGTTTTCCATGCCGCGACGAACCTCTCGCACCTCGTCACGAACCTCGCGGAGCAACTCGCGCGTGGTCTGCTTCTCGGCGTTGAAGTCGGCGGCCGTCTGCTGCTGACGGACCTCCTGAATGGTGATCCGCTCCCGCAAGTCGAAGTACGCCAGCGCCCCCGTCGAGATGAACCCAACGAACGTGAGGACATGCCCCAAGTTGATCGTCGGGTCCCATCTCACGCGACGTTGCGCGGCGGGGACGTCGTCGTTCATCACCCGCCCTTCATGCACTTGCCAGCGCGCTTGCATGCCGGGTTCTTGCAACCCGGGCACATCTTGCCGCCGCCCTTGGCGGGCATCTTCTTGGCGGGGGCGCCCTTCTTCATGAACGGAGGCATAGCCATGGCAGTTCCTTTCAGCAGTTCCAAGCCTTGAGCGCCAGCGCCTTGCGCGTCGGCCGCCCCTTTTCGTCCTTCATCGGACCATCGACACCGCCCATGCGGGCGCAGAACGACTTGCGGCGAGCCGCGTCCTTCTCGTTCTTTGGGTTTGGAGCCGGCGGCTTGAGGTTGGCCCCCTCAGTGCGCTTGTAGTGCGCGCGGCCAGCGGCGTTGAGTCCGCCCTTCGGATCCTGGTGAGCTTTCTTGGGCATGTCAGGCAGGCGACGGTGAGAAGTTGTCGGTGGTCGGCGCGCCGTTCTTCAACTGCTCGCCTTTGGTCTTCGCCTGGGTGTTCTGCACCTTGGCGTCGTGCATCTCTTGGTCGCGGGCGTCCTGCTTGGCGCCGTCGGCCTGCTGCTGTTGCTGCTGTTGCGCTTGCGCCATCTGCGCCATCGCCGCGCGCTCCTTAAGGACCGGCACCGGCGGGACGACCTTGTCGGGCGACATGTCCAGGCGCTTCGCCGCCTGCCGCAGCAGTTCGGCACGGCCTTCCATGCCGATGATCTGCATATCGATGGGGTTGGCGGTCGCTGCCAGGAACTCGTTGGTCCGGACAGCAGCAGCCTCCTTGGCCGTCAGCGACAGGGCGCCGCGCGCAAGGATCTGGACGTCGCCCTTGAGGTCCTGGTCGTCCTCGTACCGCATGTTGTAGTAGTACAGGCTGTGCAGGACCTTGGTGATGACGTCCATGTCGATGGCGCCAAGCACCTGCTTGATGGTCTTGCTGGCGTTGCCGATCATCATGGAGATGCCGGACGCGGTCCGGCCGGCGCCGCCTTCGCCGCCGTTGAAGCCTGCCATGTAACGAGGAATGCCGGTGTACTCATCCGCCAACAGGCTGAACTTCTCGTACACGCCCATCAACTCGTTGGCGTTGCTCGCGGGCTGGAAGAACTCGATGGGCTTGGCGCTGCCGCCCATGGGGTCGGACTGGAACTGCCAGATCTTCCACGGGTACATCTCGGTGATGTCGTCGCCGGACGGCAGGCGGTCGGACAGGATGCCGACCTGGGGACCGGACGAGATGCCCATGTTGGCGGCCAATGCGCGGGCCGCGCCGTTGCACATGTCCTGGCAGTCCTTGATCAAGTCGTACGGGCTGCACCCCCACACGCTGCCAGGTACTTTCTGGAATGACGTCGCGTAGTACGGGCGACGCGCCAGCGGGTCCGCGTTCATGACCGCCTTGATGACGATGTCGCCAATGAGCCACGCCTCGATGTGGTACTCCTTGGCTTCGTCCGGCACTTGGTCGACCTTCAGACCCCAGTCCTTGAGGATCTTCCCGGAGGCCGTGCCCCAATACTGATATGCGTCGATCAGCCCCGACTGGCGTTTTTCGTCCTGGGACTTGCCTTCCGCGTCGGCCTTGACGGAGTCAATTGGCAGCGGCTCGTACAGACCCTGGTCGCCGTACTTCTTCAGCGCTTCGCGGATGGCGACTTCGTTGTAGCCCTCGACGCCGATCAACTGGGTCAGCGACTCGCGGGTCAGACTGTGCTTCTCGATGAGCCAGCCATCCTGGATGTTCCGCGCGTACGGCGCCGGGAACATGTTGAACGGGTCGACCCGCTCCCACTCCTTGACCAGCGTGTCCTCGACGATCATCTCGCCGCCCGGTCCCCAGGACAGCTTCGGCTTCCTGCGAATGACCGGTCCCTTGAGGAACGCCGTCTTGAACGTCGCCAAGTCAGTGATGAACTGATCCAGGCCGTCCATGAACCCGCCCTCAACAAGCTGGTCCTCCATCTTGTGTTCCATCCGCTCGCAGCGAATCTTGGCTTCCTCCAGCACGCGGGCGTCAAGCTGCTCGCGCATGAGTCGCAGGCGTTGCCGTACCTCCTCCATCGACGGGATCACGCCCATCGCCAGCACCTGCTGGATCTCTTGCTGGAGGTTCATCCCGACTTCCTGCACAAGCTCGGGCGGCAGGGTCGGGTTCGGTGTCGGCGCAATCGTCCAGGGCTTCTCAGTGCCCGTGCCGAGGAGGACATCGCGCAAGAGCGCCTCGATCTGGCGCATCTTCGCCGCCGCCAGCATCATGTAGATCATCGGCTGGCGGTTTTCCTGGATCTGCTGCTCCTTGGCGGCGGTGTACTCACCGCGTCGGGCCAGGAGCGCCTCGATCATCTCCTCGTCGACCCGCGCGCTGCGTCGTGCGTCGTCCGACCGACGGAAACACGTCTTGATGTGATTCGCCAGCGACGTGATGTATGGCTGGCTCTGCTGCTGCGCGAACGCTGCCGCGTTCTGCTGGTCCTGGAGACGCAGTGTCTCCTCCAGGCTCTTCACCGACGTCAGACCGCCGAGCGACATACTCGGCACAGGCGTGGCGAGCGCGGGAACGACCGGTCCAGCCGGCACCGCTGCCGGTGGCGCGGGAATCGCCCCGGAGGGTACCGGAGAGCTAGCAGGGACCGGAATAGCGACGGCCATGGCAAGTCGGAGTGTACTCGGTTACTTGTAAGCTAGACATAGGTATACCGGGACGGAACAACTTTCTTCGCCACGGGCCTGTAGTGTGCCGCCCCGAACGCCGCGCCGTTGTCGGCATGCAGGCACGCGTACTGCAAGGAATCCGCCAGATCCGACCAGGGGTGGGATTTCTCCGGGGATTCGTCCCGCTGCCCCTTGGTATCTATCTTGTACCGGTACTTCGACCGCAGCGCCAGGATAAGTTGGTGGCAGCCGTCCTTGTCGAACACGATGGCGGGTTTCCCGTCCACGGTCCGGTTGAGGAAGTTATCAACCGCCGCGATACGTGCTGTGATGGTATTCGTCTTGGCCGGCTTGACGTTGAATCCCTCGGCCCGGTAGATGTCCGCAACGGTGCGTTCATCCGTCTGCGCCCGCTGGAACGCCGCCGGGTCGATGATCACCTGGGCCGGTTTCCCGTTGAAGTTGTTCACGAGGTACGGCTTGAGTACCTCCCGGCAGAACCGCAGCGCGCCCATCTCCGCCGTCAGTGACGCGTGGACGATCAACCTCGACTGGTAGTCCATCTGGCAGATCGTCGCGGTGGGCGTCAGCCCGGCGTCGACACCGACGATCAACCCCGAGGACAAGACGTTGAGCTTATTCTTGGCGACGTGGATGTCCTGCTTGAAGCTCCGGAACACCGGCAGGCCCGCCAGTGACTTGCCGAACTTCGCATGGACGAACACGTCCACCCAGTCTTCCGACTTCCCCTCGGCCAAGTTCTCGTAGTAGTCCGACGGCAGGTACTGGAGCCAGTCGGCTTCCGGCGACAGCCCGCTGGGCTGGAAGAACACGTCGACGTTCTTCGGCGGCTCCGTCAGTAGCTCCTCCCAGAACGTGTCCATGTCCGGCGGGTTCGTCTGCCCCCACAGGTGCTTGTTCGGCCTGCCGTCCTCCCGGACGCATCCGCCGATGGGGTTGCCCTTCTCGTCGACGCCCCACTCCGGCCGGTGCGGCACCAGCATCTTGTCGGGGTATCGCCCCAGTCGACCCTGGAGGGCGTTGTAGATCTCCGGGTTGATCTCCCGGAACTCGTCAAGCACCGCGAAACTGATCTGCAAGGCCAGCACCCGGCGCACGTCGTTGGCGTCGTCCAGGCCCCGGAACAGGATCTCGCACTCCACGTCCGCGTACTTCAGGACGTACTTCAACTCCGACTTGATGAACGACCCCCACACACCGTCGGGGAACCACTTCAGGAAGTCCGGGATGCTCGTGTCCAGCAGCATCTGCCTCGTGTTGCGTACCCACACGCAACGGCTGCGCCGGATCCCGTCCTTGCACGGCGCCATCTGCGCCGCGTGGTAGGCGATCTTCATGATGCCGGCACTGGTCTTGGTCGACCCTACCGGGCCGACGATCAGGCTGACGAAGTTGTCGCTGGTGAGGAACCCCTCGGTGGACGGCGGCGGCTGGAAGTCGATGCTCATCCCTGGCTTTCTTCCTTCTCATCCGCCAGGGCGGGCGGCGTTGCTGAAGTTGGTGGCTCTGCCTCGATGACCTCTACCGAAGTCGGCGGCTTGGCGTTGCCCGACAGGTGGAACACGATCTGGAGCGGACTGCCCGGCAGAACGCCGCCGCTGTTGCGGTTCTTCTCGTTGTTGATCTCCGCCGCCACCTGGGCGGTGGCCTTGTTCAGTTGCTCCGCAAACGCTACCCGTGTCGCCAACGGCACGTTGGGCTTCGCGACCATCTGGTGGATGTTCATCGCGTTCAGTACCTGCAACTTCCGCAGGTAGGTGAGCAACTCCCCCTTGTCCGTCGCCAGTTCTTCCAGGCGCGCGGGCGACATCGCTACCTGTCTCTTGACGGCTGGGTTGTTTTCGTCCATGGCCCGTGATTATCACAGATGCCACTTGAAAACATACCGCCGCCGGCCGGATTCGGTCATGACAATAAGGTTCAGGAAGAGCCCGAAAAAATACAGTTGACTTGCTAGTAGGGTCTTTCAAAAACCAGGGTATCCGTTGCGGGGTTGCTCCCCCCTACCCCCCCATGCCCCAGGTCCTTCG
>JACCDR010199164.1_pt1 | contig 14435 bp, 24 predicted proteins | sample 7446431 | NCBI WGS metagenome assembly JACCDR01 (sample SAMN15323443, study PRJNA562643) | freshwater metagenome | isolation source: river surface water | place: USA:Blue River Watershed | collected 2017-08-17 | reverse complement strand
AGCTTCTTGATAACACGTTGCGCCGGAGTAAGTTGATCATCCGGTTGCATAATGTTGAACTCGATAACGGGACGGATGCCGTAGAGTCCTCGCTCCCATTTGACAAACATACTTCCTCCTTAGCAACAATGACTACGATTTTAATCGTTTTATTAACGACATCAATCTTAACCTCGATAATACGCTTGTCAGCATACACATCACGGTTAATCTCGTAGATAGCGGCCCTACGAAGCACCGCTAATTGTTCTTGGCTCATTCCCTTTGTAGAGGAGCCGTATGTAAAGAACATGACTCCTCCTTGGGATTACAGTTCCCAGCCGTCGTTGCTTGTGCCTGAGCCCAGTGCGTTGTTAGCACTTGACTGGCGAGCAGCAGCGCGCTGTTCGTAGCTGGTCACTACCGCTTGCAGCTCATTGGCGATGTTGCCCAGGCCGTCGGTGTGGATGCTGAAGAACAGAGAACCGCCGCCATCACGACGATAGCCTTCGGACAGGTAGTCAGCAGAAGGAGAACCTTTGGCCGCGTCAGCTTCGGAGTAGATCGCATTGATGGAGATCGGGTACTGGCGAGCTTTCGCGTCTTCGATGTTGGTATCGATATCGAGCAGCACCAGCTGCGGTTCCAGGTTAGCGGATTTGCCCAGGTTCAGCCATTGCTCAACGTCTTTGGTATCCATCTCACGATGTTTACCGCTATACAGATCGAGCAGTGCACAAATACCCAGCACCATACCACGGTCAACTTCGTTACGGTTTTTGTTACCGGCTTCGTTGTTGTCGTAGAACAGCACCGACGTTTGGCCGTTGGCTTTTGCGCGGTTGTTCAGGGTACGGATGTGGCCCAGGGAGTTTTTCGCGGTTTTACCGGATTCGATAGATGCCGGAGAAACGAAGATAACGCGTTTACCCGCTTCCCACATTTTCTCAGCCAGCACGGTTGCCAGGATAGCACCTGTACCGCCACCTGCTGTACAGACCAGAATGTTAACATCCTGAGGCGGGTACTGGAAAAGAATGTTCGGCGCTTCGCGACGAGCCGGTTCGAGCATGTCGTCACGGATCTTACCCATACCATCGAGGTTAGGGATGCGGTACTTGACAGCGTCTGCCGGGATCAGGGTGTCGAAGTTAGATTCGGAGCTGTCGATATAAACAGCGTTGTACGGGGCATAAACGCCAGCCAGGTTTTCGGTTTTGATTTTCTTCTCGACCATTGCCAGAAGGTTAGTACCGCCACCGCCGCAACCATAGATGCCGATCTTTTTGTTAGTCTGTTCCATGATATCCTCTTTAATTGATTTCTTGTGTGAGTTTGTTACACAACAAGGTTAATTTACCTAAAAAATAAACTGTTACACAGATACTGCAACTGGAGGTAGTATGTCGGTAATAGATAAATTAATCTTCGAGATTAAGCAGGCTATCCCACCGCCAGTTCTCGAAGTCGCTTTCATGAAGCGTAAAGGTCGTAACCATAAGTACGCGGGTGACCTGGATTGGGAAATTCGTAACAAGGTTATCGATGCACGTATCCGTGTGGATCTTTCTATCTTGGGTGCTGAGACTATTAACGTTCCTTTACGGCACGCTGAAGTTCAGTTCCTTGAGAACCAGGATTATCGAACGGTACTCCGTGTCCCTAAGTCATTGACCAAAGGTCGTCCTATTTCTCAGGTCATTGCATTTAACTACTGGTTCAATACAGTGGCTGCGGATTTAAACAACGGCTGGCAGACATCATCCTATAACATCCAGAGCTGCGGCAACTCTCCGATGATGGGTGCGGCTCAACAGATCTTACGTGCTGCTTCTCCTGCTCCTATCAATAGTTCCGCTAACGTGGAGTTGATTGGTGAGAACGTCGTTGTAATTAACGACTACATGGGTAAGGTGCAACAGGGGTCGCTTACCGTTCGCGTTGGGCAGGACGAAGAGCTCAGTAACTGGAATGGAGCAGCAATCTTCCATCTCAGTCGCTACGCTGTAATGGCTGCCAAAGCCTGGGTATGGTCTAACACTATCATTGATCTTGATAGCGGCTGCCTCTATGGCGGGGCAGAGCTAAGTCGTATCCAACAGATCATTGATGGGTATGCTGATGCTAACGATAACTACGTTGATTATCGCGATGAAGTTATCCAGGCAGTGAACGCCATGAACGACGGTGCTCGTCACCAGACTTTCCTCAGAGGGCTCATTGCCGGACAAAGTAGATAAAAAAAAAGAAGGGCCTTCGGGCCCTTCTTTTTGCTGTTTCCTCAATAGTTAACGTACAACCTAACCTTGGTCAATAGATCGTCAGTCAATGCGTCAGCGCACTTGGTTCTTATCATCGCATCCTTTAGAGAATCCGATAGAACACCTGTGTTAGACATTATTAACGTGTTACCTAATCCGTACCATAGGTCGTTTAGATATTCTGTTGAAACTGGTATACCCCAAAATAGCCCTTTGAATGTCAGGCCGTGGTATTTTAATAAACGGCTGGCTATCACGTCCAAGCCATAGCGGAAACGCTTTTCTTGCGCTCTCGCAACTTCATGACGATAGATGTAGTAAAGGTCTAAGCTTGTTCCGTTGTAAGCTACTAATCCCAGACCTTCCTGTTGCCAGCGAGTTACCGTGAAGAGAGCTACACCATCCTTGATCAACTCTATCTTATCGATTTTATCATCGACTAATTCAACGTTAACTTTCATTGGCTTATCTCCGGCGACCGCCGCACTTCTTGAGACAGTAGCGCTTATACCCGGTAGGCTCTTTCGTATCAACTGGGAAGTCTGTAGTAATCTGCCCAGTATGACCACACTGAATACAGCGACCCAGTGTGAGAGAGACTCCTGAGAATAGTCCGCCACCAAGAAGTTGCTTGGCGCGCTCATCACCCATTTTAATATTATTATCTCTGCAACAATTGCAGTGAGAGAATACCCTGCCTCCCACACCCTTAAATTCCACGATATCCAAAGTCTTAAGACAACCAGGACAAGTCGCAGAGGTTACCTCTACTTTTGGCTTAGGTCGATTCATACCAAGTTTACGAGCCGTGACGGCTTCTTTAAACTCTTCGATCTCAGCTTTTGTTTTTGGTTTACCAGGTACGGTAGGCTCTTTTGCAAGCATGATGCAAATCTTGCACTGCCAGTAGTTAGCCTTTTCGTCCACGCAAACAACTTCTTTAACAGGACGTTCAACTTTACAGCACGGACAAACTACTTCTTCACAAATGACAGATGCCATTTAAGGCTCCTTAGACTGTTATAAACAGGAGATTAATTAGATACTAAATTCCACTGACGACCCATGAGCTCATCAATCTGTTCTTTTATTTCCTGGCTCTCTACGCCAGGTGGGTTGATAATCGCACCGACATGCAGTCCGATCTCTTTAAGTTCAGCCAGGTAAATATCGAGCATCGTCTCGTCTGCTTTTTCGATATCGATTTTAGCAAACTTAGAGAAGTCGTTATTCTTTTCCATGTAACGGTCAATTTCAACCGTAACACCGGAAGGGATCTTTACGCTATACCGGCGTTTAACATAACGGGACTCGCATGCGCCCATTACGGTATTAAAGTCTTCTTCGTTAATCTCAAACTCAACCTGAGGAGCCTGAGTACTTACGCTACCTGACTTACGTGGTAAACGGAACTTCGTTGCGGTGGTGAAGACTTTGTTATCATCAGATGACTGAGTCATTCGCACGCGGTTAGTTACACGCAGGCCATTAGCGGACGTCGTGTTCAGATCTCCTTGTACCATAAGCTGGTATGGCATATCCGCCAGTTTCCCGATGGTGAACACCGGAAGGCGAACAAACAGACAGATTTCGTCTTCTACGTTCATCTTTTTCTTTTCCTTTTCAGACCAAGCAAAAAAATTGGGGGCACGAAGCCCCCAACGCCATTACGATTTTTGTTTGTCCTGCGCTTCTTTTAACGCGGCCGCCATAACTGTCTGGTGCGGGGGAGCTTCAGATTTTGGCGGAGTGTTCTTCAAATGATTACCGGTTGGATTATTTTTTGACTGGGATTTAGTCGTTGTCTCCAGTTTAGGGAATTTAGCGATAACTGCGTTCTCTACATGAGTTTGCAGTTTCACACCGAAAGAATGTAACAACGAAACGATCACGCGGTGGCGATTACGGTCGAAGTTAAGTTCGTTGCTCAACAGATCACAGAACGTTGAGAACTCCATCAGACGAGGACTCTGAACCTTAGCACCGGTAATGAGTCCGGGATCTGTTTCGATACGCAAACGTCCAGGGGACTTTGCATCATCTGAGATGGCAAGTGAAACGCAGCGTTGCAGAAGAGTGATGTAATAATCAACTGCCTTCTTATCTGCCGCAAACGTTTTATTGAACAATACCAGATGCTGCACCTTATTAATGCTCAGCCGGTAGGGACGCCAACGGTCGTGGTGCGTAAGATCAGTTACGCGGAAACGGTCGCTAGCCGGTTGGACAAAGTTGATCGGTTTCTCGACCAAGGCACAAATGTCAGCTGGACGGATTTCAATGGAGTTGATATTAAGATATCTTCCAGGGACCTCGAATGTATCGGTAGGGTTTGAATTCGGTTCTGTCATTATACAGCTCCAGTTTATGCTTTACAAAAGCCTACAACTTCTTTGAATTTAGGAAACGCTTTAGAAGGTGCGCCCTCAAATGGGATGACGATTTCGCCACCGAGTAATGCTTCTACTTTCTTGGCCTCGTGTAAAGAGTCGAACAGGGTCTGGGCGCGCTGTTGTCCAGCCCCGTTCGGTTTGGTAAAGTCGAGGTCGTCTTTAGTCCAACGGACGAGGGTTCCGTCTTTCGTTACGACTAATAACTCTAATGACAAGGAATCATCTCCCGGACGTGCATCAGGGTCCGGGTAGACTAACTGACCAAGGCTTGTTTCGATGGAGATCCATGTGTCCCCGGCCTGGCAGTTTACTGAGAGGATGTCGTGCTGGCGGTTAACGTTTAATACGATTAACGAGTCGCCTTTTTCAGCACGCGTCCATTCGTTCATCTGAACTTGTTGCGCTGATGCGTTGAAAGCGGTTAAAGATAAAACAGATGCTACTACTACACCTAAAAAGTTCTTTTTCATCGCTAGTCCTTGACAACTAAAGTTAAGGGGCTCCAAGGCCCCTTTTCAAAAATAGTTAGCGCATTGCCAACTGTGTGGTAGATTCGAAACGCGTGTCCATGTAGGCCACTGCGGTTAGTCGATACGTAGACGCATGTCTTTCTACATACGCCTCCATATACTGTTTAAATTGGCCGACGGTTCTAGCCTTTCCTTTCGTAAAGAAGAAGGCTTTGTTACCGCCTGGGCGGACGATATTTTTAGCTAGCTTTCCGTTGGAAGCTTTCAGCATTTTTTCTGCGCCATATGTTCCTAGCATATGCGCCATATAGATTTCGGATAGGGATACTGTTCGCCCGAGCTTGCGTTCGAGGTATTCTCGATTCTCTCGCATATACTCGGCAGCCATGAGTGCATTAGCACGTGCATTGGTCTGCGGTGTTCCTATACGAATCCCATACTTCTTTCCATTTCGCTTGACTTGGTCCCGCCAAGTTCGATCTACGAATTGGAATAAACCTTTTCTGTCTTTCGATAATCCCATGGTTGTTTCGATACTGGCAAAAGCGGCCAAGGCATCGACAGGTTGATTGGTACGGTATGCAGCGCTTGTGATAGCGTTACGGTGCTTGTTCCATCCCTTCTCGTTAAACTTAACAGTCGAGGTGCTGGTTGAAGCCAAAATCCCGAAGCTCATTACAAGCAATACGGGTAATAAAAACCATTTAAGGTTCATTCTTTTCGTCCTCTGTTACTGGAGCAGGCTACGCTACCTGCTCCATTGGCTGGGGATTTAGAGAGCTTAGTAAACTTTGTGTCCTGCCCAGACGACCGGTTTTTCCGGATCGCTGGCATAAACCACAAAGCCCTCATTTAGTTTTGTTACTGCGTATTTTTTACTACCGCCAAGGAGATAATACCTTAGCAAATAATAAGTCTTGAAATAAAGAGCCAAATTGGTCTTTATTTTTTCCCCAGCCAGACGTTGCGTGAAGGCAATGTCGTGAGCGGTGAAGATCTCAATCCCATCCGCAGTCTTAGCTGCGATCTGGAAGCGGTCTTCGGTGCCGTCAATAATGATCAATTCAACTTCGGGACGCTCGAGTTGTTTGATCATAAACGGCAGCATGACAAAGATGGGAGTTTGGTCTTTAGCAGTTGCTTCCTGCTCCATCGGTGCACGATGGTGTTCCCCGTCCCAAATGTAACTAGAGTCGTCGACAATAGCTACGTTGTCACCAAGAATGATCTCGATATCATCGAGGATCTCTTTCTTTATTTCGCTCATTTACTTACCTTCCAGAAGACTTTCTACCAGATCGCTGAAGATGGCGTTTTCATCTACGCCGTGTTCAACAATAGTGGTGCTGTTTAACAATCCCCAGCGACGCATTACAATAACGGCCGGGATACCGCCCAGGAGTTCGCACTTGACGCCTGCCCAACGTTGTTCGTTGATTACGTCGTGTACTGACAACTGAGCTTCGATACCCATGATAACCAACGGGTTTTCGATATCGCAGTTCTGCACTAACATCGTCATGGCATTAGTAGCAGTTACCGAGAGCATGGTGAGATCATCGACCTCCTGGCTCTCTTCGTCCAGGTAAATATCCTGGAACAGTTCCGGATCGAACTTAACCTTGAAAGCAGTGGCTAAGAAGATTTCGAAGTCTTCTTTCGCACCAATCAGTACGAGTTGCATGCCCAGGTTAAAATTACCATCTTCATCTTCAAGAAGACGATGAAGAACCTCACCGACAGCATCCGGTTTATCAGCGCGCAGTTTTTCCAGTACGTCAATAAGCTGACCGTAAGTATCGCAACCGCGAATGGAGATTTGCAGGTCAGAGATTACTTTACGTTGGCGAGGTGAAAGAACTGTGTTGTATTGCTCAGGCAAAATCTGATTACCTGAATTCGGTTCCATCAGCGCAAAAGGATGATCCTTCTCCATTAAGATTGGAGTACTGCGCAGATACTTTGGAAAATCATTACCGGAGAACATTCTTATTATTTCCTCTTATAAGTGGTCATTATATTCGTCGCGAGAGTAAAAAAAGAGGATGCGCGAACATCCTCTTTCCTTTAATTTTTACAGCAGGGTTTAACTATTCTTCCGCCTGACCGAAGCGAGTGATGTTTGTGTCGCCTTCAAGGGCGAACAGAAGATCGTTATTCTCGTTTCTTTTCAGAGCGACTACTGTACCACGGCCTCCTTTCGATGGAAGGAAAGACGTAAGGTTAGCGTACTCCGAATACGACATACGGAACTCAGGACGAGGAATTGGCTGAGCAGTTGCGATGTACTGGGCTAAGTACATCGCTAATTCCCCTTCGTCTGGATTAGTACGGATACTGATCCAGTTATCGAAATCTTCTTCGACATTCTCTGCGCTACCGCCAGCTGCAATTGCGGCTAACTTAGCAAGCTTTAATTGGGCAGCGAATGCTGATGCTTTTTTAGCGGTGGTCATTTTAAAACTCCTTGACGACGTTTAAACCATAAATTGGGAAGTTGCGGATCTGTGACATTGAGATAGAGATCTTATTCTTCTTATCTCGCTCGATATAGAAACGCAAATAGGAGTGAAGACGTAATGCTTCATTCCAAGTGAGTTCGTAACGATACTCCTTGCCAGTGAAGTGGCTGAAGAAAGTTCTATAGTTATTGGTGTCGAGCACAACGGTCGGTTTGATCTTACCTGCTAACTTTTCAGTCAGGTAGTCAAATGCACGTTTCACTTCACGGCGATTCATTTTAATCTGAATCTCTGAATCAGCCAGAGGGCGGACCATAGGGGTAGCGTCTTTCATTTCGTATTCTCCTAGAAATTCTAGTAAAGTTTATTTAGTGGCTGTATGCCATAGCATCTTCGAATCTGTTGAAGTTTTGAATAACGTCAGCAGAGTCTATACGGCGGACAAAGAAGTAGGGCTTCTCATATCCGCCGCTTACATAAATCTCAACGTCTTTCTTAAAGTCTCGTTTCAAAAGGATATAACGACCATCGTTTATTTTACGCAGAAGGTTTGGTTGGTCGTAGCGACCATTCCGACAAACTGCATTTATAATCCGCTTTGCAAGCGTGGCCATATCTTTCGAAGTATCTTTAACACCAGGTGGTGCTATGTAAGTAATACCATCCTCTTCGTTCAGGGAAGCATCGCGTTTACCTTCGCCAGTCCAATAGAGACGATAAGCTGCCAGCACCAGATCGATATGCCACAGGTGGATAGATCGACCGAGCTGTATTACGCAACGCTCCTTGTTATCGCTGCTGTACACTACTGCTTTCGGGTGATGTGGATTGATCGCGTCGATGTTGAACATGAGTTCTTCTTCCATTTTCTGAGTATTCCTCAATGTGAGTGTTGTCCGGGAGGCAGATTACAAGTGGTATTCCAGCCTCCCGAGGGCGGGTCAGCATATCCAAAAGTGCATCTGGATGAAGTTCTTCTTTACTGAACATGTAACTTATTCGCTTTCACCTTTAATCGTGAAAGTAAAACCGCCGGTGAGCTCCCGATCACCATTTGCGAGAGTACGTCCTTCCAGATTGAGGTTGAGTACAAAGTCCCCGTTCCCGAAGAAAGACTCGATCATTTCTTTAGCCGCCATAGCTTTCTGCTGCATAGGGTCATCAGCACGCGGCCGGTCAACACATACTTCCCGTGGTTTTGCGCGTGATTCGTTAAACATACTACTTTCCCTACCTTTTGTCTTAAAGGCAATGAGGTTTAAGTATTCAGCGAATACCTCATGCCATGGTTTAGGTTCAGAATAAATCCAGCGGACCGAACCGGTTACACTAGAGTTATTTCTGATAGCGATGGTCCCGATTGGGGGTTCAGTTGGACTGAGGCCGGAATCCTCATTGAGTAATACCAATGCGGTCAGGTCCGTGCCGTCAGCAAATTGTGCTACGATGGTTCCTGGTATTGTGGTGAAATTCCCCTTCAGGCTAAGTTCATTTGGTGGTATAGCGGCGATTGGCTTATAAGTGCGTAGTCCAACCGGAGCCAGTAATTCATAGTCGGGGAATACCACCTTATAGGCTGGGGCTTTTCCTTCGACTTCCATAATGAGGTGAATACCGACTTCTGCTCCTTCGGAGTCAGTGACAAGTCCATCAAACATCCATGCTTGATTTGGCAAAATAGACCCGACTTCTTGTTTGTTCATTTATAACCCCTAAAACGAATGTGATAGCAACTTTGCGTATAACTGTTAAAAGCCCTGCCTCACGACAGGGCGAAACTGGATTAGTGAAGTTGTGCAGGTGTCTGCTGGCCGACGGTCTGCATTGCAGCCGCGACCGGTTTATTATAATCTTGTAATTTATTACCCGGTACTTTGAACAGACGGCTAGTACGTGCCTGACAGGTTGCAATAGCTGCCTGGATCTCGTTCGGGTTATTATATTCATGCCAATAGCGACCAACGTTTTTCTCAGCCATTGCATAACCAATGCAACAGAAGATGGCGTAGTTGGTATGGCCAGTAAAAGATTTGGTACGCAGCTGGCGAGCGAAGTCGCACAGTGCGGAAGCAATCCACTTGTTGTTATCATCTCCTTCCCATTGAGCCATGCGTTGACCTTTGTAACGCAGTTCAGCTTTACGCTTATTACCATTGTCAGTGTAAATGATAGAAGCGTCGCCGAAAGTGAATTTACGGGTCAGTACATGCTCAAAGTTCATTTCTTGGTTTTCCATTCTAGTATCCTCTAGTAAATTAAATTAAATGTCTTCGATCTTGATCTGAACAACCAGGGTAATAACCTGGCCGCCATCTGCGCGGTCGAATTTCGCGCCGAGAGTATCGATCTCGCCAACTACTTCGTTCTCCCGGAAGAAAGAACGAGTGCAGTCGTAACCCAGGACAGGCTTCAGCAGATGTTTAGCGATCTCCTGGCTGGATACAACATTGCGACGATGATCTTCTGAGTTACGATGACCGAACCGGCCGCGATAGTCATGATCTTCTTCGCGTGATACTTTGTCATCTTCGCGATGGCGATAGCGACCGGGGCGATTGTTGCGATCACCCGCAGCTTCACGACGCTGGCGTTCTGCCCGAGGCACTGCACGATCAAACCCAGAACGGTCTTCTTTCTTCTCTTCGGGTACGTCGAAAAGAGAGAAGATCTGACGTTCGAATTCGATCTCATTACCGTTATGGTCGCAGAAGATGAATTGCTCGGTAAGGTTAATCAGATTACTTTTATCGACATTACCGATAGCTTGACTCAGCTCCTTAGTAAAACGTTTGTCAACGTAAGAGTTACTGACGTAGCGAGCAGTATAACCGTTAGTAACTAAGTCCATGGATAACCCGAAGATCGGACCTTTCTTTTCGTCCATATTTTCGAGTCGCACCAACTTAATTTCCAGCGTCATGTTATCGTTGGCGAATTTCTTTTCTTCGACTACGGTCCGAAGTTCGCTAGCCCAGAACTCGCGATTTTCTTTAGACAGACCTTTACCAGTCTCATTGATATTAAACAGCTTGATCTTACGTTCCATTTCAAACTCCATTAGTTAATGAATTGAGCAGATAGTGCTCACTATGGTAATATATACTTAACCTATCTTTTAATTACAAGAAACCTCCTTTAGCCAAAGTACGGTTTAGTATACTGACTAATCGAGTCGTGTATACCAAACAGCACTTTTGGGAGGAGGCTCCCTTAGACCAAAAATAAGTTGATCTCCAGAACCGTAGTCGTTCATGGTTAGAAGATCACAACCACTTTGCGCGGTTGATGACCTCCAGTCGACCATTGTCGACATTCTTCTCTTCGAAGATGATTACAGGTTCGCCTTTACGGTACTTGGTCATCAACGTTGTAATCAGCTCGCTATCGACATGTGCACGAACAACGATCTCTTCAGCCATAGAAGCGTAATAAGCTTCTACTACGTTAGCACCTTCGAAGTCGATAGAGAGTTTGTCTTTGAAGTCGATCAGAAGACGACCTGGTTCTTTATCGTAGTTGAAAGGAATAACGATTTTTACTTCAGTAGTGTTTGCAGTTTTCATAATGTCACCTCAATGTGTATTGTTAGATTAATTAGGTGAATAGTCCAAGCGAAATTGAATGGATCTATTCACCTAAGTGATATATATCTGAAATCGATTTAGAGTTGGAAGTTATCCAACGCCGTTACTATCTTATCCGTATCGCCTATCAGGTAGATGATTTGCATTTGATTGTTTGCAAGTACGTCTACCTGGACGCCGGATTGGTTAGGGCGAAGCTTTAATTTTTTTGTCTTCCCCTTAAAGTTGCTAATAGGACCCAGTACTACTTTACGGACGTCATCAGATTTTTGACCGAAGTCGATAATAGCTTTGGCTGCCTCAGTGTAAGTTTGATGACGACTACTTACCTTCGGCCCTCTCAAAAGTGTTGACATATCTCGACCTCTGAAGTTAGGAAACATGCACGATTCCTTCTTATTGCATTTATATCAGACATAAGCCTACCCTGGGGAGTGATTAACTCCTCCAAGGTAATGTGTTCGGCGTATTGTTCTTTTTGTTTTGGTTCTTGTACGGGCAGATATTTACGGTTAGTCTGTGCGAGCACCTCCCTGAAACTTTTCTGTTGCATTTAACATATCCTTATTCAACATCGTAATGGTGGCGTTTCAATGCATAGAGCAATACGCCTGAGTTAGTGATAGATTGCATTTCAGCTAACAACGCTGCGCGTTCGGGTCCGGGTAGTCTAGCGGAATTCAGCTCGTTATAGATCTCAACCGCGCGATCATATTTCTCTTCCACTTCCTTAGGAGCAGATTCCCCTACGAAGCCCTCTTCCCACTTTGCCTGTATAGGCTGGAGAGGGGATGTGAAAGGCGTCACTTTCTGAGGCTGGGCACTGTACGCTTTTCCCTGACGGACTGTAGTTCGCACCATCCAAGGAGCAACTCCGTCAACGGGATAACGGAATCCATATTTCTCTGCCAGGTGATTACCCACGTTATCGATATTAGCGCGTAATGCTCCTGAGGATAACATACAGCTCATCATCGTGTTACAAACGTCAATTGCTTTACCTGTAACCATAACAGTGTCCGTGCCTACCATGGTAACGCAAGCGGGAGACTTCGTAAGATGTTCCCATGTTTCATCCGATATACCGCCAGCAAAAGCAAAGCCTTCACTGATGAGTTTGTTAGGTTGCCATATTGGACGATTACCGGCGAGTGTTAACGCAAAAGAATCAAGGTCAGAGGGAGAGGAAAGTTCAACTGTAATCCCTGATTGCTCAAGGTTAACTAATTTTGATCCTAAAGGGACCAGTCTCCCGCGGTTAAGGAACTTCCGCCCGCCCATGAAGTTCACTTTTGATTCTGCTAAAGACCGTACCTTTTCTGCGATCTCCGGGTAATGACGCATCAGTCCAGCAATGACATCGTCTGTTAAGGTGATGGTAGGACAAATTTCTCCTTCCACGTTCTTGGTTTCAAACCCGTACTTATCCTTAACATACTTAGCTGCTGATTCAATAGCTAAGCTGCTCGGGTGCTGCATCATCACCGACATGACATATGCAGGCGCTACGTCGATGATCTTACCCTTGATCTCGGCGGTAAGTTCCCCAGTAAGAGTAATCTCCACCGGACCTTTGATATAGCTAAGGCAATGACCGTGTGTACGTTCTGTCAATCCTTGATAAAACAGATCAAGCACTTCCTTATCCGTGAATGCAATATGCTCTACTACGTCCATACTACCAATAATATTCATTACGTCTGACATGTTCTCTTCTCCAAAGACAAAAATAAAGGTATTCTCAAGTAAACCACCACCCTAAGGCAATAGTTTACTTGAAGGTTAAACGAATATGTACTTTACGGTTAAATACTTCTACCGAGGTGAGTTCTTGATTAGAACCACAGCTAACAAACTGTTGGTTGTATAACTCAACGTTTGATAAGGTATCATATACCTTACGTAACTTAGTAACAATAACTAAGGAGATATGATTAATCTCTCGAGGAGTAAGTTCTGGATACAACCCTCTCAAGATAACATTATACGTCTGCATCATCTTTAGTCTTCTCACCTCTTAGTAACATGTAGATGGTGTACATAATCAACAGTAGACATATTACGAATACAGTGATATGTCCTAGGTTAATATCTTCATCTCTGTACAGTACGATAGCTAACATACTACCTGATACTGTACTGATAGTAATCGTTAGTATACTCATGATTAAGTTATACATGGTATATTCCTTCCCGTTTCATAATAGAGCACAGCGGCTACGCCGGTGCCGGGTATTTCCGGGGGTTGGTTCTTAAAAAGAGACAATTACCTCAAAAATGAAAGCATACATTTCCAAGATAATAAACAAAGAAAAAAATCCCCTATACTAGTCCATGTACAGGGGTGTTGGTAAAAGCTACTACCTGCCCGATAGTAGCTTGCTGATAATACTTAGAATTCAATGCCGGAAGGCATATTCAACTTTAAACCTTGAATAGCACGATCGATACACCAGATCTCAATGCTATACAGATAGTCACCGGTCATACCATCCACGTAATGGAAGATGATACCATCGTTCGTGATTTGGTAACGCAGATCAAATCCATTCACCACACTCTCCTCACGAGCTTCTTTTTCCAGTTCGCCCAGGACACCGAAGTGAGGATCGCGTGTGTTGATGAACAGCATACGCTGCCCTAAGTTGTAGATATGAACCCAGTCACCTGACTCAAGAACTTTCTGAGCGGACTCATCATGACCTTTACCTACCAGGCCAGCATGATAGAACTCATGTAAGTTGTTCAGGAAAATACGTGCAGCGCCAGTTACTTCTTCTTTAGATCCGTGTAGCATGTTCTTATTCCTCTAGTAAGACTAGTAGTTAATCGAGCGGGTTTGGTTTGCTCGGTGGAGTTGGTACTGGAAACTTCTTATCTGGTACAATTGGTGGAGCTGGAGATTTGCTAGGATCGCCCATGGCTTAGTCCTCGGATAATGTCGACTTACGGAAGTCCTCGATGAAAGCCGCCATCCACTCAACCTTTTCTTTGCAGGTTGCCGCATTGTGCATCTTGTTCAACAAACCTACTTGACGCACGCTAATACCTTCCTGACCTTTGTCAGCCAGTTTAGTATCAACCTGCATTGCGAAAGAGGAGTCGATCTTGTTTTTACGAGCAGTTGTTTCTTTTGGCATTTTCTTATTTTCCTTAGCCGGAGTTAACGATCTATTCAACAAGATAGAAAATTGAATAGGTTTATTCACTTAAGTAATGTATATCTGAAATTAATTTAGAAGCAAAAAAAAAAGATAGGGGCACTAAGCCCCTATCTTCAGATATT
>JACCDR012678240.1_pt1 | contig 14439 bp, 17 predicted proteins | sample 7446431 | NCBI WGS metagenome assembly JACCDR01 (sample SAMN15323443, study PRJNA562643) | freshwater metagenome | isolation source: river surface water | place: USA:Blue River Watershed | collected 2017-08-17 | reverse complement strand
TGCCAGCCCGGATTCGGCGACGGCTTTGGAGAACCGATAAAGTCCATCCATGTCCGCCAGGACGATGCCCTTGTTTCCAATCGGAACCGGGGGCTTGGGTTGCTTAGGTGCGGCTACTGCTGTTTCTGTTGCGCTCATATTTGATCTAGTTACTTTTCGTTCGTGTCTGTGTTTGGCCCCGGTCGCGAAAGCGCCGGGGTTTTTGGTTTAGGGTCTGGCCCGCTCGATGAAGCGGTGAATCTTCTCAAGTCCCCGATGGCGAAGTTGGGCCGGCGAGTCTGCGAAAGGCTTCCGTGCTTTCGGCGGTTTAGGTGTCGCCCGTTCTCGCCGTTCCGCCTTCGGTGGAAGGCATGGGCGGAATCGGGGGTTTCCTTTGGTGAGATCTTGGAACATATGTGATTCGGTGAAGTGGTTCAGTGGGTCAGCGGTCAGACCGTGATCGCCTTTTGTTTCTGGACGTTCCCGACCAGCTTGGTTCCGGTCTCCAGAAGCGCCTTTTTGATATTCGGGTCCGCCAAAAGCTTCTCGACCGGGCTGCCAGTGGCGCACCGTTCGCCCTCGATCAGGTCGCGGATGATGTCGGCTTCATCTTGGACGACGATGGAGCTTCGCTTGTCGCACTCCCGGAGTGAGGTAATCAGGTGCAGGGCGTCCGGGTCCGACTTGTCCAGGGTGACCGCAACTTGAAGCTGACCACCGCTCCAACTTGGGCAATCAACCGTTTCCGCCCACTTCCCGCGCCTTTTGAGCAGTGCAACCGCTTTCACGTTCAGCGCCTTCCTGTCGTAAGACTTCTGCTTTTCGTCCGCGTTCCGCGCTTCAATCTGTTGCTCCCGGATTGCCCGGGCCATTGCCCGCCGAACGTCGCTCTTGGTCGGCTTCGGTTTGATGTCTGACTCTTCGATGACTGCTAGGTTTTTCATGTGTGTGTGTTTGTTAGCTGTGGAAGTTGGTGAAACCGCTGGGAGTCGAACCCAGATTGCAGACGCAAAGCCGGCCGCGCTGCCGATCTGTCCAATTGATCTACGGTTTCTTGTGGAATTGGTTTGTTTGCCAAACCTTCGGAAGCCGGGACCCGACAAAGTGCTGACTCACTGAGCACCCGTGAAACATGAGCGGGAGCGAAAATCCGATGATGTAGGCGAAGACCGGGGTGCAGAGTGTGAACCACACAATGCGGCGAGCGGTAACGCGGTCTTCGGGGATCATTCGACGACCTCCGAAATGCGGACGTGAACGCCTGCGGTTGGGAACGCGAGATGAGCGAAGCCGAAAGACTGGTGGCACCATGTCTTAGAAACCCGCCCGTCACAGACCTGGGAATCATCCTTGAAGACACCCAGGCCGGTCAGGGCGTCTAGTAGGGCCTTTTCTAAGTTGTCCCGGTCGGGCTTTTGGATGTGAAACCGTGGCGCGGCATCACGCACGGCACCGTTGGCGCGGAGGTGACACTTCGGGCGCTCAAAGTAGAACACGGCGTCAACCCGAAGCGGTCCCGTGAACTGGACCCCGTCCCACTTCTCTTTGCACGCCGCCCGAATGGTGAACTTCCAGCCGTCCGCCGTGCCTGGGTCGAACACCCCGGCGTGATTCCCGCGCTTGAATGCGCGGACCCGCGGTTGCGCCTTCGGGGTGCCGTGGGCGAAGAATTCTAGGGTTCTCATATGCTTAGAAATTCTCCCGCGCTCAGGCCACCGACAGAGGATGCCGGCCACCCGCAGAATGCTGACGAGCGCGGGGTGAGGGGTTGCTTGCGGTGAAATCTTGGAACGTGCCGACGTGGATTCGCTTGGTGGCGACCCGGTAACCCGGGACCTTGCCGGCCTGAACCCACCTGCGGAACGTTGCTTCGTGGATGCGCTGATACGTGCAGAACTCGGCGATGGTCAGGAATGACTCGCGGGTAAACCCCGGAGGCAGGCAGCCGGGTTGCTGTTCGACGGTGGCGGTCATGCGTCCCCCTTCGGTTGGAGTCCGCCGCCTTTGCAGGCTTCGCACGGGATTTGGTACTCGAAGGCGTCGCCGTAGACCGGGAACCCGCCAGCGCCACCGCAACAGCGGCAACGGTCGTCAGTGAGCCCCATCGCTTCGGCGTCCTTGTCCCCGCGCCGAAACACCCAGATGCACGCGCCGAGGAACAGACCGACCAACAGTGAGACGCATAGCCAAACCCAGAGGATACGGAGCAAGGATGCAGCGTCACCGACGATGGCGGCTAGGACCGCCATCGAACCGAGGAAGGCGAGGAGTTTCATAGGCCGGCGTCCTCCTTGTCCTTCTTCGCCTTGCTGGTCATTTTCTCCAACTCAACCAGAACCCCGGCAATCAGAGCGGCAATCAGGCAAACCAAGGCGGCGAGACCGACGCCAGCAGGGCTGAAACCGAACCGGGAAAACGCGCCCCAGATAGCCGAGCAGACGGCGACGTAAAACGAGACGGTGATGATTCGGGCGATGATTTTCATTTGGCTTGATGGATGAATTCCCAAGCGAACCACTCGCCCTCCGAGTTACCGGGGGAGTCCTCGCAGATGTACGGCGTGGCCACATAGGCGCCGCGTGACGTGCGGCGGGTGATGACGCCCCGGAAACCCGATTGCGCCCCCTTGCGCGGGATGCGCACGAACACGGCTTTCGCGTCGTTGATTCGGCGGGCCGATAGGACGGCGGAAAGGGCGCTCATCGCGCACCCCCGCGTTGAAGACGAACCGCACGCCCCGCTCTGCTCATCTCTCCGGGGCCAACCTCCCCCGGGGCGTGCGGCAAAAGTTTGGGAAAGACAGTCCTGCCAGACGTGTCCCACTTGACCGCCCGGTCGCCGATGGGGCGCACGTTGTCGCCGAGGATTCCGGCGCGGTCGTTGAGTTCGCAAAAGGTCAATGCGTTCATCAGCGGAGTTTATTGGGGATGTGTTTTCGGAGGGCGGCGTTGACCAGCCATCCGAGCTTGTAACCGCGCTCACGGGCCACCGTCAGGAGCTTCGCCACGTCCGGGTCAGGAACGAACGAATGCACCCGGCGCGGGTTCGGATTCGGGTTTGGTTTGGTGTCGTTCTTCGTCACGGGTGTAGATGTAGTATTTTTACTAGATGGCGCGCAATAAAAAACTTCCTTGTAATACAAAGTGCGTTGGTTTCCGTTATTTCCTGATGGAAACGCGACGAAGAGGAAACCGGCCAACCTCGGTTGTAATCGAGGCGGACTTGGAGGAATTGGTCAACGCCGCGAAGGCGAAGGGGTACAAGGCCGGATGGCTGATAAACGAAGCCCTTCGACTGCATCTTGCCGAAGTAGTTCAGCGATCAGCTTCCGAGACCGCCGCGGAGATTGAGCGGCTTTCGAGAAAAGAGTCTGCACGCAAAGGCAGACAAGCTGACTCTCAGTGAGGCCGGTTTTTTTCGCTGCTTTCGATAGGTTTCCGATCATGACTTCTGGCTGGGTTGGCCTCATCCAATGGATGAGAAACGAAGTGAGAACTGGCTTTCTTTCGGAAAAATGTCACTTGAACGCAACATGAAAGGGGCGGTTGTCGCCTGTTTTTGCCTCTGCTGTTCGGTTTCGGCCCAAATCGAAGCGGACCCGATATTGATTACCAAGAGCGGCGAAGCTGCTGCCGTGACGGTGAATCTGAGGCGCGGTGAGTCGTGGATTCTCCAGCGGTCAACGAACGGGTTGGACTGGGTTCCCGTGCTGACGAACCGCTTCGGCGGCAAGACCGTGACCCCGGTTGAAACATCCGGCCCGGTCGGGTTCTTTCGGTGGACCCTGGAGGGCGAACAAATCGCGCCGACCTCAATCCGGGGATGGGTGATTCAGTTCACGTTGACGAGTGCTGTTTTCCCGCTAAAGCCTGAACCTTTCACGTTAAAGGCGCACCCGAACGGCGGGTCAACTCTTGGCTATTCTGGAATCGGAAGTTTCGGTTCCTACCGATACGGCGCGACAGGAACAAACACGGCCCGGATTGAAATCTTCGACACCGTTCGCGGGCGGCTTGTCGGAAACCTGACGTTCACTGACCGCTACCTGGGAACCTTCGAGTTCAACGGAGCCGGAACGGATGGATGGGCCAAGGGAACGTTCCTGATTCAGTGATTGGAAACGCACACGCCGTTCTCCACTGGCGATAGCGAAGCGGTTGGCTATTGTGTCGCCGTGATGAACAACGCTCAACTTACTGGAATGCGCCAGATGCACGAAGACGCCGAGTCGGTCGTCAAGCGCACCCTCACCGCGAAGGAAATGGCCCTTCGTCCGCACTCACTCGACCGGGCCGGAAACATGGCAACGTGCCCGGACGGCTCAAAGTGGATTTGGGACGACCGCTTCAACCACTGGGCGAAGTGGTTCTGACCCGGTGGCGGCGGCGCCAAGCCCCAGCCATCGCGCCGCGTCCTCCCGGGTGACCAGTTGCCGGTAATGCCGAAGGAGAATCCCGGGCGAGTTCCCGAGGTTCAGTGCGACCCGGCCGGCGTCCTGATGATGCGCGAGGAGGTAGGATGCCGCCGTATGCCGCAGGATGTCGGCCGGCCATTCTTCCCAGCCCATGCGGTCACGGACGGCGCGGAGAGCCCGTCGACGAGTTCCGACGGGAACCGGCATCTGTGCGCCCTCGGCTTTCCGCATCCACGCGACCGCCACGGGTTCCAGTGACACGATGCGGCGTCGACGCACCTTTGAGGCGGCGGCGTCGACAGTGATGGTTCCCGCTTCCAGATTCACCGACTCCCACCCGATGCGGTCGGCTTCCGATGGGCGCAACCCGGCGAACAGTCCCAGCACGAACCACGGGAGCGCCCGCCAGTGGTGAGCGGTCACGACCGCCAGCAGGGCGCGGCATTCGTCCACGGTCAGGATGCGCGGCGGCTGGTAGTCGATCCGAACGGCGTCCACCTGGGAAACCGGGTTCCGCTCGGCGTACTGCCGACGGACGCACCAACCGAACAGCGTCGAGAGCCGGGACCGCCACATTGCCCGCGTGTGCTGGGTGCCGCCTTTGAGCTTTAGCCATTCCTCCACGTCGGCGGCGGTCACGGTCGCCACGGATTGCGATTCCCGCCCGTTGGCAAAGGCTTCGAGGCATTGCCGAAGGTTGGTCACGTAGGCGGGTCGGCAGCCCGCCGACCGCTTCGCCTCGATCAACTGGGCGATGGCGTCAGCAAGCATGGTGGCCGCGAGGGTCGTCGTTGGGCGTTCATCGAACAGCCGGACCAAGTCCACCCCGGCGCGTCGTGCGCGCGCCCAGAGGGCTGCCAGGGCTTCCCGTTCGTCATCGCTGAGTGCCGCCCATTCCGTCCCGGCCTGCCGTTCCAGCCCCCGGAGCCTGGTTGCCTCTGCTTCCGCCGCCCGTTGGCTTGGGCAGTATTTCCGGCGCCGCTCCTTCCCGTCGGTCCAGTTGACCACCCAGCGCAGTTTCCCGCGGAGCTTCTCTTTGGTGACTGTCGGCATTCTGTCGGCAATGATGCTGCGCGGAGGTGCACGGAATCAATCGCTGATGCGCGGAGTTGTCGGGACGAAAAAAGCCGACCCTTGCGGAATCGGCCTGAAAACATGCGGTTTTGTGGGGAAAAAGATGGTGCGCGATGCAGGGTTTGAACCTGCGACCCCTACCGTGTCAAGGTGTCCGCTTTAGCGTTAAACATTGGGGTTTTGTGTGCTGGTTGCCGGTGTCGGCATTTTGTCGGGTTCACGGCGTGAATCCTTTGACCTCTTTCGCGAATTGAATTTTGGCGTTGAGTTCCGCGAGCCGGTTTGACGATTGCCGCTCAAGTTCCGCGTAGGCTTTCTCGCAGTTGCGCCACCATTCGTTTTGTTCTTTGGCGCTGGCAATCAATCGCGCCTCACGTTGTTGGGCGGCTATCACAAACGGTGTCATCGGTGACCAGTTCCCAAAAAGTGCATCGTCATAGAGCGACCGAAGGGATTTGACCCTGCCCCATGCGGCTTTTCTATCCGCCTGCATGACCTCGTATTTGGTGGTCATCGCCTGGAGTTCTCGCGCTCCTTTCGTGTGGATTCGATAGGCGCAAACACCAAGCCCGATGTTCGCCGCAAGGCTAAGAAAAAGTAGGGTTTTCATTGCTGTGTTGATTATTCAGAGCGGCCTTTCGGTTTCCATTCGTTTCGTCCTTGGGTGAACTCTTGCGCGTCCTCGGTTTCTTCGCGTTCTCCCGGGCGGCTGCGGTCTTGGCGGCAGAGCGGACGGACCCACCTTTGCGGCCGAGGGCGACGGCGTGGGGGTTTTTCACTTGTTGTAGCCCTCCAGCGGTTCGTCGCAGTAAACCACTTCGCCGTCAGTGGTGGGCCAACCTTCGCGGTGAAGGCGAATGTCGGTGGTGACTTGGAAACCGTTGGCGTTCGCGTTCGTGACAGCCTCCGCGAGCGTTTCGCCGCGTCCGAGTTCCGTTTGTCCGATTTGGTTGATGTAGATCATGGTGTCGTGTCTTCGGCGGTTACTGGCCACCGCTACAACCTCCCCGGTGGAGAGGCTGGCGCGGGGGTCAGGCTGCAACTTCCTGGTTGTTGTCGTTGGTGTAGGTTCCGCCGTGCTGGGCAATTAGCTTTTGCTGCGCGGCAAAAGTCACCGAATAAACAAGCGTTCCATCTAATTGTGTGCAGATGTAATTGATTCCGCGACCCGAGAGCTGAGTTTTCGATTTAACTGTACCAGGTTCACAGAAGTCGAAGCGGATGTTTTTGCTCATGTATCTTTGCTGTTCGTCTCGGGCTTGATTGCCTTCGACGTGGACACCTTAGCCAACCGCTTCGCTAATCCAAGTGGAATCCGCCGCCTCGGTTTCTACAACCCGCTTCCATCTTCCAACCCTACCCCGGTCACGCCAACCTCTGAGTCCGTCATTCCCGCTTTGCGGGCCTGCGCGTAAATCTTCTTCCCGGCCCCGACAACCACGGTCACGGGCGCGGCAGCCAGCGCAGACCAGCCGGAACTTCCCGGCGTCGGTGTTCCCGGGTCAGTGAGCCAGTCAACGACCTTGTAAGTCAGGTCGGCGCCACTGGTCGCACAGCTTACCGTGATGGATTGAGGAGCGAGGAAATAGGACCACTCGTCCGGGTTGAACGTCGGCTGTGCCACCTGTCCGCCGCCCCCGGCCGGAACGGTCGCCGTCACGATTACCTCGGTCGCAATGCCGGTTGAGTCGGCGGCGCGTGCGGTGAACGTGTAGGTTCCCGGGGAAGTCAGCGAAACGGACTTGTCGAAGTTCGCGTTTCCCCGGCGCGGGATGGTCTCGGAAACCAAGGTCAACTCCGGTCCAGCCCCTTGCCGCTGGGTCAGCGACATGGACACAAGGTCGCCGTCGGCATCCGACCACGACCCGCGAAGCTGGAGGGTGCCGCCCGCGCTGCTGCCGAAGGTGTAGGGCCAAGAGGTCACCCCGGGCGCGGTCCACGTCAGGGTTGGGCGAGCGAGGCTCTGCGTCGGGAACTTGAACGGAACGTCCGCACAGTCATCGAGGGACCGGGTTGCTTCGTTGTTGAGCGGTTGGAGTCGGAAGGTTGCCTCATCCGGCGTGAGCCCGCGCTGGCGGTTGGAGCGGAGCACGGCGAAGTCCCGGTGTTCAAACGAAGTCAGAGCCTCCCGGCGAATCAGCCAAGCTTCGCAGTTCGCCGAGGTAAACGCCGTCTTCTGGGTCCCCCTTCGGGCGCGGAGAGCGCGGATGACGTACCGGGCGGGCGGTCCGGCGTCCTCAATGTACCAATCGAGAACGGACAAGACTTCGACCTGCCCAACCCCGGAGGATTCTGCGACGTTGCCGGATGCGGTCTCGATGAGGAACAGTAGGAGTGAGTCGTCGTTGGCCTTCACGCGACCGGGTGGGACCTCAGCAAGCAGCCGGTCGTCCACCTGCGGCGCGACCGTGATTTTGAGCGGCTCGCCGATGATGGTCCCGGTGGCGGCGGTCGCCAGCGTCACCGGCGCATCCAGGGTCAGCGTAACGATTCCCGAGGAGTTTGGTGCGGTCGAGTTGACCACGTTCGCGGTAGTCGCGCCTACGGTCAGCACAGCACCGGCAAACCATCGGGCCACGAAGTCATTCTCAGGCCAAGCCGTGCCCGTGTGGGTAACCTGAACCGTCGTGGATGATGTCACCGCGCCGTTGACCGTGATTGCCTCGTCAACCGCTGGGAGTTCGAGGAGGTCGCCCGCGGCATTCGCGGCGAGGTTGGCGTGAAGTCCACACCGGACGGCAAAAAACCGTTGCGCCCCGAGGTCATCGAATAGCGCATCGTTGTCTACGTTGGAGTCAAACCAGAGGTTGAATCCGACGTGCATGGACGATGGGCGCTGAGCCAGGGCGAGAACGTGATTGAACCCGCCAAGCTGCGGCGGACAGTCCAGAATCCGAAACACGGTCAGCGCGTCCGGGTTGTTCGGGCTTGCGAACAGCGGAGCACCCGGGGGCGGCTGGTACGCAACCGGCGTCAGCGTCACGTCCGCCTCGCATCCGATTTCAATGGGTCCGGTGAGCGGTATCTTGCGGTCCAGCACGCGGAAGAATTGCAGGAGTTGCCCGCCGCCCGGTTCCGGGTCGATGTCGAGTTGTATCCAGTCCCCCGGCTTGACCCCGTAGCGAAACGGGTCGCCGACAACCCCGGTTCCCAGTGCGAATTGCCGGCGCATTCGGATAGATGCCGACATGCGGGGACCGCCGCGGGCGCGGAGCCATTGGGAAGCGTGGGCTTCGGCTTGGCTTTCCCGGGTTATCCAAGGGCGGTCCAGCGATTCGACCACGGCTCGCCCAAGGATGCGCTGAGCCCGTAGGTCTGGGACGATGGCGGTCGGGCGTTCCTTGAACAGCGCCACGCGGTCACGATAGCGAACGGCGGCGCCGGTCTTGGATTCAGCCCATGCGCCCGGGGTAATCCGGGCCGGTTCGGTCAGGTGCTTCTCGGTCACGGTCACGAATGACGCGGGAACGGTTCCATGCTCCCAGACTCCAGCGACCACCTTTGCGGTCTCGGAATCCCAGCGAAGGAATAGCTCGGAATGCGCTGACGTGTCGTCCACGGACCCGACCACTTGCGTCTGGCGTTCGATGGAAGGGGAGAGGCAGACGAGTTCAGGCTTGGTCTGGAGCTTGTCCGCCGCGGCTTGAAAGCTCACCCCGTCGAGGTCACCCGAGGGAATCCCCGCGCAGTATTTCGAGGTCAGGAACTCCGCGACCACGGCGGCAGGGTTGGCCTGGGAATCCGTCAGGTTGGACGGGGTTCCTGTGACCACCGATTGCACCGGCTTCCGTCGCACCCATGCCCGCCAGTTGCCCGGGCTGGTGTTCTCTCGACCAAGCAAGCAGTCCTCGAAAACGGCATAACAGATGCCCTTGTAGGCTGGGTGTTCGTGCCCGTCCGGGTTGTCGGTCGTCGCAGTCTTCGCGGCGTTGGAAAGGTAGGCGTCCGGTGTCTGGGTTTCCTTCCCCCAGTAGAACCGGCATTGACCCACCCCCTCAACGGTCAACGTGGTGTAGCCGTTGGCGACGGCGGTCGAGGACAGCAGCGAGTACGGAACCCAGGGCGAAGCGGGCGGCGTGTTGGTGGTCGTGGTGGGCGTCTGGTAGAACCGTCCTTCGTGAAAGACGATGGACCCGCCAACCCATGAGAGTGCGTCGAACTTTTTTGCCTTCGGCCAAATGATGTTGCCGTTTCGCTCAAGCGCGAGGAGTTCATCCATCGGCCCGACTCCGAACCGGAGCGCGAACGTCCCGTAATAGTCGTAAGACTTAGAGCCCCCGCCGCCTTTTCCGCCGCTTGCCATAGGTCAATGAAACAGATTCGTTTTGAGCGTGCCAATGCGGTTGACCAAGTTTGTGTCCACCCCAATAGACGGCAGCCAGACCAGATTGTAAGCGAGCAGATTCGACATGCTCTGATATTTCACGGAGTCCGAAGCCAGTTGAGACCGCGTGAACGTTTCAGCGTGTTTGACCCACGGCAGCATGACCGCCTCAGCGACCGCCCGCCGCGTTTCCACCGGGACAATCGCATAGCGTCCCGCGAGAAACTGGGAGGCAAGTCGGTACTGGTCAGCTTTCGTCGGGTGCCAGGAGTGAGTTGTCCCTATGGGAATTCCGTTCACCCCAACCTCAGCACCTTTGATGATGTTCAAAACCAAGGCGTCATAGCTGACAAAGTTGGTCGGGTTGTCCCAAGTGCTTTGATTCAGTGCATGCTGATAACCCCAGTCTATCGGGACGATGGACCCGTTTCGCCGGTTGCCGTCGTTCAGGACAAGCTGCAACTGGTACCACTGCGCCGATTCTCCGTTGAAGCTTTCGCTTTTCGGAGTGCCGACAACGTGCGGACCCAGCCGGAAAATCTCTCCGTGAAACCAGCGGCGGTGATTCTGCGCGGCTCCGTTCGGCACGGCAGCGAAAAGGGTTGTGTTGGTTCCGAACTCCTCCAGTTGCCACTGCTGCATGATTTCCCAAGTCTTCACCGCTCGCCAATGTCGCCGGTCCCGCTCGTACTGAGCCCAGAGCGGATAGGTCGGGTCGCTGGTTGCCGGCTTGGCCCACGGCCCTGGAGTTCCGGCAGCATCCCACGGCGAAGCTTGGCCGCGAAAGTAGGTCGCCGCGGTGAGGTTCGACCGTGTGAGAAGATTGCTTCGGATGGTGTCATAGAGCGTCGTGAAACGGTTGGTCGCGTACCACGTCGGGAACTGGTCGAAGGGGTGGATTTTCGGGAGCCACTTGTTCCACGAAGGGAATTGAAGGGCCAAGGGAATCTCGCGGGCGTTGACGATGTTGGTGAGGTTCAGCGCGTTCGTGGTGATGCCTGACGGGAAGATGTAGGCGAGCGCGTTGGTTCCGTCCTCCTGCACCCATTCTAAGCCCATGCCGGCAGCCCATGACCGCACCGGCTTGGCGTCTATTCCCGGGCCGGGTTGATATGGCGGGTTCCAGGGCCTCGCGTTGGTCTCATACGGAACCGGCAAGCTTCGGATGTAGGCGGCGATATTGGTGGCGGTCGCGGGCGGGACGGCATGGAAGATTGACCGGGCGATGATAGATTTATCGGAGAAATTGAAATAACGCAGGTCCCGTCCGGCGCGTTCGTGGCAATCGGTGCATTTCGCCACGATATTGGTCCCCCGCTCTTTGATGGTGGAATAAAACCACGCATTTGACCCCGCGTTGATGTCGGCGGCGTTCGTTGAGATTGGCGACCAGTTCGCCGGGTCGTCATAGGCGAAAGCGTTGGTTGCGATGAGGTCCGCGCCTCCACTGTTCCGCAGGTTCAGCGCGAGGATGCGATAGCCAATCGTCAGCCCGTCCGCGTCGTTGAATCGAAACTGGAACTTATTGGTCCCGTCAACCGGGGTCCACGCCGAGGTTGGGATAGTCAGCCGAAGCGTTTCGAGAGCGCCACCCATGCCGAAGTTCGCAGCCTCCAAGCGCGGGTAAGTGACGTTCGTATCTGTGAGGTTGACCCAAGCGCCGTCATTCATCCGCACCGACGCCTTACCTTCGTAACTGATGTTGTAGGCTTGGAGGTAAAGCGAAGTCGCGGACGCGCCGGATGGGACATTGACGTTGAGGGTGGCAATCGTCCCAGGCTCGCCGAGGACTTCAATCGGCAGCGATGAGGCGGCAACCTCGGTTCCGTTCGTAGACGGCGGCGCCACCGGAACCAATGCCGTGGGAATGGTCAGGCAGATTGCCCACGCGGTGAACGGGAGAAGGAAAAGCCAGATGCGTTTCATGCGAAGAATCCGAAGCCGGTTTGCAGGCCGGGGTTGAAGGTGATGAGGTCGCCGGAACGTTGGAGAGCACCCGCCGAACCGTCTCCGGCATTGCCGAAACGCACCCCGTTGAGGTCAAACGGGAGCACAGCCTGACCGCTTGGAATTCTGTTTCTCGCTACGCTCCCTGATGTTAGCGAGTAATCACCATTGCCTGCGCCTCCGCCTGCAACCGACTCGTCGTCCGTGTAGCCCATTGAGCCGCCCCCAACCACGGCAACGTCTATTCCAGCGAAATCCCTAGGGAAGTTTGCCAACTCGTACCGAGACCCGCGGCACCCGACGCCGTTCACCCACGCCCAATTTCCAACCCGGTTCGCCGACGGGTCATAGGTGGCGTTATCAAAAGTGTCGGTTTTGACGTTGAAATCTCGAAACAGGTTGTAGAGGTCAAACCACCGATTTCGGGTTGCGTTGACGGTTCCGCCTTCGAGGTAATTTAAGTTACACCTTTGGCCCGCAAACGTGTTGTGGGCCATGTAGACGTTCGAGGCGTTTTCGGTCAGAACATTGTCCGCCCAGAGTTGGACGAACGGCTGAGTGTTGTCCGTGATTCGCTCGGCCAGATTCCCGATGATAGCCAGCCCTTTCGTAATGCTTGTCGAAGCGCCCCACTGGGAAGCGAAAAGGCCAGTGATCGCCAAGGCTCGATTCCAACCCGCAACGGCGTTGTCGCTGATAGCGTTCCCGGCCGCATTCCCCGTCGCCTGAAACGTTGGCCCGATGCCGTCATTTCCGACGACACAATAGAGCGTCGCCCCAAAAGCGGTGCCTGAGTTGTCGCAACCGCGAACCAAAGCCCACGGTCCCCGGTTGGTCGAGAATGGCAGAAAACCCTGGGTCATTGATGCGATTGCACATCTTGTCGCGTAGGCCGTTCGCCATGCGTAAATCGCGGAGGAACTGGAAAGCGAAGTTACAATGCACTGGTCAAGCCAAAGCTGGCCCGTGGTCGTGTTTCCACGCATCACTCCACTGCTCGTCGAATTGAAGGTAATTCCCTGATATTTAAAATATCCGGTAACCGCGATATTGCTGCCGACTCGAATCGTGGCGTGGGATGCGCCTGTGACTGGGCGAATAGTGGTCCATACCTTTGTGTTTCCAGCACCGCCCGTCACTGTGTAGCATCCGAAATGATAGCCTTGCCTCAGAACGATTACGCCAGCGTCTGCCGTGTTCCGACCATAGGTGGCATTGTTGAACGCTTTGATTGACTGAATTGCATTGGCGATGCTGTTGACCCCCGTGGTGGCGGTCGCCGCCGACTCAGACGTTTTGGAGTAGGTTGAAGACGTGGAGTTGGCCCCGTTCGCGACTGGCGCTCCTGTTGGTGCAAACGTCGCCGCGCTTGTCCCGCCAGTCCAAACGCCTGACGAGTTTGGGGTCCCAGTCAGAACAAGCATTGTGAGCGGCCCGGCGCCGGGAACAGTACCAATGACCAGCGCTGTGGCGGATGTCCCCGCCTGCGTGATAGTCTCGCCGTCAACAAACGTTCCAGCGGTAACGCTTCCGGTAGCGTTAAGGCTTTGGTCAACGTAACAGTACGTGACGCCGTAGGTTCCGCTCTTGTCGCAAAGAAGCATCAGCGGCGTCAGGTCCTCGCTCGGAGCGGCAACCCCGTCGCCGGTAGTGGCGGAATCCAGAACTGAATTTGCATCACCGACCCAGGGGTAAGCGCGGAATCGGCACGTCAGAACGTCGCCTTGATCCATTGCGGACACTGGAATCGTTGCGGCGTAAACACTCACGGCTAGGGCGTCCCCGCCGCGAGTGCTCAAAGTCATTTCGGTTGCGGTCTGCTGGGTTGCAGCGTGCGAATGCTCGTCGTCGCAATCGAATTTAACGCACGCGAACGGTTTGCCATCCTTGGCGTGCGGATGAAACCCGGTCATCTCGACCAGGAAATCAGCCGTCACTACGTCATAACCGGGCCACGCCCACCGGCCGACGCACTTGGGGTAATCCAGGGTCGAGTTGTTCGTCACGGTCAGCCCCGACGCCGCATTGCTCGATTGCGAACCGCCGCCCGAGTTGACGCACCAGCCTGCCGTAAACGTAGCCGTCGGCGCGGTGCCGGATTTTCCAGCCCCGGTGTTGTCGTCGTCGTAGATTGGGTCGGATAGCGCGATTCTGACAGTGAGATTTCCGCCGCCCGTCTCGTCTTTCTGTGCCTCGTTTGGATATGCTTTCCGAACAACCGTCGTTCCGTAAACCGTCCGCGTCACCGTGCCGAGCGTGCCGGCTGAGTTGTACCCCTCGGAAACCACGGTCAGTACAACCCTAGCTCCGGCCAAGTTGGCGTTGTTGGTGCCAAGCCCGAAATCGTAGGTTGCGCCCGTGGTGAACCCTTCAACCACTACGTCAGCCGACCAGCCATCGGCGCGGACCGTTACTGATAGAATGTCTCCGAGTGCCATATTAGAACCCCCTCACCAGCGCGACCACGCGCCATTTGCTGTCCGTCGAATTCCACCGAACACCCACCTCAAACTTCGCGTTTGCGGTCACCGGAATCAGCGCCGACGTGATGTCTGTCCCGAACGCGAAAGCGGCGTTCCAAGTAATCGCCCGCCCGGTTCCGTCTTGAACGAATCGGAACGTCAGCAGTTGTCCGTCCGTCGGTGTCCCGCTCGGCGCGTTGATGGTGATTGCTCCCGTCAGCGTGCCGACGTTCACCACC
>JACCDR010853885.1_pt1 | contig 14439 bp, 10 predicted proteins | sample 7446431 | NCBI WGS metagenome assembly JACCDR01 (sample SAMN15323443, study PRJNA562643) | freshwater metagenome | isolation source: river surface water | place: USA:Blue River Watershed | collected 2017-08-17 | reverse complement strand
GGCATTAGTAGCGCTAGTGGCGGCAGCAGTTTTAGAACCATCGGCAGCAGTGGCACTAGCGGCAGCAGCGTTTTTGCTTGCGGCAGCGTTAGTTTCGCTAGTGGCTGTATTTGACTGACTAACTGCGGCAGCGGCAGCACTAACAGCAGAAGCGTCTCGCGACGAATTAGCCTGATCGGATGCAACGGCAGCAGCACCGGCAGCCGAAGTTGCTATCTCAGAAGCGGTTACAGCAATAGAAGCTAATTGACTAGTCTGATCTATCGCATCGTCAATAGCGGCAACGTCTACATAACCGAGAAGTCTTTGCGGAGACTCGTTGCTATAAAACTTAAGTCGAGCGGGAAAGGCGGGATCGCCTGTGATACTACCGATTCCAACACCGGGAGCGCCGCGCAGCGTGGTCGGGTTTACGTCAGGAATGGGAGCGATTAGGGTGTAGTCAAGAGTACCCTGCAAAGCGTTAAAGCGTATGTCGGGGAACGCAATTGACTTACCGGAATCATCTTTAAGCTTAAGAGTTATGACATAAGTAACGGCATTTGGCTGAGTGTAGATATCTCCTGCCAGGACTGCCACGCCGTCTTGACCGTTCTTCTTTATTCTGCCGTCTACAACGTCAAAATCTACGGGACGCAAACGAATTGCTATCGGTCCATCTGGAAAGTGCGGTGCCAGATAAGCAGAAGTAGATATAGGGGTGATAGTGCCAGTGCCAGAAAGCTTTTCGATTTCAGGTACCTGATCTACGTCAGTAGCAAGGTCGCCCATAGAAGCGCCAATATTGCCAACGATTTTGCACACCGGCAAAGGGTGTTTGTCATCGGGCGCTGGAAAATCGGTTATTGCCGAAACGTCGGAAAGTACAACAGGAGTATTCGACAACCCGTATGATGCAACCATTATCTACCTATCCACACGAGAAGACCGTATCGCAAAGTTTTACGTCTACCATTTGAATATATTATATATATACGATACCTTGATCCGTGATGCACGTAATCAATATCTTCAAATGGAATGTCCCACTTAAAAGAGTTGGATATTGCATTAAAGTTTGCTCGCCACTCTCTAGTGACAAACTTACCAGTAGGGTCTTGGACCTTCATAACGGCTATGGCACTCGGATCAGGGTTACCGCCTACCAGCGTCTCCGTGTGTTCTAATCCTTCCTCAGCCACAAGCCTAATCAATTGCTGGGGAGGCATTTCAATAACAGTTCCAGGACTAGTCAACTGCTTCTCCCTCTTTACTCTTTTTAATATCTCTTTCAATAGCAACGAGTTCAATCGGGATGACAATTGGAGGTTTACCTGATTCAACCAGCATTTTGTCTTGCTCTCGAATATGATCAAGAGAAGCTACAATTGCTCTTCCGTATCTCTCCTGAGTAAGTTCTAAAAGAAAACACCTGCGGTTTAATTCGGTAATTTCCGCTTGATGCTCTCTTTCTCTATTGTCCATTTCTACTTGATGCTCTTTGTCGCGCTTAGCAAGCTCATCTTTAAAATCAATTCTTTGTCTTTTAATCTCAGACTCTAAATCTTCGTAAGACGATAGACGCATACTGTTTACGATTTTTTTGTAACCGGCAACGGAAGCTATAAGTGTAGCAAGACCAACAAAAAATACGCCAAGAACATATGCAATTTGCGTTACATTATCACCCGCCTCTGTTGCATACATAGAAACGGGTGAATCTACTATTGGCGAATAATAAACTACGGGGACATAGTTCACTGTAATGGTCTCTCTGCGTATGATATAGCTAAGCTAAAATTCACCACCGCTACAAAAGTCGCAAAAGCAGCTGTTACAACGTATGTCCCCTGAGCAACAAAAGCTCCATACCATATTGCACCAGCATAAAAGAACATTACCAGGAAATTAGCAAAATGCGCCCACTGCATCCATTCATGACGAAAAAAGAAAACCAGAAATAAAGAAATTGATGCTACCCCAAATAGCACCGACCAGATCGGGATATCTGTTAACGTTTGAATAAATACAATTAGCGAACCGGGTCGCTGTTCTCTACCTTGCGGCGATCTAACAAATTCATCGGGCCAGTAATAAAATACTATTAATACAGTAGCCAGCAAAAAGCACGCGAAACTTTGCGTTACTCGCGGCCAGTGCTGATCACGCAACCTAGTACGCGCTCCGATTGATCTACAGACCGAGTAATAGAAACCGTGAAGAGGTATATTTTTGACCTGCTCAGGGTCAATACCTTTAGGGTCGCGTGGAAATCGCATTAGAAGTGTTCGTGTTAGCTGCGGCCAAACCACCACCGGCACCACCGATTACGAGAAGCACGTACGGAAGGTAAGAATCAATAGTAGCCTGATCGACAACGTTAAACACCACAAGCACAGTAGCGACAAGACCAAGAGCGCCGTAGATAAAACGTCGAAACTGACTGTCGGACTTATACATTGCCACCGAAAAGGTAAGCAGATATCCTACCAGTGCGACTACGGCTGATACTTTCGCGCTGTCGATTGCACCCTTGCTAACGATAAACGTTGAAACCATAGGCAGCACAACGTAAATCAGAAGAACTCGCCAATCAGACCAGGATCGCAGATTAAATCCAGTAAGTAACATTACTTATTCGCCTCCGTCATAATGGTAACCGTGCGGTCCCTGTTGGGCCACACAATAGTTCCGTGCTCAAAATTCTGTGCCTTGCCAGAAGTTCCGTAGTCGTACTCTTTGCCGGTCGGATAACCAAGAGGACCGCCCTCAAACCCGCTGAAATTCCACGACTTTCGAATTTCGCCGGTAATCGGGAAACCTTGCTTGCGGCTAAGCTGGTAGTAGATTGCGCCACGCTCAAAGCCTTGCACCGCACCGTCTTTCAAATCGGTACGTTCGTTATCCGGGTATCCGAGCCAGCCCGACTCGTAGCCCTCTGCGGCCCACACCTCAAATATAAGGTTTGGAATAGCGTGCGCTCCGGTGGCCGGGTGAAAGTACACGTACGCATTCTCAAATTTAACAAATCGACCGGCGCGGTCTTTACCGCAAACCTGCTCGTCTTTGTCAATTCGCTTGCCAATCCACGAGTTAACGGGATCAGCGGCGTACTTGTTAATCAAGTTCTCCACCGGCTTAGGAGCGGGCGTAGCAGTTCCCTCAAACCATTTCTTGCATGCAGCGGTGAAAACGTCCCACGGGAAGTTCGGGCCAACGTCAGTGTGATTGCCTATACGAAGACCCTTAGTGATGCCGTAATGATCTGTGGCACCACCGATTCCACGAGAAATTTCGTCCCAGGAAATGGGGCGCTTGTTCTCAATTGCGTATTTCTTTGCGTCCCTTATGAAGAAGTAGGCAGCGTTATCAATTGCCCTGCCGTACCTGTTAATCCACACGTCGCGAGACTGCGCAGCACGAGAACCAGCGAAACACCAGTTAATGGCAATGCCGTTAGCGTCGAGAACCGACCACGAGGCGCGGTCGGTATCCACAACGGCGATGGTCGTATCATTGTCAGCCGAATAGTGGTACGAGACTTGGCTATTCGGATTTTTCAGGTAATTGGTAAGGCTCTGTGCAGTGCCGTCGCCCTCCTGAGTGTGCATGACCCACAAGCGAAGGCGTCCGCCGTAGCGACCGGACGAGTTGGGCGAATTATCTGTCTGATCAATTTCTACTGGCACGGTAACCTCCGGTTGCTGTGGTGTCGTATTCTGTTGTGCTGGAGCACGGTTGATATCCCACTGACCGAAATCCTCTGCGAGAACATCGTTTACGTCTACGGTGATGCCCTCAATCTTCGGTCCAGGCTCTTTAGCCGTGTCGATGATTCGCTGGAAAAGCGTTGCGGCAGGCTCTCTTTCACCACCAGACCAGGAGCGCGTCTGCCACGCCCAACGCTTACCGTTGCGACCGCCTATAACGTCATCCTCGATTGCCCACGCGCAAACTCGCGAGCTACCGTAAATGCCAGTCCACTCTTTACCTATAGCGGCATTGACGCCCTTGAAAAAAGCGACGCCACGACGATTCCACTCCGCAACGTCCATGTCAAAGTCAACAGCGAAATATATTGGGCTGTAACCACTTCCACCCGCTGCGAAGTGGTTTCGCAAGGCTTCCTTGCCCATTCGGAAACCAGCGTCGTAGCCACCTTCATGATCGGAAGGTGTTGCGGTGCCATGCTTTCCGTACTGCCACACGCTCGCGATCTTGATACCGGCGGCGCGGTATGCGTCTGCAACCTGCTTGGTTATAGGCTTGCCCTTGAAATTAGAGCCAGGACGCGATGAAGACACATAGGCAATTATTCCTATGTGTCCGTTAGCTTTTAAACTCTGCGCGCTAGGAAAGCCGCCCGCTGAGTCAATAATTGTAGGCATTTATTAACCCTCTTGATTGACGTCACTTTCTATGGTAGGCGACGAGTCCCCTTGCTCGGTAGCGGTCGCGTTCACTGGTGGCTCGATGGTCACCGGAGCGTCCGGCAGTGACTCGTATCCCGGCAATTCCAGAACACCTATCGGTATTTGATTGACTTCTACCTCTAACTTTCCATCAGGTCTAGAATTTAAACCAACAATAGTTCCATCGCTAAAAATAACATTTTGTTTTTCTGATATCATGCTGCTATAGCCTTCCAATCGCCTGCTGTAAACTCTCTGAATCCACCTGCACTGTCAAAGTAACCTTGCTGCAATCCAAGCCCTACGTATCTATTGCCTTGTCCACGATTAATAACATTGCTGTTATCATTAAAACCGACGTACTCGGTAGTAGAATCGTTTATGTAACAACTGTAACGAGTAGTAGCTGGATCGAATTGTACCCTTACTCTATATTCACCCGAACCCATAGCGGGACCAGAAGTGACCATTTGATAGGTGCCACCAAACCCTCCTACGTATCCCATTGTTACTCTATTTTTATAAAACCTAGCTTCAAAGTATGTGCTGCTACCGTCGTAATTCCCAAAGTAACAGCTAAGGAATGTGTTGAGGCTAGTGGCGCTAACAACACCGTCAAAGAATATTTGATCAGTTGTCATTTGAGCCGGGTGAATCATTAGAACAAAGCCATCAGGCCCAGCGTGGACAAGCGACCCACCGGAAATGGCCGGGTAATCATTATTAGTCCTGCGAATAAGATACTGGCCAAGGTTAGTCGTAGCATCAAAAGGATCATAAATTGTACGAGGAAGAAGAGTGCTGGCAATATCCGTACCAAGCTGACAATAAACAGTATTCGCTCCATAAAAAGAGCTAACCGTAACACCATTAATATAATCGGGCGCTCTAGTTCCAGACGTGTCTCTAGAACCTCCAATTTGCTGAGGAACAAAACCAGGCGGCGGAATGGCAGCGGGCAATGTTGTTCCGGCAAACCTAACTACACCAGACCCCCTCATCGAAAATTGAACGACAGAAACATCTTTAGGGTTCGTGGTAAACTGACTCTCTGGTGCAATGGAGCCTTTCATCCAGGTAAGAGTTCCCGTCAAAGAACTTGCTATGTTAGGAGAACTGTAACGCTTTGTCATACTTCCGTCAGTAGTTGACAAAGAATAAACGTCAAAATAAAACTCGCTTATCGATCCTTCCGACCATGCGAGCCACGAAACGTTCTGCTTCAAACTTGAAAGATTGTGTCTAATAAAGCCAAGGAGACCAATATTATTGGTAATAGTAACGCGAGGAACCTCAAAACCAATTCCGTGCTGGTGGGCGCTATCGCCAGCGCCACCGACTCCCGTGACGCCCTGTGGTCCCAGCCTAAGAAGCTGATAATCAAAGGTACCCTCACCAGTAGGGTCTACTCCTTCATACAGCGGTCTAGCTGTCTTAATATTATTGAAGCTTTCATCAGCGGTAGATTTATTAGCTTCAATTGCCGAGCTACTAGAGCTAATATTATCCTGCGCGTCTCTAAGCTTTGCCTCTTGTTCGGAAGTTCCCCTGATTCCAGTAATGTATCTATCGCCAGGGGTTCCCTCAATGCGAACAGTCTGCCCAACTTCGTTAGGTACAATGGAAGTATAAGGTATTAGAACAGAATCATCTTCTCCGACAAACCTAACAAGGCACTGCTTTTTCTCTGGTATGATCTGTTCAACAGTTGCATAAACAGGCTTAGGACGGTACCTGTCCATAAGGTCTTTTACGCGAGCTACAACGTAATCGTCTAAATCTTGTGCAGTTTTAAAATTAGTCAGGTCCGGTAATGTCATACTCTTACAACTCTCTTGGCGGTTCCAGAAAGCGGTGACAAATCAAGCGGCAGCGTTATAGAGCTAATAAGATAACGAGCCGGTCCCCAATCCTCTAGGTCATCGGACATTTCCAGTATTTCGCCAGGTTCTATCCACGGAACTAATGTAATAGAAAAGCTCATTTCAAACTCTTCTAGAGTCGAAACTGCAAGCAAAGTTTTTGCTAAATCTGTAGCCTGAGCATCAGAAGTAACAAGTGGTGAAGAAATATTCTTCGTTCGCTCACCTATGTTCACCGTAGATGACTTAGAATTAGGATCATCGTTTACGGCTTCACCATACACCAGAGGGACGGTAGTGTCAGAAGATTCACCCACTACGGTAACTTTGTTAAATATATTCGAATCACTTGATTTGCGACCCCTGCTTACGAGGTTGCCTCTAGGTCCGGTTGAAATTTTCAGACTAGGCGGGGTAAGAATAGGGTCTTGTTGTGAGGCGAGAATCAAATAGCCCTCAGCATCAAAGTAAATTTCATAATTATTTGCAAGTGCGATTTCTTTCATTATTTCCCATCGCACTTGGTCTCGCTCATAAGTTGTATCTTTTCCAATAGTATCAAGTATGCTTGTCGGAATCTTTTGCTTCGTAATTCCACAGTTAGCAGCAAGGCTAGATATGACGTCTGTTATTTTCTGATCAGCCTTAAACATTGTTGCTTTAGAAAGTTTGGAATTGAGGCATCGTTTAGTATAATCCCGGCCAGAGGCTTGTATGAATCCGAAGCCCTCGGTGTCCTCTGCTAACGTATCAAAAAGAAACTCGCCAATTTGAGCTTCCCATATTGCGTCAACCTCTTGATAATCAAGCTTTTTAATTATTGCAGAAAGAAAGCCAGCGAAATCTTCTCTATCCTCTTCCGTGTCAATAACTGAATTGTCAAAAGCTGACATAGCAACGTGGCACCAGCTTTGACCGTTAAGGTCTGAACGAACAATTACACCAGGAAATACGCCATTGCTACCCTCGCTGGCCGTCGCCACGACGAGCGAACCGGGTGCTGCGGTAAGTATCTTGCGGTACGAATTAGGGGGAACGCTTATCCACCCGTTCCAGCCAACCAGCGCGGTGTCTACGATATCAGTAGGCGAAAACTCAATGTCACCAACCTTATTTACGGTATTAGATGCAGAAGTGCCAATGACGTAGGGAAGCTGAGAAGCTGTTGAATCCGTATTAAAAGTAATCACAGATTTTCCAGCCTCAAAAGCCTGTGTCAAAAGAGTAAGTTTTCTAGTGTAACTAGAAGATATCGAAATTACTATATCAAAATCTTCTAGTTCGCTGAGGCTGGAAACTTGCGGATTGTAATGCACAACTTTAACACCAGCGTTAGATAGCAACCGTTTAAGAGCAAGCCCCTGATTAAGAGCCTGATATTCTTCGATTATAATTACACGCGGGTCTCGATCTTCTAAGTGAGTTACAATTCCGTAAAAGACTTTTAGAACTTTGTCATACCACAATTTACCCGGCTCTGGATTAAGGTAGCCATTGGTATTGTTAAGCTCTACGTCAATAGTTCGTCTAGCATCGGAAGTTTGATCTGCACTAACGCTACCTTCAATTAGCAGGTTAGGCCATATCTCGGGTTTCCACGGAGTTTTCCCGTCATATTCATAAATCTCAACTCGCCGAACAATTTCTAAAGTAGAAGCATTGAATACGTCTTGTATTAGCTTGTTAGGTTTATTTGCCATGACGGAACATTTCAGGATGGAAAATGTGCTGGTAAACATTCCACCAGTTAGGCGTTAAATCGCAAAAACCCAAATGACCGTAAGCTCTGCGGCAGTGCCACGCTAAATAGGGAGACTTTTTGCACCGAACAAGCGTCTGACGTACAGGCATTACATAACCTCCCAATATGGAATGTCCAGGTCTGCAAACTCGGAAACGCCGACACCAGCTATTCTGCTAACGCCAATCTCGCCAATTCCTATTTTGATGACGTTACCGAATGGGTCTTTGAGCAAAACCTCGAAATTGTTGTCAGCTATGGCGTCAATCATTTCGAGCTTTTCTGTCGCAGACACTCCGTCACTATGACGAACCTGGCAAGATAGGTTTCCAGACCTACCTATATTAGTACCATAGATAACGATTCGACCGCGGTTTTTAATAGTCTGATCTTTGACTTCTTTATTTATCGTAAACTTTTCATCTACGATATAAAGCTTAACGTTTAAAGAAGAATCTTCCGGGCATATAAGCCAGTAACTATCGCCCTGAATATAAACATCGTCAGCGTTTTCGTCGTATGCGCCTTCGACTATTGAGCCGAATCTGTATGCCGCTTGCACAACACAATACTTGAACAGTCCGCTTCCCGCAACAAGCCAGTCATTAAAAGATTTAACGCTCGGGTCTGCTACGGAACCCGCAAGCTCCCACTGACCGTAAAACTTTTCATCAGAGGGACGGCGATAAATTCTCCACTCCATAAAAAACGCATCAGGATTAGTGTTAACCCATTAGACAGTTGCATACCCTCTTTCAAGATACATTGAAGTGTCACCATTTGAAATAACGCTAGACCCTCGCTCAAAGTTTGTAGAAAAGTTTCTAAGTATAGTCTTAGAAACATTCTCGCTATCAGTAACCGTAAACGAAAGCTGATACCCCGAAAGGTTTTTCAGTATCGGAGTTGGTGGCAAGTAACTAGTGTCAGTAGAAGTAACTACACCACTGTCAAATTCTACGTTGCCATTATCTGTTCTAGTAAATTTTGCTCGAAAGCTTTTCTGAGTTACGCCAGCGCGAGAGAAAACACAAGACCACTGCAAATTTGGCTGACCGCTAATAATCGCGGCGTCGGCAGCAGGATACGTAAGAGTAATAATAGGAGCTTTAACAAGCCTAAAGACTCCGGTAATTACGGCAGAAGAAGCAACTCCATCAGAATCCCATATCCTAACGTTAACTTTAAGATTGGAAGTATTAAGCCACGTTGCAGGTATGTTCATTTTAGCACGCTGAGTGCTAGAGTTTATCTTACCCGTGTCCTGAATAATGTTGTTAGACGGGTCTTGTACCGTCATTTGATAGGCAGACTGGTAATCGTCCGACCAGGGATCGGTGAATGTCCACGAAACCTGGGTTTCGTCTTGGTCAAACGACGCACCGCCGCTGGGAGAAATTCCAGTCGGAACAGGTGGGTGAGAAACAGCAAAAGATGTAGTAGAAGAAAAAGAACCAGTCTGCAAATATTTATCTATTGCTCGGACTCGAACATACCACGTACCCTGAGACAGATATTGACTAGGGTCTTCTATTCCAACTTTGCCACTACGCTGACCTGCTGTAACTGATGAATCAGGCTTAGGATTGTAGCTAATCGTTTTAGGGTCAGAAGAAGACGCAAAATAAATTCCGTCTTTTACGTTTGCCCAACTTATTACGCCGGAGCTAAAATCGTTAGCCTTTGAGAACTGAAACTCGACCCCCACGTAACGGTCTCCGCTAGGCTGAGCGGCAATCACGGCGGAACGCTGAGCGTAGGGGGAGGCGACTGTGGTCCCGTTTAAGGGGGACGATATAGTCGGAACAGGAAGAGCAGCGTGAGAAATAGTAAACTGTGTAGTATTTCCCCAGGCAGATTCTTTTCCTCTAAAATCTCTACCTTTAATTCGAAGGTACCATACACCGGGACCAAGATCAGTGTATGAATCTTTGCCAATTACTGACACGTAATTACTTGTTGCATTGGGATCAGTATTAGCATTAAGCCCACCGACGAATGTTCTAACGTCGGTAGTAAAAGCGTTGTCTCTGGCAACCTGAAAAACAGCTTGAACAGGTTGCTCCATTTGTGTCAAATTAGTCTTAGCAGTAAAGCTAACAGACGAAGTGTTTATAGTTTGATTATTTGAAGGGTAATTAGCAACCGGCGCAGTTACGGGGTCTTCATAATAAACTACAATGTAAGATTCTGTGCAAACGCACCACCTGTTTTTGGATGGACCAATTTCGCCAACAGCGGCACCAACCTCGGTTCCCATTGTTGACAAATCATCAGGTGTCCACGGCGCAAGGTTTTTGTTATACATCGGCGGCCCATAAACATCGCGACCGCCGTCATTGTAACCGTCTTGCAAATATATCTGAGTCGACGATTCCCTCTTGTCGGCTATTCTAAGGAACCCCATAACCCAGCCGTTATAGAGACCAAAGAGTCCAGTGTTTCTCTGTCGAAGACCGGCGCGAACGCATATAATATCCCGGCCAGCGGGGACCGCTCCGTTGGCCGGGAATACCGGGTAGGTAAGAATGCTACCTGAGTTTTCGTAGTATCTCTTAAATGTGCCGTCGTTGTTGTCGCCAAGAACGACACCACCACCAACAGTTTCTACCTGCCCGTAGTCGGCTGCATATTGTGGACGATATATATATTTACCCATTAGCTGTTCGCCGCAATCACTTTAAGGTTGTCAGTAAGGTTTTTAGCGCCAGACTCATTAGTAACGTTCGGAAGGTTAACGCCACCGTAAACATTAATAGTAACATTTTCGTTACTAGTCGTTTGAGTCGTAGTTGTGGATTTCGTCGGCGGCTTAAAGTAAGGAGCCGATGCACCCGATCTAATAGCATCTTTATTCTTAACAACAGCGTCGTTAGCCGAAGCGTAATCGTCGTAAGCATAAACAGAATCCGGCATAAACTTATTAAAGAAATTCAAAATAGCCTTTATCAGTGCGGGAACAATGTCCATAATTGCATTGATAACAAGAGGCAGTATTGTGAAAATTTCTTTAAGAATAACCGGAACCAGTATAAGCGCGCCCATAGGGTTGCCAGTCGAGAGCAATCCTATCGCAGAAGTCCACGCAGCGGAATCCTGCTGAATCAGTTGCTCAACAGCAGTGCCAATGGTAGCAGTGTGCTTAAGTATAATTGGCGCAACGTCTTTGAAGCCCTGATACAAACCCTTTCCAACGTTTGCGATATCGTTCATCGTCTTCTGTTGCCGCATTTGCTCGGTAACAACTTGATCGGTACCAGCCCAATCAACGTACGTCGGTTCAGCGTCAGGCAGACCAGAAATAAACGTACCAGCAGCTTCGAGAAGCGGAGCGATCTGACCGAACGTAAGCTTACCATCGGCACCCGACTGAATGGCAGTAGAGAGCGCAAGCATAACCGCCGACAGATTGTTTACCTGCTTAGAAATGCCGGTGCCAACTTCAGTGAATTTCTCTACGCCAGTCTGAGTTTTCTTAGCTGCATCAGCGGTAGTTTTCGCTGCATCGGCAACCTCGGTGTTATTTCCGAGAATAAGAGGAACCCACGCTTCATTAGCCTTAGCATAAGCGGCAGAAGTTGAATCACTAATAATGTCACTAAGACCGGAGCTAACGTCAAAACCGATAGCGTCTTGCAGAGAATTAGTGACACCATCAGTAATCATCTTGTCAGTGATCGGGTTATTGGCAGCAGCGTAGATTGCATTCCAATCTGCGTTTGTCAGAACAGCTTCCGGCTTTCCAGTAGCGTTGACGGTCTGAGCAATACCGGGTTGCAGCCAGCCGCCCGAGTCGTAGCCAACGCCATTCCACGCAGCATCGAGAGAGCCGTACTTAGCCATCGAATAACGAATGGACGCAGCGATATTCGCAGCAGGGTCCCAAATGTTATTAGGCAGACGGGGATCGCGGTAAGTCTGGAACGTAGGATCAATAACCTGCATCAAACCCTTAGACGGGATGCCCGCCATAGCATTTGAGTCCCACAGGTTGATTGCGTTCGGATTACCAGACGACTCAGTGTTCATCTGCATAAGAAGTCGCTGAGTGTAATTAGGCGACTGCCCCTGCATGATGAGCATTTCAGTAGCGAGCTTGCGCCACTGCTCAGTACCGGCACCAGCGTTAAACGCAATATTGCCACTACCGCCAGAGGGACCGTTAGCCTTACCAAGCAAATCAGCCTTAGGCAGCAGGAAATCCTCAAGCTTCTTTTGCGCAACGTCAACAGACTTCATCGGCCATTTGCCAATGCCGCCACCGAGTTTGGGATCGCGACCGCGAATCTCATCCATCTTGGTTTTGATTCCGTCTTGGATCATCTTACGGTAATCAAAAACCGCAGCAGTGCCACCACCGACACCACCGTCCTGAATGCCAGGAACACCATTGGCATTAAACAGAGCGTGAATGTGGTCGTAGTGGTTCTGGGTAATAGAACCACGGTCCTCCATGAGATTACCGCCACCACCGGCAGGCTTATAAAACTGCTTCCAAATGGTGTAGTTAAGAGCAAGCGGCATCATATTGGCATGGAGCCACGAATTAATCTCGTCGCCAATAGGATTGCCAGCAGTTCCCACCATGATATCGAGCGCGAGGCCCGAGGGATGATCAGGGTAAGGATCAGACGCACGGTAACCACCGATGGTCTGAATCTCAGGGAAATACTTGTGGACGTTTCTACGTGCAAGAATTGCAGCAGGTTTCAGGTTAGATTCTCCACCACCACCGGGCCACGGTGCAGCTTTCAAATCGACGGGTCCACCACGCGCAAACGCGGGAACCTGACCGGAAACCCATGCGGCTCTTTGCTGTTCAATCGCAGCGTGACCACCAGCAGCCTTAACCTCGCGAGCGGTAATAACGTGCTCGCCGTTAGAAAGCATGGCCGGAATCGAATCAGAAGTACCGGTACCTGCACCGAAAACTTTACCGCCAGTTGCGAATGCAGCTTTAAACTCAGGCAGTTCGGGAAGATCGAGGTACTTGTTAAACTGATTCCACGCACCGCGAATGCCGTCGTTGTAAACGTCATTGATGACGAATTTCGCAGGGGTAGAAGTCTTTTCCTTGATCTTGTCAAACGTGGTGCCGATGTTATCGACCGAAGTTGAGAACCACCCTTCAACCGACTTAAGAAGCGGGTCAAAGGTATTCAGTGTATCGGTAATCGGACCAGTGACAATATTATTCAAGTTGTCACTAAGCTCGGTGAATCGAGCAGTAGTGTCATCCCGAATACCGGTAAACTCAACACTCATTGCAGCCCTGAAAGCTTGTGTCGCAGTGAGGATTGCAGTGTTAGAGTTTTGAGCACTAAGGAAAAGCGTTGCGCGGAAAGCGGTGTCGGCAGCGATTTCAGTTGCACGGAACGTAGCGTTAGCAGTCGTCATCGTTGCAATGGTGAGAGCGTTATCTGCAACGAGAGCAGCATTAGCGGCAACCGAAGTTGCTTGCAGCGCAGCGTAATGCGTGGTCATGCCAGTCTCAATATTGAGATTGTAGGCAGCCCAAATTGCCGCAGCCTCAGTAGTTGCAGCAGTAACGTCAGCGACAAGAGTTGAACCCGACGAAACAGCAGACGCGCCAACGGTTTCAGCATCGCCACCGGGAACCACAGGAGGCGCGGTAGTTCCGCCGTCTGCGTATCCACGCACAGTTCCACCGGCAGCGTGTCCACGAATTGCACCCACGAGAGGGTTTTTCACAGCGTCAAACGTTGCTTGCGGAATGCGTCCGACTGCACCACCGGGAGGATCGAGCAATTCGGGAATCAGCTTGTCGAGTTGATCGAGAGCCTTTTCCACGATTGTCGCAGCAGCCGAACGTCCCGCTCCCACAGTCTTTTTCGCTGCGCCACTGATCGCGCCACCGACGTCTTTAATAACGTCGCCAACGTCGTGACCCGGCATTTGACCAGCAGCAAGAGCGGCACGCAATTCCTTGACCTTGCGTGAGCCACCAAGGGATGCAACCTGTTCCGGCGACAGCTTGTACTCGCCGTTTGAAAGTGCAACGGGCACTTGCTTTCCGCGAGAGTGAGTACCGCTACTGATACCCATTCCGGCCAGCAGGGATTCGAGCCCACGGAATCCGCCAGCGTTGGAAACCTCACGCGCGGTGAAGATTTCAGAGCCCGGTCGAGCGGTCGTCAAAATCGAGTCGCTGGTACCGGTGCCCGGCCCCTGGACGCGACCACCCTTTGCGAACGGCTGGATATAAGGCATATCGCCGATGCCGGGAATCTTCGACGCAGTGTTATTCCAGATTTTAGCAATACCGTTATTGTAAACCTTGTCAATAACAAAGTTGACCGGAATCTTAACAGCGCCACCAATTTTGTCGAGACCCTTGCCTATCAGACCGGGAAGATTCTCGAAAACGCCGAGGACATTATCTTTCCATTCGCCAAGTTTTCTTGTGACGGAATCAAAGGCGTTC
>JACCDR011785780.1_pt1 | contig 14440 bp, 30 predicted proteins | sample 7446431 | NCBI WGS metagenome assembly JACCDR01 (sample SAMN15323443, study PRJNA562643) | freshwater metagenome | isolation source: river surface water | place: USA:Blue River Watershed | collected 2017-08-17 | reverse complement strand
CTTGGTACCAGACTGCAAAACCAGGCCCTGGGGATTGTCATCTCCGCCTACCTCGTTTCTGAAATGGAAGGAAAAGCTGCGGAAGCCGAAGCGTTGTTCCGTAGGGGTTCCCGCAGTGACAGAAGAAAGGCTACATAGACGGCATGTCCTTCCCGCTCTCCCTCGATCAACAACAGTACGAAGCTCTCGTTGCCTTCGCCCGCCGCGGCACGCTCACCGCCGGTGGGCAGGTGCGCGAACATGAAGCCCATGCACTGGAGGCTTTCCTCGTAGATCTCGAACGTAAGAACGGCATCGAGAGGAACGCCATTTGGCTGCAGTGGCAGGAGCAGGACGTTCCTCTTCCGCCCAACACGAACTTCCCCGAAAAGTGGCCGCCAGAGTACCGGGCGTACATCGCCTTGGTTGGCCGTGCAGTAGCTCGTGTCGACGTAGACGCTGTGCTGAAAAGCAAGGCACGCAAGCCCACCAGCGTGCTGGTGACCAAAGACCCTGCCGCTAAGGTCGGCTGGACTGAGCTCGATGTCTTCTTCCGATGAGGTAGCTGGGCGTGTCCGCGAGCAGGCGTTGAAGTATCAGCTGGAGACGCTTCGCAAACAAAACGAGCAGCTCGCCGAAAACCTTTCCAGCTCGCAGACCGCCTACCTGGTTTTCGAAGAAGCTCTGCTCAAGGATACGGACAGGCTGATTGCTTTAATTTTTGAGAAGATCAACGCGGAAGAGTTGCCTGCTGATGTGCGTGACATAATCGCAAATCGTACAGAGCAACGAATCATGCATTCAGAAAAAGCAGCGCTTAGAATCGGCGTAGCGCGGCCTATCGTTGACGGGAGGAAGGACCTCGATGGAGGATGAACCAGTCGATGTTGCGCTTGAGGTTTCCGACGGCGGGCATTACCAGCTGCCTACCGTCACCCGTCGCGCGATAGCGCAGGCGATCGAAAAGGCGGTGGCAGACGGTACGACTTTCTCCCTGTCCAACTGTTTGGGCGGGGCAGTGGTCGTGCCGTGGCCCTCCGTTGCCGCAGTGTACGCGATCTCTATTTACGCCACGAACGATGTGTCGTGGGATCTCATGTGGCAACGACCTGTCGCCACACAGGAGTGCGTTCCCGTATGAAAATGACATTACCTTGCCTGAACTGTCACGCCGAGACTGATCAGGAGCACGCCAAGTTCTTCGCGGGCGTATTCCTTTGTGGTACCTGCCACGATCTGGCCGTGCACTTCCACGAGAAGCTCGAGCGGGAATTGAAGTTCCTGCTCACAGTCTCCAAGGAATCGATCCGAGTAGCGTTGGTGCAAGGGAAGTTCATCCTCCCAGAGGCGCTGCAGCGCGAACCCAGCAAACGTGCCGTTCTGGAGGAGATCCTTAGAATGGAGGAAGCCCGCGCTCAGGAACCCCCATGTACTTCACCAATGCTCCCGGAACCATCGCCCGGGGCCAGTACGTTGCCAAGTGCACGCACTCTGGCTGCGCTGGCCGCCGCGTCATCCCCCAAGCCCTCTCCGCAGGGCTGACGCTCGGCGGTCCGCTCAACGTTGACCCCACCAATCCTGAAAGCTCCCAATGTCCAGTCTGCAGACGCGCCGGAACCATGAAGATCATCGACATCCCCCAGCCTCTCTCGCCAAGCGGCCCGAAGGGGTTTTCGCATCTTCCCTCAAAATAGTCTGGGACCGCAGGGACTGGGACTGCTGCGTGGGATCGTTCCACGAGCTGGAGCTCGGCTTGCGTGAGAGCTCAGTCGATGGTGCATCCGTGCGCTGGACCCGCTTTCGAATCCCAGAGCTCCTGCTGTCCCGTAAGGCCGCCATGCTCGTTCTTCAGGGCATGGCGTTGCCACAGCTGCTCATCCCCAACCACTTCCTGCACCCAGCGGACAACTTCTTCGACCGGAAGGAGTGCGCCCACCTGCTCCTCCGTGCCGACCCCTGGGAGCCCTGGCACAGCAGACCGCGCCTGGCGGGACTCGTCCTGGCGCGCCTCGATAGCGTGCCGGACGGGCTCGACCCGCAGGCGGTGCTGGCCGCGCTCGCGCGCGACTCGGCTTGACCCCCGCCTTTTTTCTAGCTACCTGTTGGTGTACGCCAAATGTACGCCAACCTTTTGGAGGACCATGGCGAATCGTGATACCCGGGTAAATGCCCCGGGAGGACCTGGCGTGTCGGACGGCTCCGTCCGAAAAGACATCAACAAGCCCGCGGAGTTTGGTGCTCCGGCGCCTTTCGTGGACGACCGCGTCGCAGACCCCGCTGCTCGGCGGTACGCCGCTGCTGCGGATAGTCGGCGGCGTCAGCCCCAGGCGATCCCGCGCTACACCCAAGCCGTAGCGTACGGCCCTGACGTACCCATCCCGCGGCTCGACGGGGAGCACGTGACGGGACTCACGATGGCAGAGCAGGCCGCCCTAGGCCGACCGCAGGGCGCCGGCAGCGAGCCTCCGCCCATGCCGGCCTTCGGCGGCCCTGGATGGGCTTCGACAGCCGATTCCTTGCCAACCCCCGCTGGCATCATCGAAGGGCAGGCGCACCATCACGTGGCGCAGGCCGCGCCACACGCGCCCGGACGCGCCGGGGCTCTGCCCCCGGGCATCTTGGCCGGAGACCTCCTGCCGGAGCAGGCCACTCGCGATCCGGCGTTCCAGGGAGGGCAGGGGTCCATGTACGCGGCAAACCAGCCCGCCATGGCGCTGAAGTACGGCGTCGTGCGTCGCGGACAGCTGATCCCGCCACAAGCGCTGAACGCCGTTGCCGGTGGGGCGAAGAAGGCGACCCTGAAACCGGAGACGCTCGAGGGGCTCGAGGCGCTTCGACAGTTCAACGAGCAGAAAACCTCGGTGGAGTCCGGGGAAGATGCGGTCGACAAGCAGATCGCCGAAGATGCCCGACGCGGCCCCGCCGGCGCCAGCAGCGGTACGGAAAAGCCCCTCTCCGACGAACAGAAGAAGGAGCTGATCTCGGGCATGGACGAGTTCGACCTTGGTCGGATTCGCAGCGCGCTGTTCAAGGACCTCCTGAACAACGAAGAGGAAAAGAAGGCGATCGAGAGCCGCCTAAAGCCTCTCAACCTCACAGACCTGATTGTGACGCGCCGTGTGACGCAGGTCGTTCCGATCGTCCCTGGCGTGTTCGAGCCCGAGTTTCAATCGTATGCCGGCGGCGAGGACCTCGAGATTCGTCGGATGATCTTCGAGGAGAACCAGAGCTTCGGCCGCAGCGAAGAATACTTGGTGCAGAAGTACACGCTCATGGGGCTTACGATCGCAGTGCGCGCCATCAACAAGAAACCCCTACCAAATTATCTCGACGCGGCCGGCGAGTTCGACGAAGCGGCGTTTCAAAAAAAGCTGCGGTTCATCTCGCAGCTCGACTTTCACATGCTGAGCAGCCTTCAGGCGAACTGGTTTTGGTTCGACCTGCGGGTGCGTAGCCTGTTCAAGGCATCCTCCCTGGGAAATGGCTAGAGACCCCCGAAGGTTGGTCGCAAGCGAACCTGCTGCTTGCGACGATGAGCAAGCCGCCACCTCGGGGGTCAGTACAAGAGTATGTTCTGCAGGAGCTCATTCTTCACCGCGATCGTATCGACTACCTGAAGACGCGAGCAATCATCCAGTCCGTGTACGAACGAGAAAAAGCGGACGAGGCGCTCAAGGAATACAAGGACGCGCAGTTCCCCTATTTGCAGAAAATTCAGGGAGAGGACCGCAGGCAACACATTCAAAAGCTCATGTCGGAGGTCGGTCGAGGCGCTCTTCAGATCACCCCCGTCGTGCAGAAGCGCGTCACCAGCAGGCTCAAAACGCGCATCGTGCAGCGTAGCCAAGAGGAGCAGCGCGAGTCGGAACGAAAGCTCAGCAAGAAGCTCGGAGAATTCCTGTGACAACTATCCCATCTTCCTCCATCAAGATTTGCCCGCAGTGCGGAAGCTCGGCGGTCGATTTTTCTTCACTGCATGGAGGTGACGCTTCGTGCCGTGGCTGTGCGTGGAAGGGTACCAGCACCGACTTGTTCGAGGTGCCCGTTCCTCAGGATGGGGTGGTGTGGGCGCACACCGTCTTCAACGAAGTGCGCAACCTTTTCTCGGGGGAGCTTGGGATACCCTACCTCAAATTTCTTCTGCGCTGGGGCTTCATCGAAGGGGACCCTGCGAAGATTGCGGGAACGGTAGACCGCAAGGTTTTCGCCCGATACTTGGCGGCGATTGGCAGAGCTGTCTTCGTTGCCTTGCTCGAGACGCGCTCGGCGCTCGAGGTTGAACGTGTTCGTGCCGAAAAGGCAAAGGAGCCCAGCTGATGAGCGACAAGCCCACCGACGAAGGCGTGGAGCAGAGCTACCATCCGAACTACTTGCCCGAAAAGGCAGGACTCTCCTGCTTTTTGGAGCAAAGCCGTACGTGCGGACCGGACTGCATGGCGTTTTCTGCGCAGACGCCAACGGATAACGAGGGTCGACCCCTACAGGAGTATGTGGGCGAGCAGTGGGCGCATTGTCACTTGCTCGTGAACCTTCATCGCCTCGGCAAAACCCCGGGCACCATCGTCGCGCAGCTCGCGAAGAGCCGTGGTGAAGCCAATTTACGGGCGCGTCAACCTGAGCCGGAGAAGCCTCGATGATTCATGCCAAGATTCGTGCGGTCTCCCAGGAGCTATCGTTCGAGACTGGGGAGCTGATGAATAACCTCGTGCTCGAGCTCCCCAACGGCACGGTGATCCGCTCCGCCATCAGCGAGCAGGTCGCTGCGGAGCTGACCGCCATGTTCATGCAGGCGGGCGGGCGCGTTGCTGCTTTGTCGCAGATGGAGCAGGTCCCAACGGCAGCCCCGCCAGTACACGAAGAGATCGCCGACGATGGTCGGTTCTCCCCGCTCAAGGTCGACAACCCCGACCAGACCTATGAGTTCGGAGGCGACTTCTCTCCGCCCTCTTTCAAGAAGGTGGACCCTGCTCCTCCGCATGCGGCTGTGCCTGTTCCGCTCGTTCCCAACCTCATTTCGCGCGCGAGCGCGCAGGTAGGCACGGACGACCAGGGTTACCCCGTGCTGCGCGGCGCGGGCGTGGTCGACACGCAAGCGCTCTTCGGCGGCAACACGGACTACGAAGAGGACGCCGGACAGCTCACATGATCCTCATCGCTTGTTCGCACTGCTCCTACGCGTTGCGTGTTACGGGCCCGCTCGAGGAGCTCGACACGCTGGTGGGGCAGCGCAGTGACTACTGGCCGGACAAGTACCCGTGCTTCCATTGCGATCAGATCGCCGCTGGCTTCCTGCTACCCGAAGTATCGGCCGTTGCCATGGCCACGCTCGTCATCTCGGACGTGACCCCGCAGGAAGCGTTTGCCGCTCTGCACGGCCTTGGCACCCCCACCGAGCAAACCTGCTGCCCAGAGGTGCTCGAGCAGCTCTTTGGCAACCTCGGCATTACTCTCGTTGGCAATCAGCTGTCCGGTACGTCGCGTTTTCGGCTCGATGCGCTCGCCCTGCCTGGAGGCACGAAGGTGCACTTCGGGGCGAGCCCTCAGGGTGCGGTGATTTACCGCATCGTCAACCGCCATTCGTATGTAGCAGGCACTCCGGAGGTACCAGTGCGTGATGTTCAGCTTGCGTACAAGCGCGTAGGCCATGTGTACCAGGGCACCGTCAATGAAAAGCCCTTCGAGGACAAAACCTTCGCGGAAGTGATGATGCTCGTGCGGCAGGAGCTCACGACCTCCGCGCCAAATGCCGGCGTATCCGTGCGGCGCACCGAACGCGAGGGCTTGTTGCCCGTGCAGCTTTCTCCCGACGAAGTGAAGCAACTTCGCGAAAACCCCGAGCAGTACATCGCGGCGCGCTCGCCCGCTCCGGTAGTACTCAAAACACCCATCTCGGTTACGGCAAAGGCAAAAGCCAGGCTGGTGCCTGCGGGCACGCTCCGCACAGGACACGACACCCTTGCCGACGCATTCGGAGAACGCATCTATTTGCGTGCGCGGACAGGGCGTTTCGAGCATCCGGTAGACGGGCGCTGGTACAGCTTCCTGAGCTCCGTGTTGTACTTGCTTGTCCCCATTCGTGAATTTCTCACGGAGGAAGATGGTGACGGTTGGATCACCATCGACACGGTGGACCTCCTCCAAATGTACCCATCCGCAGACCGTTTCTTCCTGCCACGCGCCTGGAATGAACCAGGGCCTTGGATTCCCAGGGCTGCGCTTCAGGAGAAGTACGACCGTTTCATCAAGGAGAAGAGCGATGTCACTAAGTAATCAAAAGGGCGGGATTCTCGGAGCGCGTATGTCCGGCGTGAAGGTTGCGCGCGACGCAACGGCGGCAGAGCGCAGCGCCCCGAACAAGCTCTTGGGCTTCTCGGAGGCGAAGATGATGTTCGTCGGGTACACCGACCAGCGTGGCGAGAGTCAGACCATCCTCGTCTTCGAGGTCAAGGGTGAGTACTGGACCACGTCCGATTCCGAGGCGTGGTGCCGCGACAAGCTGCGCCCGCCGAGCGATTGGTTGCTGGCCCAGCTGGCGGCGGCACGCCAGCAAAAAGAAGAGTCGTCGAAGCCCGTCGAAATCCCGGCACAGGACTCGGTCGACGTCCTCGACCTCGTGGGGCCATGAGCGAGATTCGACTACGCGGCGATTGGGTTCTGGTCGAGCTCGAGCCCGAGCGCACGCGCACGCGCAACGGAGTCATCCACCTCGGACCGGATCCAATCCGTACGGCACGTGTACTCGCGGTTGGGCCGGGCAGGCTCACTCGAAAAAAGGGGCAGCCCATCCCCACCGGGCTCAAGCCTGGCGATCGCTTCCCTTTCTTCAAAGCCGCCACTGAGACGAAGCAAGGGCTCGAACTCAGCTTGCGTCTTCCCGAAGGACAAGAGCTTGTACGCGCCAAGGACGTGCTTTTCGTCATCGAAGAAGGCGACCCGGAGATCACCCTATGAGCACCGTCAAGCCGTACACCATGGAAGAGCTGAAGCATGCAGTAGACCTGCTCATCGAGCATAAGTCAGAGACTGTCGCGGGTACGCGGCGCCTCGTTGGCGCGGCTATCACATATTTGCGCTCTCCAGACACTTGCGCGCAGGAGATGCAGGAGCGCGTTGCAAAGGTCTTGGAGGCCTGCCTGCGCCACTTACCCAAAGGGGACGAAGGGTGAGGTTTGTCGAACGCACAGGTCCTGGGCGCATCGAGCTCAACTACATGTGGCTCCCCACATGGGTCGGTATGAACACCCGACTGATCGACGAGCTCGACAAGCATCTGTCGAAGATGTTTGTGAATAAGGTGTTGTCCGACGCCCTGCTGGACGAAGCTCATCACGAGGTCATTCGCTTCTTGGAGAAGCGTTTCCCCCAGGTCGAAGGAATGTTCGACTTCCTCGATTCCATCAAATTCGTGAACGCCCATGCCCAAGAAGCAAAAGTCGAAGGGACGTCTGCATCTGCGGGTGAGCCCGCAGTTGGCGGATGAGATGCACAATTACGCCCAGCGTCACGAGACGACGCTCTCGGCGATTGTGAAGCAGCATTTCGTCCACCTGCTGGAGGAAGAGCGTCGCGCGCAGACCCCGGAAGAAGTGGAGCAGATCTGATGCCCGAGTACATCGAAGAAGAAAAGACGGTCGAGATCCCGCACGCCACGGGCGTGAAAGGGTTCGTCAAGATGATCGAGGACATCTTGCAGTTGAGCCGCGTGCAGCAGATCTCCATCACGGCCAACCCCGGACGCGTCACGTACAAGCGCTTCCGTCTGAAAGATGCCCCTGAGCAAGAGGTAGGCATCGACTTCACCAGCCTCATGCCTTCCGCCATCGTGCGCGCGACGGAGGTGGTGGAGGTCTTGGCGAAATCCGCCAACGCAGCGGTCGTAGTGAGTCAGCTCTTCTTCAGCGTAGCGAATGATGGCCTCAACCCCGTGGCCTTTCTTGGCGGGCGTCACAGCGAATTTCCGAAGTGGCACGAGAGGACCGCTTCCGTGAGTCTTCGAACGGACGAGGCCTACGGGTTGCCCTTCTACAAGGACCCGTCCATACCTGACGAATCTCTCTTGCTCTGCGCCGCGTATAGCCGCCGCGGGGCCATGGTCGACGTCGTCCGTTCCTACAAGGTCACCATACCCCGAGGTGTTGCATGAGCACTCTTTCGAAAGCCGTGGCCCGTTCCGGTGCATTGGACGAAGAAATGCTGCGCGAGCTCGCGCATTGGAAGCTTCCGATCGCACTTCCTGAGGACGAGCCGTTCGCTTCCCCTGCTGAGGCCACCGAAGCCATCGACGAGGCCCTGCGTGGGGAAGACCAGGTCGAGATCCGAGCCACTGACCTCGACCTTCTGCCACAGTTCCGGCGCACCCAACGGCGCACCAAGCTTCATCTCATCGCCGGCGACGAGAAGGAGACCGTCGAAATCCCCGTTGGCTTGACGTTACAGAACGAGTACATCCTGCCGTGGCACCATGCCTCCCTGACGGATGTGCTGACGAACGGCAGCACGTACTTGCAGGACGGTCGCCGGCGCGTTTACTTCTCGGACGCGCGTGCCTGCTACTACGGAGAGAAGCAGACGTTCGTCGTCTGCAAGGCGGCGCCGGAGGACCATCGTGGCGACAAAGACTGATCTCCTCCAAGCTTTGGTTCAGCGCATCCCTGGCCTCGATATTCGTTCCGAGAATGAGAGCGCCAACAAGTTCCGCATCATCATGCGCGTACCGTCGGAGCGCGAGCGCTTGGCCTACTTCTGGCCAATTCTGCATCTTCTCCTGCTCACGGCCGACAAGCCCGAGTCCGCCTGGAAGCTGGATGCTTCGAAGCAATATCTCGTACGGAACGGCAAGCTCTTTTACGGGTGGCGTTTCATCTTCCAAACAGGGGATGGCTCAGAACTCGCGGCGTACTACGCCGAGATCATCAAAATCATCCACTCAGCTCCACGCCCCGCGCGCGTCGAACTAGACTCCATTCTTCTTCCCGGATACCAGAAGGGGCAGGTACGCGGAGGCACGAATGAACGAGGTAAGGGCTCTTCCTCCGCTGAGTCCGTACCCCTTGCAGTCAGGCGTCGGTAATGAACATACCCAAAGAAGTAAACTTCGACAGCACCCGCGCCGGCGAGCTCGTTCTCTCTGCGGACGAGATCAACAGCTTCGTCAAGAAGGCCGCTGCATTGAAGAAGCTGCTCGATGATGACGAGAAGGCTCGCGCCAAGTACAAGCTCGAGGTCCATTTTGGCAAGGCGCGTCGGGTACACGGCGTGGCACCGACCCCGGGTTCCCTGAGCTTCTGGGCCAACGGCGCGAAGTTCCATGGAGGTGGAGACGAGAAGCTCTACCTCTGCCACGGGAAGAGTCTGCAGCGGAGCACGAGCACGGCGCTCATCCACGACGCTTACAACTCCGGGGCTGGTGCGGTTTGCCCCGCTTGCGGCACGATCTGGCGGCAAGATGACCTCATCGGCGAGCTCATGTTCAACCTTCCGATGCGGAAGTGGGCGGACGTGCTCTACACCTACTACCGGCTGTGCGAGTACAATTGTGACATCTACTTGAAGTTCGCCCCCTCCGATATCCGAAGCACCGCGCTTGCGCAGGCGCAGAAAGCCACGTGGGCAGGCACGCAGGCGCTCGACAATTCTCGTGCGCGGAGGGCAAAGTCTCTCTACCCGCTTCGCAACATCATCAAGGACATAAGCAGTGGTGCCGACCTGCTGGGTCGGTTCTACGCTTTCCTAGTCGCATGAACACCGCATACCGGAAATTGGCCTACGAGTCCGCTACGCTCAAGGCGTTGGTGCGCCTCGCAAAAGAGGAATTCCTGCCCAGCGAGGGGAGCGAAGAACCGACCCGGCAGATCCTCTGTGAGACTCTTCCGGTGAAGGACAGCAAGGTCCCCGAGGACGACGTGCATGACGTCATCCTCAATCTCGAGCGCGTCATCCGAGCTAAGGAGCTCGAGATGAGCAAGTACAAGTTCGTCGCAACGGAGACAGATTATGAGCAGGAGTGGACTCAAGGCCCTACGCAGAAAACAGCGCAAGCAAGTCCGCGCAACTCAGGTGGCCAAGCACCTGGAGGACACGGCAAACAGGGAAAAGGCCGCGGTGGCCAAGGCGGTTCGAAAGCTCCAACTCCTTGAGGAGGGGGACGCGAACCCGCACATTCAAGCGCACGCGCAGCAGCTGGCGCTTCTGGTCCAAGGACACAACCAGCTCACCGAGGCGTTCAACGCACGCGTGGCGTTCTTCGACCAGGCCCTTCAGCACGTCGACCTCCGCGTCGGTGCCTTGATGCTCGCGTTCGACGACTTCCTGACCGGCGGGCGGGAGAACGTTACGATGCGCGACGAAGAGCAGCCCGACGGCAGCAAGAAGCCCGTGGGTGTAAACTGGCAGGCGTACTCCCTCCACTACGCCCAGTTGAGCCAGCGGGCGGCGCAGCGCAAAGAAAGCCCGCTCCACACCCCCGACCAAACCCCCGATGCCGATGAAGACGCGCCCGTGGTCTTCGGCGGCGACGAAGCCCCCAATGAAGTACAATCCCAACAATCCGTCGCGTAAGGCAGAAGGCGGCGCCACCATCATCAAAGAAGGCGCCCCGGGCGGTCTCCGCAAGGTACGCTGCCCGAACTCACATCAGCTCGCCGTACCCGCTCGACAAAAGGATGGCTCGACCGTCCTCAAGAGCCCGAGCGGGCACACGTACGTCACGCGACGGCTGAAGTAGCTCGGCGCATGACCCAGTTGCTGGGTCCGAGCTCGCCCACGACCTGAAAGCCGTACCGTGTGTAGAGTCGCAACGCCGGCGCGTTGCCCTTGGCCACCGTAAGCATCAGGTCCCCACTGTTCGCGACCACGCATTCGAGCAGCCGTGCCCCGAGACCCTTCTGTTGGTAATCGGGGCGCACGCCCAATCTCGTCAGGTCGGTGATCGCCCCATCGAAGCGAGTCAGCGCATACGCTACGAGCTCTCCGTCGTCTCCTTCGATCCCCCACGCAACGCCCGCTCGGATTTCTTTACCGAGCGTGTACTCGTTGAAGCAGTTGTCGGGGAACACAATCATCTCGAGCGCGGCGATCTGACAGACGTCCTCTGGCGTTACATGCCTCATCAGGCTATGGTACCTGACGCCATGTTACCCAAGATGGAAGTAGTGCTCACGCCCCGTGCGAAAGACGGCCACGTACTGGAAAGCACGGTGAACGGCGACATCGAAGCCTTCGACGACTACTTCCAGAAGTTGGGCAACGAGCCGCTCTCGAAATCTGAGCGCGCTATCATCAAGACCTACCTCCACTACAAACTCCTCGGACCACTCAGTGGCAGCCACGCCTCTGTTTCTGGGGCATCCGATACGGACCCATCCAATGCCCGCTAAAGCTGTTCTTCAACACGAATGCGAGCGCTGCCCGCGCACGTGGTACTCCCCCGCTGACGCCAACCTAGCGAAGACCGAGCTCTCGGTCACGGGTACGCTCGCGGGAACCCAGGTGTCCGTCAAGTACGAGACCCTGTGCGAGACCTGCACGAAGACGGTCAGCAACCTCATCGCGGCGCTCGGGAAGGAGCACAAGAAGTCCTCCCCCGCACGCAGGGCTAAAAAAGAGACAGGCGGGGAGGCAAACACCTCCCCGCCTTCAGACTCTACTCAGCCGATGGCCCAACGGTCAGCTCTGTCGGGCGACCAGGTTGTTGCTTCTGGTTCGGTTGCTTTCGCGGGAGTCTCCGTGCCGAACGGGGGCGGCAAATCAGCGTTGACAGCTCCCGCCCATCCCAAGCGATGATGAACCTCCGACGGCCCGTGGTTGGGTCGTCCCAGTCGATGTAGAGCCCATCGCCTGGATGGAACAGGTAAAGGTCACGCCCGAGTCCGACTTCACGCACATGCGTGACGCACTCGGGCTGGCCCTTGCCGTACGCGACGTCCACCCGCTTGATCCCAGCGGGTGCGTAGTCGCAGCGCTCGACCAGCACCAGCGCGGTGGTGTCCTTCTCCCGCTCCTCGGGGGGCTGCGCGATCAGCATCAAGCCTGCGCTCGTATGCTCCAGCTTCCCGTAGAGTAGGTAGAAGGCCTCGGCCAGGTCCTCGGGGTGGGTGAGGACATTCCGCAGGGAAGACCCCAGCGGCAGACGTACGAAACCGTCGCTGTCCTCATCACCACCGAGATTGATACCTGGGGTCGGCTTCATGCTCACACGAAAGCCGTCCCTTACCTCGTCTTGAACCTCGAAAAAACGCATAGGCGAATAGCCTCCTCAAGCAGATCCCACATCTGCCGTCAGAGTTCTTATTCCGCGTTTCTCGCGGTTTTTCGCTCAGCTAGCAAGGCGCTGCTGCGCTTGAATCAGGCGTAGCGCCTCGACCAACGCATTCAGCGTGTACCGACGTACGTCGGCAATGTCCTCGTGCGATGGGAGTGCCTTGACCGTCAGGTAGGCGAGTTGGACCGCAGCCGGGGTGGTCACGTCCAGGCCCTGCAGGCTCTGAACAGCATCCTTGTACCCCGCAGCTGCGTACTCCTGACGGCACACGTCGAGCATTACCTCGGCGTTCTCGAGGGCTTGCGGGCTCTCGAAAAAAGTGTCTTGTGCCATTGGTGTGTCCTCGTGCGGGTGGTTGACGCCGCTTAGTATTCGCATGCTTGGCGGAAATTCAAGGGAATTCAACAAAGAAGGTCCGGTGTGCCGAATGTACGCCCGGGATTTACGGGGCTAAGGAAAAGCGGAATTCCGCGTAGAACACCGTCTTTTCCCGTCCTTTTCGCCGGCGCGAACCCCTGATCAGGGCAGCTTGGGCGCGAAGAACTTCTTGTTGATCCAAAGCAGGGTGACCCCCGTACTCAGGAGCATGGGGACGATCACCGCCGCTCGCTTGAGCTCCTCCTGGGCTACCTCGGCAAAAGTCAGCGGTTTGCTCATGTTTTCGAGCGTGCGCTGAGCGCGGCTGGCGTTGCGTGCGTGGTGGGGTTGCGTCTCTTGGTTGTTGTTCATGGTCGGTTCTCTCCTCTGGGGGACCTGGGTGACCAGGCCTACCTGTTGTTGGCGGTTCCGGCGCTCTTCGACCGGAAGCGTTTTGATGCTCTGGTGGCTCATAGGCGCCCTTCCTTCTGGGCTTGGCGGTACTTCCGCATAAAGTCGTTGTGCCCGTGCTCGACGAGAACTCGGGCGATCTCCACCCCCGTAAAGAGGTAGATCACGAAGAGCACAGGGCTCTCGTCTTGTCGTACGTCTTCTCGACCTCGACCAGGTTGCCCTCGATCCGACGCGCCGTGCGCTCGAAGTCGAGAGCCTGCTCGTAGTCCCCCGCCTCGCGCGCCCACTGAGCGGTCTTGCGAACCGTCTGCACCGTGATGCGCATGCCAAGGGCGGTAACCGTCAAGTCTGCGCGCACAACGAGCAGACCCACGCGCCTGGCAAGTTTGTTGAAAGTCATGCACTACCTCCTTCATCTTTCTTATCCCCGAATACTCCGGCTTTTTTCGTCCGCCTGACCTCCGCACGTAGAGTCAGCTCTGTGCCGATAGCAGCGCTTGTCAGGGCTGTGATGAAGACCACAACCCAAAGCGGTAAAGGCTCTTCTGTCACAAGAGCTGCGATCCCGTAGGCATAGCCGCCGTACAGGCACAGTAGTTGAAACTCATCTATTTGTTGGCGCAGCGCTCTCATGTAGTTCTTATACCGTGCGCCACACGTGTTTTCGTGGTGCTAAAGAAACGCCGGGCACGGGCGTTTCAACGACACTCTTCAACCGCCCGAGGAGGTGGTTGTGCCCGCGGTTGAAGAGGGAGTGGGAGCTCTACGCTTCTTGTCGAAGGAAACGTAGGCGACGGAGGTGGACCGAGATTGGAGGGAGACCTGCGCTCTGAGAGGAGGCAACTAACTCCGTCGTAGTTCTTATCCCCGCTTGCGTTTGGTTTTTGCAGCTCGCTTTTTGAACTTCGGAGGCGCGCGCAGTAGCTCCGCTGCGAAGCGCATCTTGACGTGCACTGCCTCGGATACATCGTAGAGCGTCTGCATCGCGAGGGTGTGCTCCTCTGGCTGCACCCATTCTCTTCGCAACGAGCCATCCCTTTGGTCGTGAATGATCACGATGACCGGCATATTCGACCAACCGGGGCCTGCTGCGCGTTCAGCGAATGCCGTAACAACCGTCTCGTATCTGCCTAGCTTGAACGCCATGGGTTTCTTATCCCGCACTTTTCTAGGGGCTTGCTGCGGATGATAGGATCTTCCAATGCCGCTAAGCTCCGCCGAGATCGCACAGCTCAATGGTGCGTTCGCCCAGCAGCACATGATGAACATGCAGTACTCGGGCATGTTGACGCCCGAATACAATTGGGGTGGCGGGAATCGTCCGGAGCAGAACGAGGGTCTTGCCGCTCGTACAATGAACCGGGCGAGCGCGATTGGCGCGCCCACGGCGATGCTCGGCATGGGCTTGATGGGTCTCGACCCGCTCTCGAT
>JACCDR011626180.1_pt1 | contig 14440 bp, 14 predicted proteins | sample 7446431 | NCBI WGS metagenome assembly JACCDR01 (sample SAMN15323443, study PRJNA562643) | freshwater metagenome | isolation source: river surface water | place: USA:Blue River Watershed | collected 2017-08-17 | reverse complement strand
GCGGGCCAGGGCTTCGCGCACGACGAGTGCGGCCAGCTCGGTGGGTGGGGTGTCCTTCAGGCTGCCGCCATAGGTACCAATGGCGGTGCGCACACCGCTGACAACAACAACTTCACGGCTCATGGGAGGTCTCCAGCATTAAAGAAATGAAAAATCAGTGGGAAATCACCCATGCAGTGTCAGGGGCAATTGCTACATTGACCTGACAACCCCCGCTGGAGAAACAGGCCTTTGCACACCATGGCCACCTTCAGTGGCCTTGAGAAGCGCGAATCCGGTTGACCTGCAAAGGCGTCACCTCTTCACCCTGGTTACCCCATTGTGTGCGCAGGTGCGTGAGCACGGCTGCGATGTCCTTGTCGTCGAGCTCCAGCACAAAGGGGGGCATGCCAAAGGGGCGGGGGTGCCCCGCTGTGCTCGGGCTGTAGCCGCCGTAGAGCACCATTTGCACCAGGTTGGTCGGATCCCGCAGTTGCACGGCCCGGTTGCTGGCCAAAGCGGGGTAGGCCACGTTGCCGGCCTCGGTGGTGATGCCCTGGCCTTGTTCGCCGTGGCATTGGGCACAGTGGCGCTCGTAAGTTTTCAGCCCCCTCTCGGCCACGTTGGGGCTGACGCTGCTGCGGCGGGCCTTCGGGGGTTCTTGGGCTTGCCGCGACTGGGTTTGCTGGGCTTGTGATTGCAGGTACACCGCCATGGCCTGCAGATCGGCATCGCTCATGTGCTGGGTGCCGTGTTGGACCACTTCGGCCATGGGGCCGCTGGTTTGAGCGGTGGCCGATGTGCCGGTTTTCAAGAGGCGCACGATCTCGGGCAAGGGCGTGCTGGCCAGGCCGGTTTCACGGTCGTTGCCCAAGTCTGGCGCATACCAGTTGACCACGGGCATCAGACCGCCGGACAGGTCGCTCACGGGACCGCTGGCCCCCAGCGCATTGCGTGGGCTGTGGCAAGCGGCGCAATGCCCGAGGCCTTGGACCAGATAGGCGCCACGGTTCCATTCGGCGCTTTGGCGGGGATCGGCCTGAAATGGGCTGGGCTTGAAAAACAGCGTGCGCCAAACGGCCAAAGCCACGGGTGTGCCAACAGGCCACACCAAGGTGTGCGGCTGCTGCGCCTGACGCACTGCAGGCAGGCTGTGCAGCCAGGCCAGCAGATCGTCGCTGTCTTGCCGGCTGATCACGCTGGTGTGGTTGTACGGAAAAGCCGGGCTGAGCAGTCGACCGTCTTTGGAGCGGCCATGGTGCAAGGCCCGCCAGAAATCATCGCGGCTCCATTGGCCAATGCCTGTGGTCGGGTCAGGGGTGAGGTTGCTGCTGAACACGCTGCCAAAGGGTGTCTCGATGCGTCGCCCACCCGCCATTTCTGTGCCACCACGCGCGGTGTGGCAGGCAACGCAATTGCCCGCCCTGGCCAGATACTGGCCGCGTTCTACGCTGACCGGGTGGGGTGGGTTGTTGGCCGCGTCGGGAGGTGCCGAGCGCAGGCCATCGCCCCAGTTGTCCCAAGCGACATAAGCCGCCAAGGCCAGCACGGCACCGACGATGCCCAAAGCGATGCGGGAAGTCAGGGCGTGTTTCATGGCCGACCTCCGGACAGTTCAGGTGCGCTGCCGCAGCGCAAGGCGGCTGACAAAGCGGGGCCTTGGGGTGGTTGTGCGGCCGGGTGGGTGTCTTCGGGCAAGGGTTGACGCGCCAACCAGCTGGAGACCGCGATCAAGTCTTCAGCCGGGATGCGCTTGACCACTTCGGCCATGCAGTCGGGGGTATGGGCTTTGCGTTGACCGGTTTGCCAGGCACCGAGCTGCGCGTTTAAATAATCCAGCGGCAGGCCCAGCAGGCCGGGCACGTGGGCTTGCACACCGGTCAGGCGCGCGCCATGGCACTGCGTGCAGGCCGGCAGGCCACGGCTGGCGTCACCTTGGGTGACCAGTTGCTGGCCTTTGGCCAAGCGCTCGGCGGTGATCGCGTTGCTGGCGCTGGGACGGGGGTAGGGCAGTTGCAAAGACGAGAAATACCGGGCCATCTCGCCCAGGTATTCGTCGTTCAGCGGATCGATCAGGCGCGTCATCAGCTCGTAATGGCGACGACCCTGGGCAAAGTTGCGCAGTTGGTTGTGCAGGTAGCCAGCAGGCTTGCCCGCCAGGCGAGGGTAGTAGCCGTCGGGTCCGGCGCGGCCCTGGTCGCCATGACAGGCCATGCAGGCGCGGGTGCGTTCGGCCATGTTGTCGGCAAAGCGGCTGGGGGTTTGGGCTTGCGCGGCCATGGCCGTGAAGCTCATGATGCCGGTCAGTGTCCAGGCCACAAGACGCCACGGAGATTTCATGCGTGAAAAAAATAGCCTCATGCGCAGAAGATAACCGATGCGGCGACAATATCGGGTTTTCCGCTGCGCAGCGCAAGCCGCAAAGCGCTTTGTGATCTTTTCGAATTCCCAGAACATGTCCGATATCCAAGTCCGATTTGCCACCCAACAAGACGCAGCCGCCGTGGCTGCCTTGCACCTGAACGCTTGCCGCATGGCCTATGCCGGTCAGGTGCCCGACGAGCATTGGGCCGCGACACCCATGGCCAAGCGCGTGACGTTCTGGAAAGAGGCCATTGAATACGGCGAACCTCAGGTAATGGTGGCGGTGGACGGCCAGGACATCGTGGGCTTTGTGGGCTTTGACCGCTCGCGTGACCCGAAATCCAAAAACACCACCGGCGAGATCTGGGCCATCTACGCAGCGCCTGAGCGCATCGGCCAAGGCGTGGGCCTGGCCCTGTGGGATGCCGCCCGTGACGGCCTGCAGGACGAAGACTGCACCGACGTGACCGTGTGGTTGCCTTTGTTGCATGAGCAGACGCTGCGTTTTCATGAACTGGCGGGCTTCAAGCGCGAGATGAACACTGCGCGCACCGTGCCCCTGGGCGGCGTGAAGGTGGAAGAAGTCCGCCTCAAGCGCAAGCTGGGCTGAAGCAGCAATCCGTCGCGCCGTTGAGGCTGCCCTCCCGATGAAACTCTTGTTGGCGCCCATGGAGGGCTTGCTTGACCACACGCTGCGCGACATGCTCACGCGGGTGGGTGGAGTGGATTTGTGCGTGACCGAATTCATCCGGGTGACCAACACGGTCTTGCCGCGCAGGGCTTTCATTCGGGTGGCACCCGAGTTGCTCAACAACAGCCGCACCGTGGCGGGCGTGCCGGTGCGGGTGCAATTGCTGGGTTCGGACCCGATTTGCCTGGCCGACAACGCGGCGGCTTTGGCCGAGCTGGAGCCGCATGGCATTGACCTGAACTTTGGCTGTCCCGCCAAGACCGTGAACCAGCACCGCGGCGGCGCGGTCTTGCTGGACGAGCCCGAGCTGGTGGGCCAAATCGTGGCGGCCGTGCGCCGTGCGGTGCCTGCGCATATCCCGGTCTCGGCCAAGATGCGGCTGGGCTTCAACGACGACCGCCGCGCTGAAGACTGCGCCCAAGCCATCGAAGCCGCCGGTGCCAGCGATCTGGTGGTGCATGCCCGCACCAAGGCCCACGGCTACCGCCCGCCTGCGTATTGGGACCGGATTGCCGACTTGCGCCAGCATGTGCGCTTGCCCATGGTGGCCAATGGCGAAATCTGGACCGTGGCCGACGCTTTGCGCTGCCGCGAAGTGACCGGTTGTGACCGCCTGATGATCGGGCGCGGCATGGTGTCTGACCCCGGGCTGGCGCTGGCCATTGCCCGTCACGATGCGGGCCAGACCGATGAGGCGGGCAGCCGCGCCGTGCCCTGGCCGGTGATCGCCGGTTTGTTGCAATTGTTCTGGGTCGGGGTCAGCCAGCGGGTGGCTTCGCGGCACCGTTCAGGGCGCCTCAAACAATGGCTCAATTACCTGCGCAAGGTCTACCCCGAGGCCCAGCAGGCGTTTGATGAATTGCGTCTGATTCACGATCCGGCGCTGATGGCGCAGTGGCTGGCGCGCCAGGAAGTGATGGCACCAACCGCCTGATGCGAGGCCTTGGCGTGCAGCTTGCAGGCCGCACAAGGGGAGATTCAGGCGGCGGGGTTCAGCGCCAGGTGCTGGGCCACTTCGGTGCGCAGCTGCGCCAGTTGCGGGGCCAGTTGCCCATATGCTGCGCGCACTTCGGCAGCCTCGCCATGTTTGCTCAGTTGCTCGACGGCGACCACGCGCTCGACCAGGCTGTCGACGCAAAACACCGGCGTGAAGCCTTTGAGCTGGTGCAGCATGCGGTTGGCACCATGGACATCGCCTTTGTCCAGTAACTGCACGATCAAGGGCAAATCGGTGTGGAGTGTTTGCTCCAAAGTCTTGAGCAGGCTCAAGACCCCGTTGGCGTCTCCAATGAACTCCATGGCCCGTTCGACGGACAAGTAAATGGGGTCAGTGGATGAGCTCATACGGGATCAATGCAGTTTTAAGACTGAAGGGGCGTTACAAAATGAAACGTTTGAGGTCCGTATTCTAGTCAAGCAAAGCGGCCAATCCAAATTCGGGCTCAAAGCGTTTGTTCTTGAACATCAGGCGGCTGGGGCCAGGGAAGGCCGCCTGGGCGATCGAATGCCGGGGATCGCCGGGATAGCAGATGGTCCGGACGCCGTCCTGGTCAAAGGGCTCGGGCTGCACCACGGGGGGCTTGCGGCTGCGAGCTTCTGCCAAAACGCTCTGGGCGTTGGCATGTCGCGACAGGTGGACCAGGCTCATGATTTGCGGTGGGGCCAGTTCGATGTCTCGATCCCAGTAGCGCAGCAGGGCTTCACGCGGACCGATCCACAGGGTTTCGGTGGTCTCGTGGTCATCGTGTTGGGCCGTTTGGTTGGGCGGGATCTGGGTGATGAAAAAGCGGGTGTCAAAACGCTTGTTGGTGACCGAGGCTTGTCGGGGTGTGATCCAGCGTGTCCAAGGCACCAGCGCGTCGGTTTGCAGCCGCAAGGCATGGTCCTGCAAGGCTTCGGCCCAGCTTTGACCGCTTTTCAGGCTCGCTTGCAAAGCCAACAGGTCGGCGCTGCCGTTTTCAGCCTGCCCGAGCAGGACGCGGCATTCTTCAAAAGCTTCGCGGATCGCGGCCACAAAAAGTCCGGCCGCCTGGGCGGGGGGCAGATCGGGTTCCGCCAGGCGTGTGTGCAATTGCTGGCTGTCTTGGCTCAGCCTGGACAGCAGGGCGGGGCTTTGGTCGGCGGCATCCAGTTTGCCCCCGGGGAACACGTAGGCGCCTCCCAACACGTTGGAGGCCTGGTGACGCCGCAGCAGCAAGACCTGCAGCCCTGCATCGGTGTCGCGCAGCAGGACTACGGTGGCCGCGTCTGCGGGTGGGGTGGTGATGGTTTCGGTGTTCAGTTCCATGGGGCGGGTGTCAAGCGGGGAACAGAGCCGGGGCTCGGGCTGATTTACAGTGGGCTGCAAACAGGCGTGTGTTCATCGCTTCAGATTAGCAGATGGCTGTGAGCAGACCTGTCACCGATTAAACCTCCGCATTACACAAGGAAGATCTCATGAGCATCGATTTCAAAGGCCGCGTGGCCATCGTCACAGGCGCAGGCGGCGGCTTGGGCAAGCAGCACGCGCTGGCGCTGGCCGTCCGTGGGGCCAAAGTGGTCGTCAACGACCTGGGCGGCGATGTGCGCGGTGTGGGCGGCTCGGTGTCCGCCGCGCAGGCCGTGGTCGATGAGATCCGCGCCGCCGGTGGCGAGGCCATCGTCAACGGCGCATCGGTGACCGATTTTGCCGCCGTGCAGGCCATGGTCCAGCAGACCATGGACACCTGGGGCCGCGTGGACATTCTGGTCAACAACGCGGGCATCTTGCGCGACAAGAGCTTTGCCAAGATGGACCTGGCCGATTTCCGTCTGGTGGTCGATGTCCACCTCATGGGCGCGGTGCACTGCTCCAAGGCGGTGTGGCCCATCATGCAGGCGCAAAACTATGGCCGCATCGTCATGACGACATCGTCCAGCGGCTTGTACGGCAACTTTGGCCAGGCCAACTACGGTGCGGCCAAGATGGCGTTGGCCGGTCTGATGCAGACTTTGTCAATCGAAGGTGAAAAACACGGCATCCGCGTGAACTGTTTGGCCCCCACTGCCGCCACCCGCATGACCGAAGGCCTGATGCCCGAAGCGGTGCTCAAAGCCCTGGAGCCCCAGGCCGTCGTGCCGGCCATGCTGGTCATGGCCAGCGAGGACGCGCCCAACCGCACCATCATCTGTGCAGGCGCAGGCAGCTTTGAGGTGGCCCACATCACCCTGACCCAGGGCGTGCACCTGGGCCTGACCCCCGACACCCCTGAGCGCCTGGCTGCCGCCATGGCCCAGGTGAGCGACCGGCAGGGTGAGACGGTGCCTCTGTCGGGTGCCGCGCAAGGCACGCTGGAAGTGGGCAAGGCCATGAAAGCGCACGGCGGCTGAAGCGTCCGTAGGTCGGACCTTCAGGGTTCGGCCGTTTTCAGGGCTTGAGGTTGACTTCGCGTGCCACCGCCTCGGCCAGCTCGATCACGGCCATGGCGTAGTAGCTGCTCCAGTTGTAGCGGGTGATGGCGTAGAAGTTTTCGGTGCCGGCCACATAGCTTGGTGCGTTGGGGCCGTTGCGCAGCTCGATCAGGGCCAGGGGGCCAGCGTGCGCCAAGGCGGCACCCTCCAGGCCCGCACCTTTGGCGGTGAAGCTGGCCACGCTGAAGGTGGGCAGGATGTCGGGGGCCAGCAGGCTGTCCATGTCGGTTTGCGCGCTCAGGTTCACCGGGTAGTGGGTGGGCATGCCGGTGCGCCACTGAAAGGCTTTGAAGTAATTGGCCACCGAACCGATCGCATCCGCCGGGCTGCCGAACAGGTCGATGCGCCCGTCGCCGTCAAAGTCCACAGCAAACTTGACCCAGCTCGAAGGCATGAATTGCGGCAAGCCCATGGCACCTGCGTAGCTGCCCCGCACGGACAGCGGGTCGTTGCCGCTGCGGGCGCTCAATTGCAAAAACTTTTCGAATTCGCTGCGAAAGAAGGCTTGGCGCTCGACCGCCCGTGGGTGGGCTTGCGGAAAATGGAAGGCCAGTGTGCCCAATGCATCCACCAGGCGGAAGTTGCCCGTGTTCTGGCCGTACAGGGTTTCCACGCCAATGATGCCGACCACGATGGCTGCGGGCACACCGAACTCTTTTTCCGCACGCTCCAGGGTGGCCTGGTGCTTTTTCCAGAAGCGGGCACCGGCCTGGATGCGCGTGGGCTCAATGAAACGGGCTCGGTAGGCGGCCCAGTCTTTGGCCGTGGGTGATGGCGGTGGCAAGACCAGCTTTTCCACCACCGGCAGGCGCTGGGCTTGCGCCAGGGTTTGTTGCAACCATGCGGGATCGAGCTGCAGTCGTGGCGCCGCTTCTTGCGCCCAGGCCAGCACATGGATGTCCTCGGTCAAGGCCGTGCCAGTGTGCTTGTGGGCGGCGCTGCTCGGTTTGGCCGGGTGTGTTTTGGTGGATTTGGCGGCCTTGGCCTGACGGCTTGACGGGGTGCTGTCGTGGGGGTGTTTTTTGGCCAAGACAGCGGGCGATGCGCCCAGCAGCATGGCGGCGCTGATCCAGACAAGGGGGAGGGCCCCGTGTTTGCGGCCTCGGGTTTTCAGGGGCATGGTCGTTTCAAACTGCATGCTGGCAGTTTAATGGTCGCCAGCCATGATGGGGCTCAAACCGGTGGTGAATTCCGCGTGATAAGCTGGGCCATCGATTTGAGACACCCAGGAAAAGCAACAGCCTTGAAGGCCAAGCTCAGCCAGAAAGACAAGCCGTATGGGCGCGACAGGTTATTTCACTCACCCCCTGTGCATGAAGCACGAGATGGGCGCTGGCCACCCCGAATGCCCCGAGCGGCTCAGCGCGATCGAAGACCGCTTGCTGGTGACGGGCCTGGACATGGCTTTGCAACGCCGCGAAGCCGGGCCGGCGGCGCTGGCCGACATCGAGCTGGCCCATGGGCGCATGCATGTGGCGGCCTTGCGGGGTTTGAGCGCTGTCTTGAGTGACGATGTGGACGCTGGCGGCACCAGCCACACCGCGTTGGACTCTGACACCTCGATCAATGTGCACACCTGGGAGGCAGCCTTGGTCTCTGCTGGGGCCGCGATCGAGGCGACGGACGCCGTCATGGCGGGCGAGCTGGAAAACGCGTTTTGTGCGACCCGCCCGCCGGGGCACCACGCCTGCCGCGACAAGGCCATGGGCTTTTGTTTTTTCAACAATGTGGCCATTGCGGCCAAGCACGCGGTGGAGCGCCACGGTCTCAAGCGCGTGGCGATTGTGGATTTTGACGTGCACCACGGCAATGGCACCGAAGACATTGTGGCCGGGGATGAGCGGATCTTGATGGTCAGTTTTTTCCAGCACCCGTTCTACCCTGAAGGCGGCTCGAAATCGAACGCGCCCAATTTGCTGAACTTGCCAGTGCCGGCCTATACCCGGGGCATGGACATTCGCGAGCTGATCGACATGATGTGGATACCGCGTCTGGAGGCCCACAAACCGGAGCTGATTTTCATCAGCGCCGGTTTTGACGCGCACCGCGAAGACGACATGGGTCAGATGGGCCTGGTCGAACAAGACTATGCCTGGATCACCCATCGCATCAAGGAGGTGGCTTTGCGCCACGCCAAGGGCCGGATTGTGAGTTGCCTGGAAGGTGGCTACAACCTGAGCGCCCTGGGTCGCAGCGTGGAAGCGCATTTGCGGGTGTTGGCCGACGTGTGAGTCCGCTGACCAGGCCGCATCCGGACGGTGCGGCTTTGGGCACAATCGGGTGCATGAACGCTCCACCTGAAAATTCCGACATGCTGTTGCACGAACGCGATGCGCGCGGTGTACACCGGCTCACGCTCAACAGCCCTGCCAGTTTCAACACCTTGGGCGAGGCCATGCTCAGCGCCTTGCAAAGCGCACTCGATCAGATCGCACAAGATGCCGGTGCGCGCGTGGTCGTGCTGGGCGCGACGGGCAAAGCCTTTTGCGCAGGACATAAGCTCAAGGAAATGCGGGCGCAACCCGAACTGGCTTACTACCAAAGGCTGTTTGCCCAGTGCACGCGCATGATGCTGGCTATCCAGAACTTGCCGGTGCCCGTGATCGCACGGGTGCAGGGCGTGGCCACAGCAGCTGGTTGCCAGCTGGTGGCCCAGTGCGATCTGGCGGTGGCCGCCGAGGGCGTGCAGTTTGGGGTCAACGGCATCGATGTGGGGCTGTTTTGTGCCACGCCCAGTGTGCCGCTGGTGCGCAACATGCCCGCCAAACAGGCCATGGAAATGCTGCTCACGGGGGGCTTCATCTCGGCCGAACAAGCATGTCAGCATGGGTTGATCAACCGGGTGGTGCCCGCGCAGGAGCTGGGTGCGCGTGTGGACGATTGGGTGGATGCGATCTTGGCCAAACCGCGCGAAGCGGTGCGCATGGGCAAGCAGCTGTTTTACAAGCAGCGCGAGATGGGCATCGAAGCGGCCTACCAATTGGCTGGGCAGACCATGGCGTGCAACATGGTGCACGAGGTGGCGCAAGAAGGCGTTCAAGCCTTCATTGAAAAAAGGAATCCTTCATGGCGAACATGAAAAGCGTTCAGCTGGCCGATCCGATGGCGTGGTTGCAGTCGCTTGCCCGGCCCGAGTCGCTGATGGCCTTGGCCGCCTTTGCGGTGTGTGTTTTCCTGGCCTGGCTCATGGTCTGGGGGCTGCGTCGTGTGCTGCGAGGACAGCAGTTGACGGTGTTGCTGGGGCATCGCTTGGTGGATGGTGCGCTGTTTCCGATGCTGCTGCTGGGCCTGATGTTCATGGCGCGCACCTTGCTGACGCAAGAGCAGCCGATCGCCTTGTTCGACATCTTGTTGCCGGTGTGCACTTCTTTGGCGGGCATCCGTTTGGGCGTCAAAGTGCTGCAGGTGGCTTTTGCCGGGGCGGCATTTGTGCGCGCCCTGGAGCGAACAATTTCCTGGCTGGCGTGGGGTGCGGTGGTGTTGTGGGTGACCGGCATCTTGCCCCTGGTGCTGGCCGAACTCGATCAGATCCAATGGAAAATCGGTGGCACCGTGATGTCGGTGCGCACCTTGATCGAAGGCACTTTGACCACTGGAGCGGTGCTGATCGTGGTGCTTTGGATCTCATCGGCGATTGAAGCGCGTTTGCTCAAGTCGGCCACGGGCAGCGATTTGTCCTTGCGCAAAGTCATCAGCAACACCGTGCGTGCGGTGCTGATGTTTGTGGGCTTGCTGATGGCCTTGTCTTCTGTGGGCATTGACTTGACGGCCTTGTCGGTGCTGGGCGGTGCCGTGGGTGTGGGCATCGGCTTTGGCTTGCAAAAACTCGCGGCCAACTATGTCAGCGGTTTTGTGATCTTGGCCGAGCGCAGCATGCGCATTGGCGACAGTGTCAGGCTCGATAATTTCGAAGGCCGCATCACCGACATCAAGGCGCGGTACACCGTGATCCGTGCGCCCAACGGCCGTGAATCGATTGTGCCCAATGAGTTGCTGATCACTCAGCGGGTGGAGAACCTGTCGCTGACGGACGCCAAGGTGGCCCAGGCCACGGTGGTGTCTGTGTCGTACGACGCGCCGGTGGATCTGGTGGTCGACTTGCTGCAGCAGGCCTGTTTGTCGCAGCGTCGGGTGTTGGCCGATCCCGGGCCTGTGGTGGCCTTGTCGGCGTTTGGTGCCGATGGCCTGGAGTTCACCGTGAACTATTGGTTTGAAGACCCCGCCAGTGGCCAGCTCAACCTCAAGTCCGACATCAATCGGGCGATCTTGAAAACGCTGAAAGAGCACCACATCGATATCCCTTATCCGCAGCGTGTGGTGCACATGTCGGCTCCGCGCTGACGGTTCGGTCAAATTGCCATGAAAAAAGGCTCACCGAGGTGAGCCTTTGGGATGCCGCACAAGGACGTCGTCAGTCCATCATGGATGGCAGCCACAGGCTGATGCCCGGGAAGGCCAGCAAGATGGCCAACGTGATGACGAGCACCAGCACCTGAGGCCAGACCCCGCGGAAGATGTTGCCCAGCCCGACTTTGGGCAGCAAGGTGTTGATCACGAACAGGTTCATGCCCACCGGTGGCGAGATCAGGCCGATCTGGATCACCATCACGATCAGCACGCCGAACCAGACGGGGTCAAAGCCCAACTCCAATACGATGGGGAAGAACAGGGGAATGGTCAGCAACACCATGGTGAGCTCTTCCATCACGGTGCCCAGCAAGATGTAGATCACCATCATGGCACCCACGATCATGATGGGTGACAGACCCAGGTGTGTGATCCACTCCTTGAGTTCCATCGGCATGCTGGTGAAGTTCACAAAGTTGGCAAAAACGGTTGCCGCGATCAGCAGCGTGAACAGCATGGCCGTGGTGCGTGCCGACTCGACCAACACTTCGTACAGGGTTTTCCAGTTCAGGGCTCGGCGGGCCAGCGCGAACAAGAAGGCACCCATGGCCCCCATGCCTGCGCCTTCGGTGGCGGTGAAGAAACCGCCGTAGATGCCACCCAAAACAATCACCACCAGCAGCAAAACGCCCCAGATGCCTCGCAAGGCTTGCAGGCGCTGGGACCAGGTGAATTTTTCTCCAGCAGGGGCATGCTCCGGGTCGTGCCAAGTCATCAGCACGACAGCGATCATCATCAAAATCGCGGTCAGGATGCCGGGCAGCACACCGGCTGCGAACAGCTTGCCGATGTGGGTTTCGGTGATGATGCCGTAGATCACCATGATGGTGGACGGTGGAATCATGATGCCCAGTGTGCCGCCCGCAGCGATCACGCCCGTGGACAGGGCGTCGCTGTAGCCCAGTTTTTTCATGGAGGGGTAAGCCACCTTGCTCATGGTGGCGGCCGTGGCAATCGACGAGCCGCAAATGGCACCAAAGCCGGCGCAGGCCGCAATGGTGGCGTGGGCCAGTCCCCCGCGGCGGTGGCCAATGAAGGTGTAGGCCGCATGAAAGAGTTCATGGGCCAGGCCAGCGCGCGCCACGAAGTTGCCCATCAGGATGAACAGCGGAATGACCGACAGGGTGTAGGCAAAGCCGGTTTCGTAAACCACCTGGGCTGTGCTGGCGAATGCCGGTGCCCAGCCACGGGTGATGCCAATGCCCACCAGGCCCACCAAGCCCATCGAGAAAGCCAGTGGGAAGCGCAAAAGCGCCAGACCAAAAATGGCCAGAAATCCAATCAATGCTTCGGTCACAGCACGCCCCCTTCGTTTTCTTCTTGTTCGGTGAATGTCAGCGTCAGGTGAATGAAGCCAGTGAAAGCGCACAGCACACCCATGCCATAGATGAAAGGCGCTTTGAGGATTTGCAGTTGGGCCGTGGTTTCGCCGGTTTGCAGGAAATCAGTGCCGGTTTGCCACATCAACCAACCCAGGCCCAGCAAGGCCGCCCCACACAACAGGTGCACCAGGGCGCGCTGGATTTTCTTGACCGCATCGGGCAGATAAGGATCGAGCGAGTCGAACACAACGTGTTCTCCGCGTTCAGACACCAAAGGCAAAGCGCCAAAGATCACGACGACCATCAGCAATTCGGTCAATTCCAAAGAGCCAGTGATGGAGTTGTCGAGCAATTTTCGACCCCCGACATCGAGAAAGGTGAGCACCATGATCGCGAACAGCGCGATCCCGGCCAACAGCCCACACAGGGTTTCAAGCATTTTTTTCAAGGGTCTTTCCTCAAGTTGAAAGCGGTCCCCTCATGCAGACGGGGACCGCTTGGAAGCAGCTGGCAGGCTCGCCTGTGCCAGGCGAGCTGGGATGTCATTTTTCCAGTTTGGCGATTTCGGCGCGGAAGTCGGCCAGCACTTTGGAGGCGTTCTTCAGGCCTTTGGTTTCAGCAGACTTGGCCCAGTTTTGTTCCAGAGCCTGGGTTTTGGTCTTGACGTCCTTGACGAACTTGGCATCGGCCTGGGTGACTTGCACACCGTTGACCTGCATCATGGCAAATGCACGGCGGTCGGTTTTGTCCCAGTGGCGGCCAAACAGGCGTGCGGCGACTTCACCCGACAAAGCGTCGACCGCTTTTTTGTCTTCGGCCGACAGCTTGTCGTATTTGGCCTGGTTCATCATGAAGGCGAAGCTGGTGTTGTACAGGCCACCGGGGAAGGTGGTTGCATGCTTGATGATCTTGTCGATCTTGAAAGACTCGGTCGATTCTGCTGGCAGCAGCGTGCCGTCCATCACACCGCTGGACAGCAACTCGTAGGAGTCGGTGGCGGGTTTGAGGGTGACGTTCATGTCCAGGGCTTTGGTGATCTCGTTGACCATGCCGCCGCCGATGCGGAACTTCAGACCGCTGAGGTCGTCGATCTTGGCGATGGCGCGCTTGGTGTTGAACACGATGCCGGGGCCGTGTGTCCACAGTGTCAGCACTTTGACGCCCTGGTGTTCGGCTGCAAATTCAGGGTGTTTGGCGCTCACGCGGCTGTAGGCCACGGAGATGGTCTCGGCACTGTTGCCCAGGAAGGGGAATTCCGCCATCTGGGTGTACAGGAAACGGCCGGGGGTGTAGCCGTTGACTGTGTAAGACAGATCGGCCAGGCCATTCTTGACCGCGTCAAAGGTGCCGGGTGGGGCAGACACAGCGCGTGGCAGCAAGTTGCATTTGACGCGGCCCTGGGTGTTGGTGGTCAGCATCTCGCACCATTCTTTTTGCGCCAGGGTGGCGGGGTGGCTGGGCGGCAGCCAGGTGGAGGCTGTCAACACGGTCTGTGCCTGCGCTGCACCGGTCAGACCTGTCAGGGCGGCGATCGAGAAGGAAATCAGGGTTTTTTTCATGAGCGTCTCCACGCAAATTGATTACAAAACATAATCTAATCTGTTCTTGAACAGAGTGCACTCCATGCTAACCCTTATTGGCCGACCGTTTGGTCGGTGAATTCCCGGGGGTAGGATATGCAGAGATGCGCAATGGTCGCGTTTAAAATACGAACGACCGTTCTTTTTTTGTGGCGCGGTGGTTCCAGTTTTCGCAGTTCTGGTGCACAATTGACGTTTACGTTAACGTCAATTGATGCTGATCGCGTTGGCTCAGATATTTCAATCAATGGAGATGCTTTCATGAAAATTCTTGTTCCCGTGAAACGGGTGGTGGACTACAACGTCAAAGTGCGCGTGAAGTCCGACAACAGCGGCGTGGACATTGCCAACGTCAAGATGAGCATGAACCCCTTTGACGAGATCGCCGTCGAAGAAGCCGTGCGCCTCAAAGAAAAAGGCCTGGCCACCGAGGTGATCGCTGTCTCTTGTGGCGTGGCCCAGTGCCAGGAAACCCTGCGCACGGCCATGGCCATCGGTGCAGACCGCGGCATCCTGGTCGAGACCGCAGCCGACCTGGACTTGCAGCCCCTGGCCGTGGCCAAGCTGCTCAAGGCCCTGATCGACCAGGAGCAACCCCGGCTGCTCATCCTGGGCCGCCAGGCCATCGACGATGACGCCAACCAGACCGGGCAGATGCTGGCCGCGCT
>JACCDR011068187.1_pt1 | contig 14444 bp, 21 predicted proteins | sample 7446431 | NCBI WGS metagenome assembly JACCDR01 (sample SAMN15323443, study PRJNA562643) | freshwater metagenome | isolation source: river surface water | place: USA:Blue River Watershed | collected 2017-08-17 | reverse complement strand
AGAGCTTTCGCTTGGTCTTGGTGACTATCACAGGGGTCCGACACGCAGGGCACTTGTCGTAGCCCTCGTGGATCTTTCTCCCCGCCTTCACGGTGATCTCGTGCTCGCGATGAAGCCCAGCAATCGGGCAACCCTCGAGACGACAGGGTACGAACGTCGGATCTGAGAGTAGATCCGGCCCATACTCCTCGTCGTCGGGCTGTGTGTTAGCGGGCTGAGCCATAGCTAGAAAATCTTGACGATCAGTCGATGCACTGCAATGCGATTTGGTATTCCGCCTCGGAAATTTTCAAGTCGTCGCGTAGGCCTTTGACAAACGCGATGAGGCGCTGGACGCGATCTTGGTCATCTTTATCATCGGCTTCGAAGTCGAAGAACGCCTCCGCTTCGAAGTCGGCGATCGCCTCCGCCAAGTTATCGTAGAAGTCTTTGACGAGGTCTTCGAGGAGCCTCACCGGATTGTCGACGTCGGTCGTTGACCATGGATGAAGAAACAAAAACCGTTTGGCGTCGTCGATAGCGGCCATCGCTAATCCTCTCCTTTGTTGCAGTGCTCCCATAAACTGCACTTCCCATAGCGACCGATGCAGTTGTTTCGCGAACGTGGAAAATCGTTGATGGCCTTCGCCAGCTGGATGCGGCCGTTCCAGTTGCGCAGGTCGTTGCGGTGTTGATCAATCGTGAATGACGTCGGCGCAACGATCGTGCGGTGGAACTTCGGCTCTTTCTGTTTGCCAAGTAGGTTGACGATGACGCCACGCAACGGGCCAAAGCGCCGCTCGAGGTGCAAGCGATCCCAAAGATCTACCTGACCGAGAATTTCTCCGTCCCCGTGCCAGCCTTCGAGGTTGTCGGCGGAGAATTGACCCGTAGTCTTGTGCTCGACGTTGTAGGTACCGGGCAACATGCCGGGCCGCTCGTCGGGAAAGAATGCGATCAAGTCGAAGCGGCACGAGTGATTGGTGCGCGGATCACGGAGGTCAAACTCGACGGCGAGCGGCTGAATGCTCTCGTGCTGGTAGTAGAGCCGATACGCGTTGAACACGCGCCACGCTTCGCCGTAGATCGCCGGATCGCAACCTAGCTCGCGGATGCGCTGGTTGATATCATCAGCCGTGAGCGGATAGCCCGGCACGATCATCCGCGTGTAGTGAACTGCGAGGAACGTGTGAACGAGCGTGCCAATCGCGAGCGCCGGGAATTCGGCGACGATGCCGAAGTTTTCGACTTTGAGTGGTTGGATGTAGCGCCGCTTCCATGCGTACGGACAGCGCTGGAACAGCGACACGTTACTCCACCCCGAGCCTGAGGATTGCCCGCCTAATCGCTCGAGGCCTTTCTCGGTGAAGACGACCTTGCAGGCCTCCTCAATCGAAAAGAACGTGGGCAAGACGATCGCTTCGTCGGCGATCTCTTCGGGTGTCTTGCGATAGAAGATCTCCTCGCCCTGGACCTCAAAGCGATCGTCGAGCGATACGCCGAACGAATCCGCAACTCGGACAAGGCAGTCTTCGGCTTCCTCATGCAAGAAGAGATCGGGCACCGTCGTTTCGACGAGCTTGCGATGACAAAGCAAGCAGTCGGTCATCGAATAGACCTTGGCTCGGCTTCGATCGTCTCGAGCATCTGGAGAACCTCGCCGAGCAGCGAGCGCATGCGATGCGCGTTGCCGGAGTCAACAACGATGCGCAAGAACGGCTCGATCATGCGCACGTCGATCATGCCGCGGCTCTGCGCAACAAACAGAACCGTGATCAGGTTCGCGATCGCTTCGGGTGGGATCTTCATCAACGCCCCTAGCAGTACCAAAGGGGTCCGACACTCAGCTGTTAACCGGCGAGCAAATCGTCCATGAAGCGCTGCAAGTCGGCTTCTTGCTCGGGCCCGCGAAAGGCGCGATCGATCGCCGAGATGGCACCCTCGCCCATGCCGAGATCGAGGGGCGTTGCAGCGTCGAGTTTGCGGGTTAACGCATCAATGATTTTTCGGTCAACGAAGTGATCGGCAACGATATAGGTCGCGTTCATCGCCCGATTCGGTGAGAACGTCCGCATTTCGGCCTGCGAAATGATCGCAGGCGTGTAATCGACCTCGGCGAAGATCGCGAGGTGGGCATGCGAGAGATCGATACCGACTTGGCCAACAGCAAGCGAGATCACGAGCGCCGCGCTTTTGGATGATCGCCACGCATCGAGTACGCGCTCTCGCCTGTGCGGCAAGACCTCGCCCGTTACGAGCATGGCTTCGAAGCCGTTGATCGTAAGCGCCTCGGCGATCTTGGCTGCGAGGTCGAGATGCCACACCCAAATCACGACGGGCTCGCCCGCTTGAATGGACTTCTCGGCCTCGACGATGGTTGCGGGCAGCTTGATCAACGAGAGAGCATCGCGATAGCGCGCGAGTGACGCGGCCGTGTTGGTTTTAGCGGACACGCGCAGGCTCTCCGCTTGTATGTCGAGCTGGCGCCGTTTCTTGACGTCTAGATCGACGACGACGACGTTTCTCGTAATCGGGGGGAGATCTGCCTGAACATCTACCCAGCGGCGCCGAATCATGACCTCGGTAAGCCGCGCTGATAGCTCGCTGCCGTTGGAGATCCCGGTAAACCTTGTCCCGTAGGCCGTAGGCTCGGGCGCTGCGTAGCGATGGCAAAACTCGGAGTAGCTACCCCACGCACCCGGCGCGACAAGCCCGAGCACACTCCAAAGACCCTTGGGCAAGTTCCAAATCGGCGTGCCGGTTGCTGCAACGACTCGTGCTGCGCGGCTCGCGAGCATTATCGCTGCCAGAGCACGACGCGATCGGTGATTCACGAGCCAATGTGCCTCGTCAAGAACCAGCGTGCCGATCTCCGCACCGGTTTGCCAATGAAACAAGATATCGTAGTGCCCGAAGACGATCGGTTGGGCCGCTGCCTCGGGGTCGAACGTGCGCCCGAGCATGACGCCGATCGGCGTGTCTGGAAATATCTTCGCGAGCCACGTCAGCCATACGATGCGCGCATTGAGCGGTGCAATCACGACGAGCTTGCCAAGCGCAGGATCATGGCTGTAGATCGCCGCAGCCGTCTTGCCGACACGCATCTCGTCGCCGAGCAACGTTCCGCGCCGCGCTCGGATAAAGTCGACCGCTTGGTGCTGTACCGTTCGCAACTTGAAACCACGTGACGCAGTTTGCTCGTCGCGCCGAGCCCATCGATCGACAACGAGGCTTGGGCGCAAGCTCGCCAGCACACGCATCGCCTCGTCGGTCTCGATGAGCGGTAAGTGGCTTCGGTGAAGCTCGTAGCGCTCGGGCGCCTTGACCCTCAACCCCGGGACTCCGAAAAACAAAGGCCGTGCAGTATCGCGATCGACGACAAACCAATCTGGAAGCTTGCCGCGAGTGATCATCGAGTCGCTACATACCAGACCGATCCGACATGTTGGCCGTGTGTCGGACCGCCGTGTTAGGTGGATCATTCGCGATGCCCGGCGCGCCAGACATGATCACGCAAATGGCGCTGGACCGCTACACCGTCGCGATAGCGCTCGACGGAGGAGCCAAGAATCAGCGCCTCAAGCGGATCAAGATCTGGAACACAATTCTCGACCTCGAGATCACGACGGGCTCGACATTTCTCGTCGCCATGCCCGAAGGGATTCCGTACCTGTTCGTGGGGCTCACGCGCGATACGTTTCCGATTCCGCGTTCGGGTCGAGGCGGAGAGCGATTTTGGAGCTACATGAACCGGCGGTTTGGTCTCTCCGACGGCGAAGCCAACAACGGTGTATCGCGTTACATCCTCGAGCAGTATCGCAACTACGCGCTCACCGAAGGCTTGCCGATCGAGCTGCGCCGCTTCGCAGCGTATCGCGAGCGCACGGCGTACCTAGCGAGCCGCCAAGGCATGATGTGGCGCGTCGACGGCGAGAACATCATGCCGATCGACAACGGCGAGGACGGCGTGTTCTTTGCCGACATCAACGATCTCGAGCCGCAAGTTGGCGCCAACGGTGTCTTGTTTCCGCAGCTCATCGACACGATCTCATTCGCCGAAGCTGGCATGGGTGGCATCACCGCCGAGCAAATGCGCCGCGCATACATCGTCTGGATCTTCGCGCTCGCGTTCCCCGATCTCATGCCGACCAAGCCGCTCTTGATCATGGAAGGCTCGCCTGGTGCGGGGAAAACCGCAGCGCTCAACTTGCTACAGATCGCGCTCCTTGGTGAGTCCAAGCCGATCGCGTTGCAACGTAGCCGCGAGGATGACTTCGGCGTGTTGCTTTTGCGCGCGCCGATCTGCGTGTTCGACAACCTCGACGCGTACATCGATTGGTTGCCTGATGCGATCTGCGCCTACACGACGGGCGGGATGTGGACCAAGCGCAAGCTGTTCACCGATTCCGAAGAGGTGACGATCAAGCCCAAGGCCTTCATCGCGATCGCATCGAAGAATCCAGCGTCATTTCGGCGTGAGGACGTCGCCGATCGCTGCATCGTGCTACGCCTCGAGCGCCGCGTCGACTCCAAGAGCTTTCAAGATCTCCGACGAGAAATCGAACAGCTTCGGCCTCAGATCTTTGGCGAGTACCTCTACTACGTCAATCGCATCGTCGCCGAGATCCGTGCAGGTGCACTCGACGATATCGCGAGCGAGCAGTTTCGAATGGCCGACTTTGCCACGTTCGCACGCATCGTCGCACGCGTGCTCGAATGGGAGGAAGACGCCGTCGATGAGCTACTTTCCGCCATCCAAGGAGAGCAAGCCGCGTTCATCAACGAGGAAGATCCACTCATCGACGTACTCTACAAGTGGATCGATTACGCGCCGAAGAACGGCCCGCGCAACGTCGGCCGTGATGTGCCGATCAACACGTTGTTCCACGAGCTAGAGTCGATCGCACAGAGCTACAGCATCACATTCTACAAGAGCGCGCGCATGCTCGCTCAGAAACTCCGATCGCCTCACATCGAGCGTGATTTTATCGTTCAGATGCTCGCGCCGGATGGCCACAAGAGCTATCGCATCTGGAGAAAAACAGATCCGCGCTTAACGGTGGTGCCGATGCCGAGCGAAGACGAAGAGAGCCCGATTACGTCCGCAGATGATGGAGGATAACTGTCGGACGGTTGTGCTAGCGTTTGACCGTGTTCGATGAACCCAAACAACTTGCCCCTGGCGCTGCCATCGACAAGTTTATCCCCGACCCAAATCTATCGTGGGTCGCGGCCTATGCAGGCCCGTGCGGAGATCCCGCCTGCAAGGATTCGCACGTTCGGCTCTACATGGTTCCGATCATCGGGTGGCTTCAGATCGTCGTCCCCATCGACGAAGACGACGAGGTGGAGCTTGTGCTGCGCCCAGCGATCATGACACCTCACGGGGCAATCAACGACTACCTAGACACGCCGCCCGGTTTCAATCTGCTTGCCGTGCTGCGCGACACCCAAGACACCGTCGCAGTTGCGCGTGCCGTCTTCCACGAGAAGTTTGGCGACAACAAAGAGATCCTCAGCGAGGTATCGGCACAGACGTTGCCCAACTAGCGCTTTCGTCTACGATGGCGCTTGAACAACCAGCCGAGCCCAGAAACTGGCGCGGACTTTTTCTTGGGCGGTACGAGTAGCAGGTACGCCAGAATCGTCGCGAACGTGACACCGCCGCCGATCAGCAGATTCTTGGACGTGAGCCATGTGGGCGCACCCGGAATGATCGGTGCTGTGCCTGCCTCCGCGGCGGCCTCTTGCTTGGCGCCGTAGGAGATGTTGACGAGCGCCGGGTCGACATACGCGTATTGAGGGGCTTCCTCACCGAGGTAAGGCATGACGCGATTCTACACTGTCGGACCGCTCGTGTAAGAGGGATCCATGAGCAAGGATCCTGCGCGCAAGAAAAAGCGTAAGCAACCGGTGCTCGACGATCCAGAGCTGATCGAGCTTGCGGCGGTGCTCGCCGATTACCAGCTCGACAACAACGCCTACGGTTGGTTTCGGCCGGCATGGCGCGATGGCGAATGCGCGATCGGGTTGGCCGTTTCGGCAGCCCAACACGCCGATGTCTTCGACGGGCTCAACCTCGCGCTCGAACGCGAGACCGTCATGCTCCTCGACGAGGCGCCTCGCGATGCATGGACCTATGAAAAGGCCGGCGAGCTTTACCGTGAATTCGTGCAGCCGAAAATCAACACGAACACAGCTCGATTGTTCGCCGCGGCGCTGCGCTGCTTGCAGCTCAAGATCGCCAATAGCCACGGCGGCGGGGCCGTCTACAACGAGATCTTGATCCCGGCGTTTCTACCGATCAAGCCCAACCTCGTCGAGGGAATCGTCCTCGATTTTCGATGCCTCGATGCGCTTGGCGTGACGCGGCACCTCAACAATACCGGCGCCGATCGCCAACGCGCAGCCTTCACCATCGCGTGGCGTCGAGGACTTTACCTCGCCGCGTACTCCATCCAACCTGTTACTCGAGGGGCTCATGGCAGCGACAAAGAAAATAGAACAACCCGTGCGCAAAGCTGATCGCGTCGATCTTCGCCTCTACAACACGATCATCATCTACGATGTCTATTGCATCGCGCGAACTGCCGATGAGGCACGCCAGGCGATTCTGCAAAGCATCCAAGGTGACGTACGTATGTTCACCGAGGCGACCTCACGTGAATTGACATCGATCAATTCGATCCGTGCATCGTGGGCCGAGCAATCGCCGTTCGTCGCCGCCGACGTTTCCGACGAGGAATTCGAAAATCTCAAGGGCATTACAACGAGCGCCGCGTTCGAGCGGCTTTACCAGCGGAGGTGATCGTGGACGTCGAAAAGTTCAAAGCAGCGGTCCGTCCTTGCCTCGAGGCCGTGATCATGGCGAACGGCGGCATCGATCGCGTGCGCGAGATCTATCGCGCGATGCCGAGCTTCGTCGACTTCATCGCCGGATGGATCGCAGGCCTTATGCGGCCACTCTCGGTCGCCGATTGCGCGACGGCGCATCTTCGCTACAGCCAAGAGGAGCTGCGTCGACTCTATGATCTCGTCCGGCTTCGGCTCGACACGGAATCGTCCACGAGCTAGTTGCACGCATCGATCGATCTGCGATAGAACAACAGTCGTCCGAACTAGTTTTTGCTCATTCCTCGTCGAGAAACGTACCCGGTAGGGTAACGAGCTATGGCCTGGCTAGGCTGAACCTACGTCCTCGAACCGACACGGAGGACTAGTGCCCGCGCAAGTAGCGAAGCGCGTTGGCCTTGCGATAGGGGCGCCGAGCAGGTTTCTTCGCCCGTAGTGGATCGGCGTCGACAAGCTTGACGAAGGACTCGCAGGGCTTGCAGAGCAGGCCTCGTAGGTCGCCATCGTCGTCGAGGTCGATCCGGACGTGGATCGGCAGCTCGCACGAGCAGATTGGACAGCGATCGCGCTGCGCCGCGAGCTTTTCGAGGACCAGGCCCAAGGCGATCCCGCGCTCGGCGGCAGATCTCCGAAGCGACCTCATTTGCTGGGCGCTGTGCCGGTGCTTGTCTATTCGCATAGTTGGATGACGGTCGCAAAAAACGTATTTTCTGATCAAAACCTATTAGATCTTATGATCCATTTCTATAGAAACTATCTTTCTTGATAATGATTCATCACATTACACAAGATCTAAACAGAAAATACGTTTTTTGCGACCGTCCGAAACAACAAATTCAGCTAGATCCAAATTTCGTTAAGGTCGGCCACCTTAATCTTGCCCTCCTGATCGAGGATCAGCTAGGTTACGGCGATGAAGATCCGGATCGAATTAAGTCCGTACATGGCCGAACTGGTGCAGGGCGTCAGTAATCTTAGTCAGGTCGGCAGCGTCACCAAGGCTTTTTCGCGTCTAATCTCTATCCTGGAGATGATCGCCAAGGACGGCGACCTGGCTAAGCTCGACATCGGTCGCGAGTGGTCGGTCATGGCTCGAGAGCTGAACGCCCGCCTCGCGGCAGAGAGTGACAAGGTCGCTGCTCGCGAAGTCGCCTACGACGTCGATCTCAACGCGCTGGAGACGAGCAAGGCTCGATCAGGCTTTGCCGGTGTCTATCTCGCCAACGGCCTCTACCGCGCGCACGTGCCCGATCCGACGCAAGGCGGCGGTGCTCGTATTCTCGAGGGCCGCAAGACCGCGCTCGAAGCGGCGATCGATCGCTACCGTTGGTTCGAGAAGCACGACATGCCCTATGGCAACATCGGCTGGCACGTGAACTACTGGAAGGAGCTACATCCAGAGTGGCCTCTCGAGCAGGTCTATCGCGGCATGATCCAGGTCGCCGAGGACACGGGCAAGAAGCCCTACAAGCGCGAGCATGTCGAGAAGCTACTCGAGAAGCATCTCGAAAAGACGAAGGCCGAGCGTGACGCGCGGCCCGCGCCCAAAGCATTTTGCGTCACGTGCGGCGAAGAGATCACCGATCAAAAGAACATGACGTTCTGGGGCCAGTACGACTGGAAGCACCACAGCTGTCCTGATCCGGACAACGTGAGCTAAAAATGGCGCGGCCGAGTGTACGAGGCGCAAGTCATTCGACTGATGCTCTACCGGTCTGAGCTACACGTCGTGAGGCCATCACGAGCGTGAGTGGATTTGAACCAACGACCCTCAGTTATTGCGTGTGGGCCTCGTACGACGGGCCGCAGGAATGTTGTGGCTGATCTTCGCGATCAGGTCAAGATCTTCGTCGGAGAAACGGGATTTGGGCGCCTACCGCATGCTCGGGGGCGAGCGGATGGAGGGGGACTAAGTCTCCACTTGCGGTAGGGCCCTAGGGCTCGTTGATCGAGGAGCGTTGAGCCTTGACTCAATCTACAAAGCCGGAGTGCGTTGGTCAACTATCGCGTGCCGAGTACCTTTCCGCGATGCTCGTAGCGATCGCATTCGTCGGCGAAGACTGAAAGCGTGAGCGCGAATTCTTTGTCGTCGTTCACTGTGTCGGGCATCGCCGGTAGCTCGCATGCGATCGTGCGCAGCGCCATCGTCGGCCAGCCCTTGATCGATTCTGGAGGAAGATTCGCGACGGCGAATCGGACGATCTCGAGCGCGGCGCGCGAGATGCTGTAAAGCACGGCGTCACTCGCCTCGATCTTCTTGGTGATGATCTCCTGCTGCATCTGCGAGAGCGCTAGCTCTGCCTTCGTCTTCGCGTCCTGCAGCGCTTGGAATTCTCCGAGATCGATCGTCACTGTTGCCGGCATGTTGCTCCGTTGCGCGTTGAGCGAGCCGCTGTCTGCGCGCTTCGCGATAGGTCTGCCACTGCTTAGCAGTGAGGTCCGACAGCGAGGGCTCGATGCGTGGTTGATTTGGGAAGACGCCGCCGAGTGCGGCAACGCGTTTGCGAAAGTGGTTTACACTGATGCCGAGCGCGAAGGCTGCGCTCTCGAGATGCCAGTCGAATTCCTTGAGCGCCTCACGTAGCACTCGACGCTCGGCCTCGCGAAGTGCGACGAAGTAGGCAGCTGGGCTCGATTGCCTACCCGGTCCCCCGGCCATCTTCGATCTCGTCGGAGGTGGGCTCGTCAGCGTTGATCGATTCTGCGATCTCGATCTGACCGAGCGAATCGAAGCCGCGTTGCACAAGTCCGGCCACAATTGGGGTTGTCGACATCGAGCACAGCGCAACGGTAACAACCGTCGTCCAGCGATCGCCGGGAAGGCCTAGAAAGCTGAGCCCGAGGTGATAGCCGCCGATGTAGGAGACGAGCGCGCCGTACCACGTTCCCGTGCAAGCTGAGCAGTCCATGAATCGCGCTAGGCTTGGGGGGTATCGCCCCCAGACGAACGATGTGATTCGCGCGCGCGATCCTAGGTAGAAAAGCGCTGCAGTGGCAAAGGCGTATAGGAGTAAGGCCTCCATTAAGAGGTCTTATCCTCAAGCTCCATCGGCAACGGGTCGGCTGCTTGTCCCGCGCGCGCGACGCTTGCGCCCTCGGCGCCGGTCCACTTGCGGCACAGGTAGTTGCTCTTGACGAGATCTCCAACCGGGTTGTCCTGCGCGTCGACGCCTTTTCCGATGCACATCCCGAGGTTACCTGTTGCTAGCCCCACGTCGATCGCGTCGACCATGCGACGTGTATTAACGACTTGCGGATCGCCCTCTTTCATTGGGCTCTCGAGCGCAACGCTGAGCGCTGCTTGAAGGTCTTGCTGGCGCTTGGTTTTCCACCACTCCTTGGCCGTTTCCGGGCGGTAGTGGGCGCAATTCCAGCAGCCTTGTGTGCGCTCGAACGTTCGATTACTGAGGCCGGTTCGTGAGTCGAGTCCTGTGATGAGCCCGCCGGGTCCAACGACGGGTCCTCGTTTTGAGTCAGCCATGCCCCGTTTGTAAAGGGTCCGATCGGACTGGGCAACAAACACGACAAGACGTCTTCGAAAGTTGCCCATCGGATTTACCATGCGTACTCTCGTCGCAATGACGAAGCCTGCAATCGCGCCGCGCGCGCCGGTGAAGTTCGATTTGTCGAAGCTCGAGGGGATGGTCGAGCCGTTCAACGTTCGCGTCGAGAAGATCAAAGGATCGATGCGCTACGGCATTCCATTGATGCCGAGTGAGGCTGGTCCACCTGGAACGGGCTGGTCAAAGGATCAGGTGCGCGAGATCGAGAGCTGGCTTGTCAATGAATGGTCGGGTGGGGGGCACTACAATATTTCCATCGTCGATAGCTCGAACCAGGCAATGGATTGGGTCGCCTACTATCCAGTCTCGGAATTCCCCGAGAAGACACCTCCGACGCTGCAAAGTGGCGCAGCATTTGCCCCCGCTCCTCCCCCCTCAACGCAGGTGAAAACCATGGCTCAGTTTCCCGGTGGTAGCTCTCTTCCTCCAGCGTCGCTTTACGGCGGATCGTTGCCGATGCCGCAGCCGCAGCCCCAGTTGCATACGGGCTTCTACTCGGCGCCGATGCCATACGGTTACGGCTACGCTCCGGCCCCGCAGCAGGCATCCAATAACGAGGTCCGCGCGCTGCAAGACGCGCTCGCGCAAGCGCGCGAACAAGCCGCGCAACGTGAATTCGAGCGCCGGCTCGCCGAGATCAAGGCTGACTCCGATCGGCGTATCGTCGAGCTGCAGCAGATGATGCAGCAGCTCGTCGAGCGCATGACCCAACAGCTAGCAACGGCGAAGCCTGTTGTTGATCCGATGATCGAAACGATTCGCGAGGAGAATCGTCGCTTGCAGCAGCAGATCGAGCAGTCCAATCGCGAGCGTCGCGAAGCCGAGCTGCAAGCTCAAATTCGCTCGACGCAAGAAGAGACACGGCGACTCGTCGAGGAATCGAATCGCCGCTACGAGGTCTTCATGCGCGAGGCTGCGAACAAAGGCCCCGATCAACAGATGCTGCTCTTTCAGCAGATGTTTCAATCGCAAACCGAAGCGATGAAGGAGATCGCGCGGACAAGCCAAAGTCAGCTCGACCGTGTTCAAAACTTTATGATGCGCCCACAGGACGTCCTCGCGATCGCGAAGGAGTCGTCAACGGGTGCTGATCAAGTTGCAATGAACATGAACCGCGCGTGGGAGCAGATGTTTGGGATCTCGCGTCAGCTCACCGAGCAAGCCGCGCAGCTCAATCAGGGCGGCGGCAACGAGGTCGTCGGCCTCGTTCGCGACGCGGCGGGCAAGCTCGGCGAGTGGGCCGAGAAGTACACGGGCGGCAAGACCAAGGAAGCCGTTGCATCCATGAACGCGCAAGCTGAGATCGCACGTGCGCAGTCCGAGGCGATTAAGTCGCAGCAAGAGCGGATGGCGCAGATGGCGCAAATCGAAGCGGCGCTCAAAACCGGCGCCGTTGTTCAAATGCCCAACGGTACATTCGTTGCCCCAAGCGCTGTGCCGCAATCGGCTATCGCAGCGGGCTCGGCTCCGGTGCCAGCGAACGGGCACGGTTCAGCTCCGTGGATCCCGCCGAAGACACCACGCGTCGAGGCGCCTGCTGTTGGCGGTGGGCTTGGTGGGGCCCCCATGCCCGCGCCTGCACCCGTCGCACAAGTCGTTCCGATCAAGCCGGCGATGTCCGTGAACGGTGTCGGCGAACAGGTTTTACGTCGCATCAAAGGGCGCACGGATGAGGAATGGTTTGGCCCGGCGCTCGGCAACGTGATGCTAATGCGCGCAGAGGTTAACGACTTCCTTGCAGGTCTCGACCAGAAGCCGCCTGTGAAGCGCGGCGCATCGCCCGAAGAGGCTGCGATGTTCATTCAACAAGCCGCGCAAGAGATCATGCTCCGCCAGATCCCGATTCCAGCGATGATCGACCTGCTCATGCAGGGCATGGTCGCCGACTTCCTCGACGTGCTTCTACCTGAAGCGCCGCAAGCGTACCGTGATGATGTCGTCAAGCTTTTGATGACGTCTGCCGATGACGACGACGAAGACGACGAGGACGAGGACGAGGACGACGATAACGAGCAGCCCCAGGCATCGTAGTAGGCTGTCGGACGGCTCTGATACACCTATGGGGTGTACGTCGCTGTTGTCGCAACGCTGAACTCGCTGGACGCCGAGAAGCCCATCGATATTCTCGATCAAATCGAGATGCTCGCTATTCGGCAGGCTTTTGCGGCGTGCAACGGCAATGTCACGCACACCGCGCAGCGTCTAGGGCTACATCGGCAAACGCTGCAACGGAAATTGAGGAGGATTTTGCCATGAAGCTCATAGCTGACGCATGCATGCTCGCGCTCTGCTTTGCGATCATGTACTTGCTCAGTGCGCTCTACGTGATAATCGGCGCTGTAGCAACGACGATCGCTTTGTTCGCTGGCGTCTGGCAGCGCGGTCGGCACGAGCTTCTCGACGTTGGGCTCGCGATTGTTGTCGGCGTTTGTTGGCCGGCGATTGTCGTCGCGTACGTGTTCTATCGCGTAAAGCTAATGCGCACAGCGCAAGCGCTTGGCCTGACGTCGAGGGGCGCCGAGCCCCGTCTTAGATGCGTCGAAGATTTTGACGAGCGCGGCCGTCGAGATCAGCGCCGAGGATAGGCTAGCTCCGATCCACGCTTGTCTGGCCGGTACGCCGACAAGCATCATCGGGGGTGCGATCATGAGCGTTCGAAGGAGGGTCCAGCCGAGGAGACGAAGCCCTGCACCGTTCTTTCGTGCGAGAGCGTCCGCCGCAGTTCGATACGTTGGAATCGGAGCTTGCCTGGCCACGAACTACCTCCGCGCGATGTCGTGCTTCAGCCGCTTCCAACGCGTCCATAGGGTGAACAGCGCCGAGATCGAGACGGCGGTTGTCGAGATGATCGCGAGCTGAAAGACGCGCTTGTTGTGCGCGTTCATGACGGCGATGACGTCGGTTGCTGACTGCGGCGACGGCGACATCGGGCTCAGTACCGGATCGACGTCACCGAGCCCGGAAAGGCTCGTCGACGGCCCATAGGCTCCAGCCGGATTCCAGCCGAAACGCCAAGGCGTCGGCAAATAGCCGTTGGGCGTGTTGATCCAGCCCGAGTGAACGGGCGTGTAGCATGCCGTGTTCTTGGCCAGCTCGGCGTCCGTTGGGATCATGTCGCCGAGCCCGCGCAGCGCCCGTCGCATGCGCCAGCGCTCGAGAAACGTTGGCTTACGGCCGCCAAGCCGCGAGTCGTAGTAGAAGCCGACTTCCCCGCGCGTGATGTGCTGGCGATCGATCCGCGGATAGCCGACGGGCTGGGGCAAGTAGATGCCCCACGCCCCGCCACGCGCCTGCGCGATCTCGTTGCCGAATCCGTACGGGGAATGCGCGCCGTACGGATTCAAAATCACGCCGAGCTGCTGCATGAGCTGAGCGTATCACAGCTCGCCAGAAGCTAGGACAATCAGGGACCGCGAGGGTTGGTCCCTGCTTGAGCCTCGTCGCCATCAAGTGAGCCATCGAGATCGGCATCGATGCCGACTCGACGGCCCGATCCGATGGGCGTGCAGGTGTACGTGATTTCCACGCGAAGGAGCCCACCGAGTAGTCTGAGAGCCGTTGGCGACAACGAGGGCGCGCCCGAGACATCGGAGACGAACCGTTGGCTAGCTCCGTCGAATAGCCAACCGACTTGACGACCGCCGATGAAGGCCTTGGCAACGACCTCTCCTTCGCCGACGGTGGCGCGCGCGAGCAGGAGATCGACGCGCGTAGCAGCTACGGCGTCGTCTGCGTTTCTCGCGGTAATTTGCTGCCCGACGACAGGCGCGAGGTTCGAGTCGAACGCAAACAAGAAGCTAGCGACCTTCAAGCGCTCTGGGTTACCGGCTTCACCGTGTTCGAAGCCTCCTTCGTTGAGAGGTGCTCCAAATAGCGTCGTGTCGAAAAAGATCGTCGAGTGGAAAGAGAGCAACGTATCGATGCTGCCGTCGTTCAGGTAGCCGAAGCCGCGCACCTGATCGCCAATGGGCGTAGTGGTCAAGCCGCCGCCGACGCCTCCGGTGGGCGCTTGGCCAAACATACCGACCTTTTGATACAGGTTGCGCAGGT
>JACCDR011847148.1_pt1 | contig 14453 bp, 12 predicted proteins | sample 7446431 | NCBI WGS metagenome assembly JACCDR01 (sample SAMN15323443, study PRJNA562643) | freshwater metagenome | isolation source: river surface water | place: USA:Blue River Watershed | collected 2017-08-17 | reverse complement strand
TGCCTGCCATTGGTCAGTTGTGGTTGGTATATAGAATAATATATAAATCAATTTTATAGCTAACTTACGAATAATCAGTGTTATATAGATAATAATTAATACAATGAATGAATGTTCCAGCTCCGTCATATCCAAAAAAAAGATAACCCATACATTATCTAAATATATATGGGATAGCCCAATATTAAAAGCATTGATATATAACCCATTTACACTTGCTATATTCATGCTATTAATTATATGGATTCTTGATTTTATATATGGAAAAAAATTTAAAAAAAATAGCCCAGCCGTTGTAGCGCAGCATATGATAACAACATATATTATATTATCATGCGCATTTGCAATGAATAATATTATTATAAAACATAAATATAGAACTGAAAGACATAAAAAAGATGACGACTTTGTAGAAAATAATAACGTAGAGTATGTAAATGAAGATACGCATATATCAATAATTTAAACATATTCTACGGAAAACATATCATCCAACTTCGAACTCTCCGTATCAGATTCATGATTAGTTACTTCCTCTGGCTCTTGTTCAATTTCTTCAATATCTCCATGTTTGCTGGCAGTTGTTGAAATAGATTGCGTTGCTGATGTTAATTGTTTTTTTAGATCTTCAATAATTTGATATTGTTCCTTTTGTACAGATATTTGTTTAAGGAACATATTCTTTAATTCATTAAATTGTTTATGTAATTGCTGATTTTTTTCAATAAGCGATGCATTCTTTTTCTCTAATGCATTTTTTCTAGCAATTGATTTTTTAAACGCGGATGTTAGTTTAACCAATGATCCACTATTGATTTGCGCGCGTTGATTTGATTTTTTTGCAACAATGGGTTTATTTTCTGGTGTATTATTATCTACGATCGCGTTACATTTTTGTGATTGTATAAACTTATCATAATTTTGATGTCTCTGTGCGATAATAATCTTTAAAACGCAGTCTTGTAGTATTTCTATGTTTGTTGTATCTTGATGTTCGTCGATAATACAACCAATGTAATCATTCTTAATTTTTACAGAAAAATCTCTTATAGTATTTCCAAGTATCATTGTTAAAATATTTATCTTCTGATCATTAGTCATCGATGTTACGTACATTTGAGGAACGAATAATCCAGCATACATAGAGATGCATTCTGGATATGATATAGTATTAAATATTGTACTCATACGAACATAATGATGTAATGTATTTAATAACACGCTGTAGAATTTTGGAGTATTGCTTTCATTGACATACTCGGAAAGGACTTGTCGGTATGCCTCAGATAAGCCCATGCTTGTTTTTTCGTGTATGGCAATTGCTCTATCAAATAAAAAGTTATACATAATATCTGTGATACATGAACCACATACATCTAATAACGTGAGCACAGTATTATCATTTTTAAGTGTCTGAAAATTCATGATAATTCTATATTCAAAGCAATCTATATCAGAACTATTTTTTTTAACAGTTTGAATGATATCTTAATGTCATTTCTCACAACCAATATAGATTACAAGAAATGACTACATCAAAAGTGTCAAGTTTATTTCCAACCGAATCTTTTGGGTCTGTCGTTGAAACAACGGCTATATTGGACCAGTTATTGAAACCAGAAGGATTCGATAAAAATATAATTGCAGATATAGCAACATCATTATTTATATACAATGAACGTATGCGTATTTATGAAGATGCTTCAATGCATCTAATTGCTATTAAGAAAACACTTTTATATGCAATTCCAGTTATTACTCCTCCAAATAGTACATCCGGTATATTAATAACATCACAAGTAAACACTCCAGCAATACAATTAAAGAATGATAAGATTAAGCATATAGGATTAGTCGTTGGTGATAAATTTAGATTATTAGGATTTGCATTCCCGGATAGATTAATAAACCATTTAGCCTTTTCAATATTTCCTCAAAAATATTTTGACCAACCTCCAGAAAGTTATAAAATACAACCACTTAAGATAGAACATATAAATGGAATTATTGTAAAAAAGATAGCTGGAAAAGATATTTATATAATAGATCCAAAGCAATATGAGAATACAGAACTGTTTAATTTAATAAATAAATTACTTTCTAACAAATTAATGGAAGAGATTACTCCGCTAATTGCATCGAATATAAAATACGAAGATAGAAAATTTCAAGAATTGCAAAGAATAACTCCATATAATGATATTTCATTTATAAATCAATTGAATGAAATATTAGAGAGAAAAATAGATAGAACTTATACAATGTCGCTATATGAGGCACTATACATGACTGCTAATTGGTTAATGTATGATTATATTTCTTTATTAGGATTTGAATCACCTGAAGTTAAGGAGAAACTTAAATACTTAGCGTATGTCAAGGAACAAAATTATAAAGTCAGACAAAATATTAGAGATAATAATTACAAAAAATTATTGTCAACAAGAGCAGAAAAAATATGCAGAGAAAAATATCCATTCTTCTTTGATTTTACGGATAGTAGATCCATATTTATTAAATTTAATCAATTTGATATTAATAAATTGCCCAAGAAGGAACAACAAGACATCCAACTATTGTTAGAAAAAGAATTGGATACACAATCCGCACTATTACTAAATAATTGCGAACATCTTAAACATGTAAAATCTATAAATACAATTCTTACTGAAGAAACGTATAAAAACATTGAATCATTTATTGATTTTGATTCGTTAGGACCAGATGGAATGTATCCATGTAAATTATGTAAATATCCATTGCTTTGTGTACATACAGTGGAATTATATGACGCACTATCGTCAATTGGTGACACTACCGATAATTCTGATAAAATATATTGGATAAAGCAAAAAATAATAAATAAATACAAGTTAATAAATCAAAAAAATACAGGACAGCAAGATACGGAAACATTGTTTACATATTATTGTAAACATTGCAGTGGAGAATTAGGTAAAACTGATGATATAATCCAAGCATCAGTTAAAACACAGGATGAGTCTAACGAATATATGGAATCATCTCCTTACGATAGAATAATTTATATGAACATTGCAAATACAATGAATCAGCATATGAATTCAGAAACAATTAGCTTAAATCCTAAAGTAATTAATTCAATGATTGCGATGGAAATCAAAGATGAGATAATTGGAATGGCGCAACGATCCAATTATAATGATGAATCAAAGACTGACTTACTGATAAGATATCTTTCACAAGTTTATACCCTTGTTAGTTTGATATCTATAAATATCAATAAAATAAAATCTCAACAAAGTGCATTAATATCAAAAGATAATAAAATAGCTATTGGTGGAGCAAATCTTAAGGATGAATTATTAATAGCATTTAAAATAATTAAATCAGTATCATCTTATAAACAAATCGGAGTTACTGATGAGAAAATAAAAACAATTCTTATCGATGCGTTTAAATTTGTTAATAAAATATTTTCAAATGAAGCCATCGTTCTTAAATCAGTGTCAGCGCAAGATAAACTTATTATGGATATTAAAGAAAGTCCGTTAGTGCATTATGCAAAATTTATATACAATAGATTTGAAAAAAAATCAACAGATGAGATAAGTGTAACTGGTATTGATATTAATAAATTATATCCAAAGAAAAAAAATGCTGAACGCATATCAACGCATGCGTTATATACAAATATCTACGAACCATCTATACAAGCTCACAATGATACAGAACGATTTATACAAGAATCATATAAATCATTGACAGATTTGGCGAAAACTGAACCAATCGCAGGATTATATTTATCATTGATAACTCCTAATCTCAGCGAATTTGTTAATAATTATCAACTTAAACTAAGTAAACATTTTAAGTTAAAAAGAACAGTACCAATAAGATTCTTGCCTGTAATAAATACGAGAGAATATGATTATAAACTTAAAATATTCCAGTTAGCATATTGCTTAACAGATCCAATACAACCACATAGATGGAATGTTACGAAAAAGAATGATAAGTTAGAATATAGATGTAAATACTGTAACATAACAATAGACCAAGCATCAATATCTAATAATGACAAAATAGAAGATAAACTTGCCGATCAACGCATTAAAGAGGCATTTTTTGAATTATATACAATCTCATGTCCTATTAAAGATGCTCATATATTTGAAAATGAAGAATGCGTAAAATGTGGTATCACGAAAGAAAAGATAAATACAAAGGATGAAAAATATTATAAAAAATATTATAACACATATCTGACCCATAGACAGCGTATAATAGATGCAATACTTTCCGATGTTAAGAAAATAGTTTTATACGCATCGCCATTTGAAAATAAAGAACACCATAAACAAGAAAAAAAATTTGATGAATTAAAATTAGAATCGGTGGCATCAAACCTAGGCAAGATATTCAATAAAAATAAATTAGAATTATTAGGATTACATAATAATTCACGTTCCATTGATGTAATTAGATCGTATGTAAGAACATTTTATTCATATTATACATTTGCTAAAAATATATCATCAAATGTAAGCAATCATCATGATTTGGATTTCTTTAAATTGGTTAAACATTTGTTCTTCAATGGCGCTAATAATAAACAATCCAAATTAAAACAATTACCAACATACCCAGAATCTGATAATGCAGATGAATTATTACTACAATTGTTGAGTATAATATTAGAAATTGTAAATAATAGTGATTCAACGACAAATGAGCTTGTTGGATATATTTTAAAGAAAATTATTTTACAGGATGAAAGATATAAAGACTTTGACTTTGCCAAACTTAAGGCTCTGCCAGTATCAGACGATATTGACATTGATATGATAAATGATTCTATAGACCAAATTCAGGATGAAAAAGAAACTGATATGTTTGATGGATATGATATAGATGCTGATGATGCCGAGGATAATATAAATGGATATACAGATTAATCTATGCTTTGTTTAATACTGATCATTTTTTTATATTTACAATCATATAAACAACAATTATGTTTTCGGAGTGGACTGATGACAATGATATCGATAACTATTATGATGATTTAGTATTTTCTCAGATCAAACCAGCTCCATCATCAAATGAATATCAAAAAATGCCAGTGGAGCCTCCAGTTGGAGAAATTATTAATAAAGGAAAAAATATATCGGAAGCTATCGTACCAACAACGAACCAACCAATTGATAAAAAAGATAATTTTAGCGTGGTTCCTAATTCTATATTTGTAGATGGGCATGGTGTTGGAAGTCAACCTAAAATAAATATTTTGCGATCTGCCGATAGAGAAACTTATTGTAATAAGCAAATATTTCAATTATCAAATGAATGGTTATATTTTATTATTATTGCAGTAGCGTTCTTTATGTTGTCTATGATGTACATAAACGTAAAGATGCAATTATGTTCTACGAGAATGTCATTTGAAATGCTAATGCGATTATATTGCAATAAGTCGCAAATGGAACAAAAAAAATAACTTAATTAATCAAATGATAAATCTCTACCAATTTGAATGATACGACCCCGCAGTGGAACACCATCTTTACTTAAATCATCATACAAAACTTTCGCAAGTTTATTTTTAAAATTTATTTCAAACGCATCTTTTGCTTGGGTATATAATTGTTTTCTATATTCATATGTGCCATTGGGAACACAATTAAATGTTTTGTTATTAGGCCCCTGTAATTTAAATACAATACATTCCTTATCTTTTCCATTGCCATGCGTATAGCCAATAATTTCAAACTCCGCATCATCTTGTTTTTTTCGTTTTAAATACCACGATGATCTTTTTTCTTTATTGTAATCAAATTCATATGGTTTATCAGATGATTTATATATAACTCCTTCGTACCCATTTCTAATATAATCATTATATAAATCATCGGCCGCAACATCATTATCTGCAATACTTGTAGGATTTAATATAATCATGTCTGATTTATATGATTTTGCAAATTTTTGAAGTAAATCATGTCTGTCAGGAAATGACATCATTGGTTTATCCACATTGAAGAAGTCAAATACATGATATTTTAATTGTTCCTTTATAGATTCTTCCGCCGCTTCGTTGCGAACAATACCACTGATTACTTGAAGATTCATTCCATGTGAATATAATTCGCCGTCAACAATAAATGATTTAAGATTTGACAATTTAAACATCTCTAATAAATGTGATTTAAGTTTTGCAAAGCCAACAATATCATGTAATCTTCTGGTATAAAGTTTAACTTCGTTATTTTCAAATCTTGCAAGTAATCTAATACCATCTAATTTGGGTTGAATGTATAATGGATAATGTAATTTATTACCATGATCTTTCCATGATTTAACCGCCATCGGAAATGGCATTGTATTTTTTATAATTGTTGTATCATTTTTTATATTTTCAGTATACCCAGCCTTAAGTTTAGAAGCATATTTACTTTTACATTCTTTAATAGATTGCGTTAATACATTTGTTTCATTTTTTTTACCAATATTTTTACCAATATTTATAACCGTTGGAGCGGACTGTGTCATCTTCATACCGGTATATCCAGAAATAGTAAAATATTCGCAATGATAGTTATCATGAATATTTGTATTATTATCTGAGTCAATAGATATTTGTGTATTGGTATTATCAAATAAATTAATAACTATTTTCCATTCTCTTATTTTGCCATGTTGAGAATTATATATTGGTCCAAATACAATTGACATATCTGTATGTTTATATGATTAAATATCAATCATCAATTTTATATAAAATTACCAATCGCTGTCATACGCATCTTCAAAAAATTCAGATGCAATCATTCTACTAACTGTATTAGGTTCATACATATTAGATAAATTAAAAATCATATCTTTTCCTTCGTAATCAACGATATTACCATGTTTGTCAACAAATATAAAAGATGGTGTATTATAAATATCATAGGTTTCCCTGATTGTTGTATACAATGGTTCATCTGAATATATACATTGCCATGGGTATATTTGTTCATCATAATATCTATTACCAGACATCATCAAAATATCAATACCATATCTACAAAATTCTGGATATAAATCTTCTAACAATGAATTAAGTCTTCTTCCATTGTTAGTAATAGTAGAAGGAAAAAGTAATCCAATAATGGAAGCATCTGTATATGACTCAAACATAATTAATGTATTATATGATATTGGCTTATATCGAATTAATTATTTTTTATATAATTAGATTTACAGATATTAAAATAAAACATTTCGTTTAATTGTACAACGGTTTCGTCTAAATCAAGTACATTTTTTTTGTGGATATTTCTGTAACCATACATATCTGGTATAAATAACCCACGTTTAAATTTTTTACATAACGTGGTGTATATGTCATACACTTCTGTTGCGTATGACATAAGTTCATTGAATTCGTGTGCATTTAGTATACGTTTAAGTAAATTTCTTTTAAAATAAATTTTCATTAACATTATACCAGAAAGTTGTTCTGGATTAACATACAGTGGAGAATTATATACTATTTTATTAACAAATTGTTTATCACCTATAGTCATTGGTATTGTATCATAATAATCAATCAATGGATTGTATATTTGTAAATATTCGATAAGATTATTATCTGTTGGTAATTTATTTATATAATTTTGTGTATTATCATTTATTGGATAACAAAGATTAATTACCCAGATAGCAATTATCGTGCTCAATAATTCTATTGCATATACGGAGTATATGCAAGATATTGAAATAATTATTAAAGTAAGTATAAATATTAGCATTGTGTGATATATTTTATTAATAAAAAATATTAGTTCTGGTGCATTAATATTTAAATATATATCAATGACAACTATTTATAGTAGTGGTATACCCGTTCCTAAACTTGATGATTCGAAGCATTTATTTCATAATAGATTAACATTAATTATTGGACCTTCAGGTTCTGGCAAATCTGCGTTAACTCAGCATATATTAAATACATTGCGCGATGTGATACCGATCATCGTTGTTGCATGTCCAACTGCATCAATGAATGGAGATTACAATGGTATTGTGCCTGATCCATGCATCTCCGATGATTTAACTAAACCATTGATCCAAAGAATTTTTCAACGACAGCAAAATGCAGTTACTATGTTTAGAATGGTACATGATCTTCACTATATTAGACCATTATTTAATATGGTAAGAGATAGAGAATCTAGTGAAAAAATCGCAAAGCTTAAAGATATTTTTATCGAAGGATGTAATAAAATAAGAAGAAATATGGATGAAAGTGACATCGACTCAAATATTTCCGCACTGACTGAGAAATATAACAAAAAATTGGTTAAACATATGCGACAATGCATTGGACAAAAAATTGATATTCTTAAACAAAGACAATTAAACGATATACAAAAATCCATTGTAAATAATTTCAATATAAACCCATCATTGATATTGATTGCTGATGATTGTATGGCAACTGTTAAGGAATGGGCGCCCTTGGATGAAACGAAAAAATTATTCTTCCAAGGAAGACACTATTTTCTTACAACAATAATATTATGTCAAGCAACAGTATTACTTCCTCCACAATTACGATCCAATGCGCATATAACTATTTTTACAACAGAACAAATAGTGAATACATATGTAAAAAAGGATTCATCTGGATTTTCTAATGATGAAAGAAAGAAAATTATAAAAATAGCAGAAACTATATTTGCACCTAGTCAAGATGGAAACAAGCCTAATTATAAAAAATTAGTACTCATGGGAGCAATTATTAAGACAGATTTTCAATTGCAATATATAATAGGAACTCCAAGAAAAAAAAGATTCGGCGCATCAGCACTCTGGGAACTTTGTAATGCAATCAAAAAAAATTCAACCGATGTTGCAAATGGATCATTTAATAAAATGTTTTCCATTAAACCAGATACCAATGTCATCTAATCCACAGTTAAATTATTTAGTCGCTTAAATGCTTCATTCATACGACTGAAGATGATATCTTGATCATTGTTGATACTATCAATCATCGTTTCAAGCTTAGACATATCATTGGTAGTAGTTGTATCTGGTTGTGTAACATTTACACTTGGGACTACGGTTTCATCAACTACCGATTCAATTCCTAGTTGCAAATCATCTGTATTATTTTTTTGAACATCTAATTGCGTTGTTTGTTTTTGTTGTGTATTATTTGATAATGGGCATGCACGATACCGATTCTTTGCCTTGTCCCAACCAAGGAAAATTTTTCCAACAAGATTAAAATAAGTTAAAATATGCATATAGTCTGTCCATAAAATTAATGCATCGTATGGTTTAAAGTCCTTAATATCCAAAATAAATCGCTCCTTATTTGATAAATATTTAAATCGATTAAATCGATAAATTGTGTATGCATTAGAATTATATGGAGATGGAATTGCATTATTAAGAGTTTCTACAAATTCGCGAAGTGCATCACGACTAAAATCACCACCAATGACACGAGAGCCCTTAATGGTTTCAAATGACTCAATCAATTGCTTGGGCAACGACATATTTATATATTATAAATAATATAAAATTCACGTTTAACAATAATATTTATATCATTTATTGTTGCTGTTTTATTAATTAAAATTCAAAAATAATTAATATTGTTTTGTTGCATGAAATATTCATATATCATATATAGATTATAGTTATACGAACGATAACAATGGTTGAACTTGCCGGAGGTAAACCCAAACGCCACGTAGCCGCTAAGAAACCCGCTACCAAGAAACCAGCTGCCAAACGCCCGGCTGCTAAGAAGCCCGCCACCAAAAAGAAACCAGCTGCCAAGAAGCCCGCTACCAAGAAGAAGCCCGCTAAGAAGTAAATATAAAAAAATAAATATTATCATATTTTTTTATCAATGTCTAAATGAACATTTAGGATCATTACAACGTTTACCACGTCTACATGGTTTGATCACAATTAAGTCGCAATCATCATGCTCACAATAACTGCCACGCGGATTATGTGGACATAAATTTTCTGGAGAAACGTGAAAGTTAATACAATTAGTATCCGTACAAGATGAATATCTAGGACAGATTTTTACACCATCGCTAAGAATACGCTTAAACTCTCGTCGCGATGAAATATAAATTAAAGAATTATCCTTTGTATTACCTTCATCATATGAACCATGTTCACTTTCATATGCATCATTATCTGACTGCGCATCTACTTCATAATTTGAATGAATCGAATCTGTTTTAGTTGAATCATTATCTTGTTGAGAATATTCTTTTGTTTCATTTTCTAAATAATTAATGTACTCATCGTATGTATGTTTAATTTTTTCTGGGTCAATTGATTCTATGTAATATGTATGATGTGCAATATCATCCAATGTTAAATTATAACTTTTGGACAATGAATAAATTACACTTAGGATATGATATTTAATTTCATCCGGAGTTTTTGACATAATGCAAAAAGTGTAAATAAGTTATAGACAATTGGTATATGATATATAAACTTCGCTTAAGATTATATATCAATCATAAAAAAATATTACATATTTATGTGTTTATTTATTCATTTGTCTCTCTCCACTTATTAAATAGAATCATATTATCTGTTCCATATTCATGTTCTGGTAATGCGTATAGATTCATAATATTATACCCAGCGTCTGTTTCTTTAATATATTTTCCAATACTGGAATTTCTAAAGTTATGAATCATATCTTCCTTAGGCATTGCAAATTTCTCATTGGTTTGTTTAGAATGATGTGTTCTGAAATGTTCCACAAATTCATCCATATGTTGTTGGGTATCTTCTTGGTAAACAACTCGAGTTGAGATGAATCGTTCAAAGATATCTTCTCTAATACGGTATTCCTTTGTTTCTTTATCAATAGTCGGTTTACTTACTTTGAGAATACGACCATTATATTTTTGATGCAACATTGTATGGTAATGCATCAGAATTGAAAGAAATGCTTCATGATAACGTTTATCTTTCTTAATAGTATCAATTAATTCAGGATCCTTCAATCTAACAAATTCATCCTTAGGATCCATTTCTTCTGCAAATCTAAACTTAAATCGATAGCATAGGAAACGACGCCATGTAGCATGATCATTTGATTCAATAATAAATCTATAATTTGTCGTAACGATGTGATTACAGTTTGCTTTAAAATTTTCCTGCCCCTTATAAATAGTTCTACCAGATATTGTCTCACCGCCTGTGAGTTCTTTAATTTTTGCGGCATTGACCTTTTCATTGCGATCACTTTCAGAATAATATGCCATTCGTGCATATTTTAATTCCATAAGTGCTGGGTCCGCCCCGGCAGCCTTACCTCTGCTTTGTTCTGTAATAAAACTCAATGGTAATTTACGTGTATAGGTTTCTCCTAATGTTTTCTTGAATAATTCCATCAAAACACTCTTACCATTAGAACCCCCACCATAAATAATCATAAACAATGATTCCTTTTCATTACCATCTAATGATGTGCAGAAGAAATACATTAAGAAGTCCAATGCATCCATATCACTTTCTGGAAATAACGATCTTAGAAATCTATACATTGTTTTAATATATGGGTTCTCTTCATCGTATGGAATGTAGTTAGTATCCGTAAATTTTGTAATAGGATATGTGTGATAATAATTTAATAATCTTTTTTCAGTTGAATTAAATTCTACAACACCATTACCAACTCCGATAATATCTGGAATCTTGTCAAGTTTCTTAAGAAAGCTATTATTTTTAAATAGTGTACACGCTTCCTTGATAATATTTTTTTTAGGCGCAGTATCGCAAAGAACTAAGATTTCTCTGTTATAAATTTTCATCAGATGTTTAACATAATCTACGCGCGGGTCTTCATCTGTAATAACTTTTATAGCATGATCTACCCATGCATACATTTGTCTATAAACCATATTCATAACTGGTTGTAATTCATTTGTCATATTAGCAATCAATGAATCTGGTTCTGTGCCTAATTCTCTCCATTTAAAGAGTTGTCCGGCTTCAATATCTTTAGATTCTGGAACGCAAAACTCATACCAAATATGTTTATCAGTTGTGTCATTTTCTGTAATGAACATATGTCCAAACATAAATTCTAAATATTTTGCAAAATGCCATGGCTTGAGGCGTGCTTGATACACTGAATGAGAAATATCATATATGATCATATGCATTAATCTTTCATTGATAAATCTAAGCATTTGCGTTTTGTTGTCTATATTGGCCCAATATCGCAATGATCTCCATGAATATTTAGAACAACTAGAATTGCTAGTGTATTCAGATCTAGCATCAGTCCATGCAATTGTAAATTCATCCCATGTAATGTATCTTTCCGTGTTATTCTCTACAATTATTTTACCAACTCTTTCATATGTAATCATAATTGCCAAACACTGATAATTTACATCAGATGATGCTAATGATTTAATTATTAATACCCAATCATCAAATGTTTCGAATCTTTTATTATCAAGAATATTTAATTCTTGATATATTGTAATTACGGTTGGATGTGTGATAGAAAGCATTTTATATGTTCTAACAGCATCGTCGTATGCCATTGTAAAGAATAAACGTGGTTTTGCATGAATCTCGCTGTGAGTTTTTGCGATACCAATGTTATTTAATTTGTAGTGACGCTTGTGAATAATTGATTTTCCGACATAGCTATAATTAACTGATGTTTCATAAACTATGTTATCAAATTTAGAACGTGGTGATGAAACAATAGATGCTTCATACGAGAATCCATCTTCTCTTGACACTGTAATTTCATATACATTTTCTAAGATCATAGGCCCATTTTCTTCTCCGGATACAAATGATCCAGACATTGTTACAGGCGCATTGCGCAACTTAGTTTTGAAACAATCTTTGATATCATAATTTAATTTTTCTTGAAAAAGTTTTTTGATATCGCGTGAATGATATACTCGTTGATATACGAATAATTTAACCTCTGATTCTAACATTACGCTTGGAATTAAAATACGAAACTTAGATCTGTATTTATTATCAGATGTTGGATAAACTGGGTTATCTGTTTTGTAGTACATTAAATAATGTGTACTTTTTTCTGACTCCACTGTTAGATATTTGATAAGAATAGCAAATATATATCTAGAGAGACTTAGAACAACTGAATCGAAGTCGAAATCTGTTGTTTTTGTTTCTAGAATAAAATCGAAGAATATACTACTAGCACTAACGCCATTGATATACTGGCATTCAAGGATCTGATTAGGGATATTTTCTAAATAACATACATTTAAAAAGTTCATTAAATCAGGAATCATGTCCGTAGGAATAAGATACTTCGATGGAAACTCTGGGTTCATACAAATAAAATTGGCAATTGATTTTTTATCATCCGATGCAATTAAATATTGATTTATAAACATATACAAATCAATCATTTGATGTTTATTTGCATTGAACGAACCAACAAATGGCGAGTTTAATAGACGAACCTTCTCAGCGGCTTTTTTATTATCAGTCATGTTTCGAAGATATTTACCCGATATGTTATTGAGTATATTAGTTAATATATTGTTCAATTTTGTCTATTAACAATCTATCAATATCTATTATATACATTCTTAATGCATTAAAATGCATTTGTAAATATAATTATTATAACATTATGGTTGACTTTATTATACTCAATATAACAACATGAATTCTAAACATAATGATGGCAAAACTATTGATATACCATATACTAAACTAATACCCGAATTAATAAGTTATGGATTTGTAGTTATGCCATTGAACAATAAAGTTCCGATTCTTAAAAATTGGAACAATTTAGAGAAAACGCCCAGTAGATTATACATATTTCAAAATCATAACATTGGTATATTAACTGGAAGAGTTTCTGGAATAACTATACTTGATATTGATGTAAAAAATAATGGACTTGAACTTTGGAAAAAATTATCATCAGCATATCCAGAAATTAAAACACCAATGGTACAAAGCCCGAGTGGGGGATTGCATATTTATTTCAGATATAATAAAAAATTGCATTCATTTTCAAGATTTTCTTTAAGAGGTCAATCAATTGGATGGGATTTACTCAACAATGATAGACAGGTTGTTGCACCGCCATCAAAGAACCAAATCACTAAAAAATCATATAAATGGATAGTCACGCCGAAGGATATCGAATTTGCATCTATGCCACAATGGCTTGAAGATTATTTATTAAAATGTAAATATTTTGACCAAAAATAATTATTATTGAATATTATTATCATAAAGTATACTCATTGTATCTTTATGCATTCTTTATTCTTATAATGATCAAAATTTATAAAAAAACTATATCGGAAAATATAGATAATATCAATGACACATCTAATATAAACTCACTCATGTCAGACCAAACGGAATTATATTATGATATGTACACATCTAATATTGATAAAATGATT
>JACCDR010677612.1_pt1 | contig 14454 bp, 16 predicted proteins | sample 7446431 | NCBI WGS metagenome assembly JACCDR01 (sample SAMN15323443, study PRJNA562643) | freshwater metagenome | isolation source: river surface water | place: USA:Blue River Watershed | collected 2017-08-17 | reverse complement strand
TTCACCATCACTATTACGTCTGACCTTTTGCGGGTATCTCGGGACGGTTGCCCACCTCTCAACATTCGAGAGACCAGAGTTTGGGTAACGCTGTGGCCAGTGCGAACCTCGATCGCGTGTTTGACCCCCCAGGTTGAATTCAGCAGCTCATTTTGTAGCTTAAATGTTTGCCCCATTATATAAGCGATGACCTGTTGACCTAACACCGTCTCTAAAGTGTAGGGCGTTAACTTTCTGATTCGATTGCCCATGGAAAAACTCAACTTGCATAATTGCCTAATCATAAATAGCGCCCAACAAAGAACGCCCCCAATTTATAACGTTTAAAGCGAATTTGTAACACTCCCTGAGACGGATTGACATTTCAACATTGTGTTGCAGTTTAGTGTTACAAAATCGTGACTCAAATTTGTGTTGCAAAAGAGAAAATAAGGCTAGATTAAATAAAACACATGCGAGGCTAGCCCCATGGATACACAAGCGACACAGCCAAACTCAGACGCAAAAGGGAAGATTCAGTGGCGACGTGGTGAGGATGGCAATTGTATTCCGTGGGTTCTGGCACCAGGTGCTTTACAATGGATGCCCTACTACTCTGTTCCCGGTCATGCAAAAGATATAGCGTTCTGTTCTCCAGGGTATCCAGCTTTTGTGGGATTCTTGAAGGCAGGCTATGAGGTAGTTGAAGGAGTTGGCCAGGGATGAGTTAGGGGCAAGGCTGATTGGAAGGGGCGTTATGTGGGCACAAAATAAACCCGATCGAAGTTTGAAGCGCGATCGGGTTTATTGCGGGGAGGGGGATGCGATTGTTATAAACCCTCGGTCATTACTGGGCAATTTCTGAATGACGACATAGCAAGAGTAGTGCTAACAGCTTCCGATAATGCTCGTGCTTTTTGCCATTCAACGCGCTCATCTGATAGCTTTTTGTTGTACTGCAAAATGTGAGTGACGATTATGTGCGACACCTGATCTTTAGTGGTGGGTCTACTGCATAGGTCAGCAAAGGCAAAATCAATTTGGTCGAAAGCATCGTCAGGAGTATCGGCAATAACTCTTTCAACTCTAGACCAATGTGGCGACTCAAGTGGTTCTCTCGCAGCTTTAGTCTTAATCATTGAAAGTGTTTCCCGTCGCAGCGCCTTGCCCCCTTCAGTCGCATGAGCTGGCAGGGATGAAAAAGCGATCGCGCCTGCAACCAAACATCCAATAGCAAATTTCATATCTTTACCTACGATATAATTCTTTTTCAAGTTCAAATCAAAATCAATGAGTTCTACTTTTACTCTTGTTGGCAACCGCCGCAACAGGTTTAGGTTTTGTCGTTTTAGGTCTGACAGTGTAATACAAAATTGAAAATAGGACTCCAATACCAATCAACAGTAATCCGGTCTCAGGCGAAAATAAAGCTACGACCAACCCTAAGATGCCACTGAATAACCCGATCGCGTTATACAGTGTGGCCTGAAATTCGTTGCCAGTTAATTCTTTTAATTCCTCAAAGTCTTTGGCGTACATCCACTTATCAAGAGTCGGATTATAGATGTAATCGGACGGTGAAATTTTATTAGTCCTGTAGAGCCGCTGCAATTCCTGCACCCCATGGACATCTACATCACCATCTTCTCGCCTAACCTTAAACAGCATACGACCCAACTCCATAAATTTTTGTGTTGGGTTAGTCTACATAGAATTAAGGCAAAAATCCGGAAATTCTCTCATTGATTTCAAAAGTAAAGGAACAGGGAAGAACCCGCCAAGTGAGTATTTTCCTCTGTGGCGGGTTGCTTAAGTTGTTTGGTGTTGCAAAATTGGACAAATGTCGATAAATGCACAATAGAAGCCTTGCGTCAATCCATGTCGATCTCGAAATCGGCCTCCGTAGCTGCTTCGATCTTTTTTAGTAGGTCGTATGACACGCTATCAACTTTTTCACTGACTAGACTATTCCAGTAGGTTCGGCTTATTTCAACTTCCCTCAAAACCTCCGCGATCGTTTTCCCGCTCATCCTTTGAGCGCGCTTCAATCTCGCACCTAAACCGGGGGCTTCAACTTCTGTTTTGACGACTTTTCTTACAAGCATAGCGACCATGCGAATCACCTAATTCATTCAGTTTACAGGAAAAAATGTAACATGCAACTATTCAGAGTGTCAACTATAAACTTGCACTTTTCATGCTTCAAACAAGTAGTTGACTTGATGCCAACAAGTCGTTTATAGTTGTGATCACAACGAAAGGGGCAACCACTTCCTACGGTAAATCACCCCTTCGGTTCAACCTCTATCTATAAAGGTCAACACCATGATCTTCTCACCAAATCCGCTACGTCTGCAAGATATCTCGAACACTGCCACGGTTCTGACCGATCTAGAAAATCCACAAGAAGCAACACGCCATTCATTGGCTGTACTTGTGGATCGAATTGACGGATCCGAACTGACTGTACACCTATTGACTTGTGATGATGGGTTTGCTCATCTCCAAAAATTGATTCGGTCTAAGTTCCCGCTACGTTGGAGCATCTTCGAGATTTTGCCGATCGTTGAGTCCGAAACAGCAGCTTAAGGGAGAACCTGAATTATGAAATCACAAAGCAATTTACTCGAAGTAGTCAGACTCCACTTGGCTCTTGAACGACAGGAACGCGAAGAACGGGCAAGGGAATTAAAAGCAACGATCTCTGTTCGGTTTCGCAATGCTAGAGACTCGCGAGAACAGGAAGTAGGCATCAAGTATTCGACGGTGCTTAAGGCTATGCCTCGCCAATCTTTCGCATCTTATATGAGCGCTCTTAGTCGGTTATCAAAACCTGAACTGGGTAGAGGCGAATGGGAAATAATCCGAATCCAACGGGTAAACATGGACGGCACTAAAGGTAGACCGTGGTGCTTAACAGGTTGCGCGAGTTAACGGCTTGAAACGGGTGCATCTATTTTTTGCAGACAGAAAACATTACTCAAAAGGAAAATCTCATGACTGACTTAATTCTGCGCGAATGGAACGATTGCAAAATCCGCCAACGAGAAGACGGCTATTTGTCGGCTACAGATATGGCAAAAGCTAACAATAAATTGGTGGGTCACTGGCTTGAACTGAAAAGCACCAATGAGTTCATAAATACTATGTCTTCCGTTATCGGGATCCCGATAACGGAACTGTTGCAGTCGTTTCAGGGTGGTAACCCCTCAGAACAGGGTACTTGGTTGCATCCTCAAGTTGCCCCGGATTTTGCTGCATGGTGTTCGACTCGGTTCCGGGTACAAGTATCACTCTGGATTCATGAGCTTTTATCCCGTGGTACTGTTTCTATTGGTGAGCCTGAAACCCCAAAAGTCCGTCAATTCTCGGTTAACGAGTTGAACGCAATGATTAAGCAAGTTGACTTAATGAGCAAGCTGAAAAGCAAGGGGCAAAAGCAATTGGCTCACGTAATCCTGAATGAACTGGAGATGCAGTGGGGCGTTGAACCAACAGTTTATGAATCACCTTCAGACCTGCCAGCAAGTAGCAACACCAACACAGATTATGGTCACGATTGGGACTGGTTCCTAGACTCTGAAGCTCCAGACACCCCATGGCACGCACCGTCTGGAAAGAAAATCCCAATAACCGATCTGTACAACAGCTATCGGGAATACTGCTTCCGGCGCAACATAACACCGCACATGCGCAAAGTTTTCTCGAAATGTCTTGCATCATTAGGGGCTGAGCGAATCGAATCAAACCGTATCTACTGGATTCTGCCAAATCGACCGGAGTAAAGGCCGTCATCCCAAATTCACCTCAACCAATAAAGCTGATCGTTCTCCAAAGCTCGATCGGCTTTTTCTTGTTTCCCCTCACCCTCTCCACCCTGCTACCTCGCCCCAAACTCACCCCGCAAAATAAAACAAATAAACTACAGCGTCTCAGTAGTAAAAATCCAACCATGTAACCTTTAATCTATGTGGTACCTAAAGGCCAGATCTAGCACTAAAGGCCAACACCTGTTTTGGTATCACTATTATACAAAAAATCACTGATTTTCTTAGTACAGCCCTCTTCTCAAAATGTTTATGGATGATACAAAATGAGGTATCTAAGCACTGCATCACTAATATATAAATACTAAAATCACTCACTCTACACAGCCATCTTCTCACCCCTCATCTACGTACAGATGTAGTAATTACAACACTGGTGCTATCGGCCAAACCTTTAATCATGCAGCTTTTCACTCACCGCTAATTCCTGAAACACCCGCCCTGTCTACATCTTGCGTTTGCCGCTTCCCCTTTCCCCTTCCGATCAGACGGGCCAACAGTAAAAAGCCCTCAAAGTCGAAGCAGAATAATTCTAGGGGCTGGAAGTACTTGTAGGACGTAGTTTCAAAATTCAATTAGAATCTTTCTAAAGATTCACAGAATTACTTATACGGAAAACCAAGGTTCTAATAAAAATCACAATCTCTGACACCCCTTTTATATATACTTTCTATTTATATACTTGGATATATATTAGAATTATAGAATTATATAAAGGTAAAAGGTAGAAACATGACAGGATTTTTTGGATTTTAGAAAAGTAGTACATATAAAATTGACACCATAATATACACATAAGCAGTAAAAGGTTTTGGGGCCAAAAGATTCTATAATTCTAAGCGCGGAAGCTGAAAGCACTGGTAAATAAGGATTTAGCCTAAAAAAGGCAATTTTGGTTATTCGAAGGAAATTAGGAATACTGTTTTTGGGCTTTGAATAATTCATGAGAAGGCTCTTTTGCACCCCTTCAGAGACTCTCCCTCGCAGTCTGAAACCCCTGCCTACCAGTAGTTACAAAAATTCTTGTAACCAGCTTGGAAAATTCTAGAAAGATTCATGAGCGATAATTCTGATGATTCTGGCAAGTCCGATCGAAGTTTCTGCCAGCTTCAAGGTTGCCTCAACCGACCACCGCAGAGACAGACCTAGATTGACCAAGCGTTTATATCGCGTTCTAAGGCGTTTTGATTGCCGCTGGATAGATTCCCTAACCTTTGCCTTTATCTTCGCTTTAAGAGACATTCAAAAAGGGCTGACGCAATAATGCGCGATCAACCCTTGTGCCAAGATATTCGATTACGATGAAAGTCCTGAACCCAGAAATTTTTAATTAATCCCTACTCAGTTTTCCGCTATCATCAACAGACACGGGCAAGCGATGAGCGGCTACCAGCGATCGAACCTCGCTCACAAACTCATCCCCTACACTGGCCACCCCATCAACGCAATCATTCCAAGCGCTGATTAGCAAATCAAAGTCAATATTAGGGGCACGGGACAGCAACCGATTAAGTCGCATCAACGCAGAAGCGCTTGTAGTGCCCTCTAGTGCGTCGTCAATAGTCGAAGCGGTAAAAGCATTAATGAACGCATCCCAATCGATTGCAGGGGCAATTACGGGGGGCTGACCACCTTCTACCCACTTACGCTTAGCGATATCCCATTTGGGCTTATAAAACACGATCGTTTGGGGCACGCCTTCTTCGATGTGGTCATTGGGTACGATGTAACGCCACTCACGCAAATCTTCCAGCCATGCGGGCGCGATAACAACAGGCTCAACAATAAACCCTGTTTCTAAATCAATCTTGTGGTACAGCTTGCTAGGCGGCGCTGTTGGCTTAGCTGATTCAGGCTCTACCCATTGAGCCCCATCCCATAAGTGGTCATCACTTGGTGGCTGTTCTTCGACGGTGATGCCGATATCGGCAGGCGTAGGATATTCGATCGAGAATAGGCCACCTTCTTTTGGTACTAGTTGAGGGTCTAGAAAAACCTCGCCCAAGTATTTGCCTTGAGAGTCAACACGATAAACGGTTTTAGAGGGGAATTGCATGATGGGTTACGCTAAGTGAATGAGTGAATTAGTTTAGTGGGATGATGATGTCAAAGTCTTGAAAGATACCTGTTAAGCTAGCCCCAGCGGTGTGAAGCACTTGCCCATCCGTTTGAATTTGCAAAACATAAACAGTCGATCCGCTGTATCTGATTTTTGGTTGGTGCGTTTGAATTGGACGAAACCCGACAGGTAAAACAAAAATTTGGCTACTTGTCCCCACTGTCCCCGAAAATACCGCAACGCCTTTGATTTGCAACATCCCATCACTAGTTATTCGATACTGAATCGTAGCATTGGCCGTCCAACCACTTCCTAGTGTTGGTGTAAACCATGCCCCATGATTTGCTAATGCTAGTTTTACGTGGGCAGTATTAGCGATTTGAAAGTCGTTGGCAGTTGCTCCGGCAGTATTAGTACATTGAGCGGCACCTGTGAAAGTTGGAGCGGCAAGGGGCGCATTACCTAATCTCACTGTGTCCATAGTGCCAACTACGATCCACGCATTGTTAGCAGAGTTCCGCACTCTCTCTGTAGCTGGTGAGGTAGATGTGTCAATCCACCGCATAAATGGATAAGTCGTTGATGGGGCAGTAGAACCCGATTGGCTTGTCGTAAAGGCTTCAAACAATTGGTTTAGGTACGTTCTAGCAGCAGGCATTTGCTGGTTATTAAGAACGATCGGTGATTGTGGCATATGGTGTTACCTGGACTATTGACAAGGTTGTATTCTCATTGTATTGAGTTGTTAAGTGTTGCAAAAATAATCACGCCATACCAAACCCCCTTGCCATCCAATGCACTTGTTTCGCGATTCTTGTGCCTGCTGAATTGCGAACACTTAGCGCGAATCCCGTATCGGTGACAGATGAAAAATCAGCATAATCACCAACACTAGCCGCAATAATGTTGCCAGTTACGATCACCCTACTTGCTGTTGCAGCAGATGGATGATAAGCCCTAGCAAAATTAACGGTTACCGCCGCCGATGTTGACGTGGTGACAGAACCCGACTCAATCCGATCTGGCATATCAACGATTACGCCTAGTTCTTCGACTGATATGTTCACCGTTGAATCAGTCGTTGCAAGCAATACTCTGAATCTAAAAGCCCAGCCGGAATAGTCACCTAATACAAAGTTTTGCCATGGGCCATAGGTGGTTCCATTTTGCGAGATTGCTATTTGTAATGTTGCAGTTGCACCCGTGGGAACATCACCATCCCATGTACCGCCTAACGAATCCCATAAACCTTGATTAGAATCCCAGAACGACGACTGAGAGACACATCTAGAAACGAGCTTAGGCGTAATCCTGCACTTATAAACGCCACCCAAATTAACAGGACTAGCAAACTCATAAATACCGGACGGCGTGACGGGCGCATTACCTGTAGAACCATCCCAAAAACCCGCTACAGAATCCCAATTACCCGCGATCGAATCCCAGTTAATTTGTCCAAATTGATCATCCCAATTGCCTGTAATCGAATCCCATAGCCCTTGCCTTGCATCCCAAAAGTCAGTAGTAGATAACTGCAATGCGCTGCCAACGATGCCACAACTTGTTTTTGGCCCGCTAAACGTAGGCGATTCAGTGACATCAATAAAAATATTACTTTGCTGAAATACTAAACCAGATGAATCGACTACGGCAAAACTGGCAGATTCCACACCGTAAGAGTCAACTGATTTAATTAAATATCGCCCCTCCATTAACGGTACTGGAGTGCTACTAGATGCGCCAGCGACTACCGCCACTTCAAAACCGTCTAACCAAGAAACCACGCCTATCGCAGCAGTAAACTTGATGATAAATTTACCACCTGTAACAACATCCAAATCAGGTGATTTATCCCATTGCAATAATGCAGTGCCAGCGCTATTTGACGCACCTATCACAAAATTGGTTGGCACTGTTGGCGGCGCTGATAAACCCTGAGCTGTGAAAGTAGACTCTACCCATTCACTAGCAAGACCGATCGCGTTTACTGCCCTAATCCTAAAGTTGTACGTGTCAGGCGGAACGTTTAGCCATTCATAAAAACCCTCAGTAGGTGCGGCCAATGCTGTCCAGCCTGAATCAAAACTACGAGGTTTATACTCAATCTCGTTACGAACTACGCCCACGCTAGGCGACAAAGTGAAATCGAGATATAGCTTAGACCGTACACCAGCCGCACCCGAATCATAAAGTGTTTCAGTAGGAGTTACTGCACCTGGTGGCAATGGTGTTTGGTTAATATCTGGCAGTATGTTGATTACAGGCTCATCAATTGAAATACCTTGTTCTATTGCAGCGTATTTGTTGATGCTGTATTTCGTGGCAGATATTTCATAAGTTGCTTTGCCTACCTCTTTTGCTAGTAATACTTTGAAGGTTTGCAATGGTAAGTTCTGATTAGAGATAGCCCAAACATAGCCAGGGAGAACCGTGAAAGAAAACGCTGAAGCTAAAGTTACAAAATTACCAGTGCGACTTAATAACACTCGCGATTCAGGTAGTCCTGTATCTAAATTCATTAAAACTAAAGTGTTTTGACCTAGCGGAATGTTTTCGGGAAAAGCGTCCAGCTCAATCAGCAAAGAATTTACAACGCTTACGATTCTTCCGCCTGCTCTCACTCCCGCTCTATTTTTGTCGGCAATTTGGATGATCTGCCCTGGCCTTGCAACCATGCCATCAGAACCAACGCTGAAATTTACAATCTCTGTTTCACGGCTCTCAGTCTCAACCAACCATTTAGCCGCTCTCAATGCTTGGCCGTGGCTATAGCAACCAAACTCAACAATCTTGGTTTCACGATAACCGTATCTCGCTAATGCCTCATCATCCTGGTAGTAAGCTGTTTTAGTTTTATATAAATCGTTTGGGTCACTCCATTCAACCAATACAACACTGTGGCGGGCAGTGCGAGATGAGCCGGAATAATTAAAACACGGTTTAACTATGCGGCCTTGGTCGTCCACTTGCTGAATTACGTTAGCATCGCTGTACACCATCACAGGAGTATCTGGCACATCAGCGGTTACTGTGATCACGTTCTCCTCACAGTAAATCATTCCTCGAAACACTGAAGCTAAAGTATTTAGGACGTTATAGGCTTTGTCGGCATTATCGATGTAACAGCTAATCCTGAACCTAGGCTCAAACCCTCCTTTACCGTCTGGCACTAACTCATCGCAATACTGCCCGATCGAATATAGCGCCCACTTATCAACGTTAGCGGCTTCGATGCGACTACCACAACCATAAATGTCATCAGTCAATAGGTCATAAAATATCCATGCAGGATTATCGCTAAACCCATAAAGAAAATTGCCATCCCATACGCCCGTATAGGTTCTAGTGTTTGGGTTGTAGTTGGATGGGATTTTTATTTTTGCTTGCCTTAATCGAATCGATACTTTCTTGGGCACTCCCCCTGAGAAGTCCTCAGCATTAAGTGTGATTGCCAATAAGCTGCTGAGTGGATACCTGAGTTTTGTATAAATGATGGGACTAAATGCCTGCCAGATTAACTCATTCTGTACTTTGCTCGTTGTACTGTCTGGTGTTAGGCGCGTTACCCTGATTTGCCAAGATGTTGCTGGCTTGGGCAAATTGAAAGTATACGATCGCTGAAAGCCTGAAGTTGTTTTGCCGCTTATATTTGGTTCAGCAACAACTTGGAATGCACCACCGTTAGCCGATATTTCGATACGAAACCATACTGATGAGCCGTAGATGTTCCCCTTATCGTCTACCTCTTGCATTTGCGGCGTAGCAAAGCGAAGTGAAACAGCATCGGCATCAGAGTTAGTAATTGTGCGAGTGATTGGGCCTAGCGAGGTTTTGACAGTCCCGCCCCCCTCGAATTCTGATTCAATCCCGTCAAAGCCTGTAATTGCTGTTTGCGCTAAAGTACCGTGGCGAAAATCAAGTAACACATTCTTGAAATTAAACGTGCCATCAGCGCCTTGGATTGGCGTATCTTCAAACATCACATCACGATATAAGCCGTTAGGACAGCCCTCGACTTCGCCTTCACCAATCAAATACAGTACTCGAACGGAAGCGCTAGAACGCAGAGAGTTAGGGGCTTCTGTAGGGGATTGTGATTTTGAGCCACCACCACCCGCGCCAGTGACAACCCAATCACCAGATCTAATTTCAGCGTGTTCATCTGACTGGCTAAATAGGAATGTCATTTGTTCTCACCCCGCTACTTAAAATCAATTTCAACTCGATAACTCGCTCTCCGTAACCCTTGGGAACACAGCGCCCCTGATTGGATACTTGGGAGCTACGATCGAATAGGAAAGAATCTTTGCGCTCGTTTTCTTTGGGTGTTTTAGGTTTGCCCGCAATCATTTGACTTAATCCACCTAGAACTAACGCGCCCCCCATCAAGCCAATAGTCATAGAACTTACGCCTAGCACCGTTGCAGGCATAAAAGCAGATGCAGCAATCAAACCAATACCCAACAAAACGCGCCCAAACCCACCACCACCAGAAACGATCGGCGCTAAAACTAGTGTCTTATTTTCCAGCGGGTAGCCTAGATGGTCTTCTTCTAATCCTTCAGGGTCGCCATCAACTACACGCCAATAAATCCCATTCTCTGAGGAGTCATGCAAGTATTTCTCAAAGCCCTTTAGCTGACATCGCAATGCTCGAATAGCTTCCGCAGCAGAGCTTACATTTAATCTAAACTCACGCCCAAAGATACGGCCAGCCTCACCCAATAGCTTAATTGTTCTCATCATCCTACAAACCTCCAAACCGAGTGAGTGACCTTACGCCAATACGATCCGTAAATAGTCTCTTGCGAGTATTGATTAGCTAAGTGATGCAACATTAAATTTTTAGCGCCATCTACATAAATCGCGATATGGTTGGGATATGGCGTTTCAATTTGCATCAAAATAATGTCATTTGTTTGTAGCTTTTCCGGGTCTATTCGCTTATATCCTTGCAATGGCAAATTAGCGACGTAGCCTACATCCTCTGTCTTCCATGCGTACTCACTAGATAAATAAAAGTCATCCATTTGATAGTTGAACTTGTCTAAAGTCCAGTCCTGCAAAATGGTGTAACAGTTACGATGCACCCAGTCCCACGATCTGCCCACGAATGGCAGGATTTCATTAGGATCGTAATAATGCCAGTTTTGATGGGCATATAACAAAAACGGAATACCAATCTTACGACAGGATTTAATGTCCTCTACACTGAATCCGTTACGTCCATCAATGGTGTGAGTATGCCAAATATAATCACAAGGGAAGTTCTCGACTAAATTAACAGCAAATTCTTTTTGCGGGTCACGAGCTATATTTGACAGTTGTTTCACTTCACCTTTGGTTATACAGCCGCCTATCTCTACATCGGGTGAGAGTCTAGCTAGGTTGGCAATAGTGCGTCTAATTTGTGTGTCATCAATTGGGTTCATCACGAGTAGCCTCCCTGATTGTCGAGTCCTGGGAAGGCACCAAAGGGAAGTTCTGCATACTGCCCAAAGTGAGCTTTGCAACCGTTGGCACCGTTAAGCGTTTGATCACAAGTTGATATAGTTCCGGTGTAACCACATTGAGCAGACCGATATACCCATCTGCAAGTTGATGCGGTCATAATCCTATTGGGAATCATAAACCCTTCCAGATCAAGTGTTGACGCTAACTCGAACTCGACAAATAGGGCATTCTCATTTACTTTGCGCTCAATGAAATAAACATCGTCTGGAAATTCTATCGTCGTGTTTGCATTGGGCATTCCATCTAGATATCGTGCCAGTGTGCGCTTACGGGTAAGTTTCGCCCCTAACAAATCATCATTATCTAAAACTAAATTAGTAATTACGCCCAACAAGTTAGAGACCGTTACCGTTGGCCTAGGCAATGAACCTTTACCGTTGTATTCGTAGCCTTCAGCTTTGATGGGGAATGGCGGATACTCGAAGCCTTTCCAAAACACTGAACTAGTGCCATTAGTGAGATTACAAAACCTCAGCACAGGGTTAACGGTTACGCCCAATGCTGATAAGTCCAACTCGAAAAGATGGACGATCGTACTGTGTTGCAGCGAATTTATATCTCTAATGGGTATTGGCATTTAGAACGGCACCCACTTAACCTTAACGGTGAACATGCTGATTCTTGGATCTCCCGTCAATGGATTTCCCACTAAGTCGGTGCGATCGTACGGTTCAGTAATTAGCCAATTTTGAGGGCTAGCATCGGTGGGAGATTTCCAAGAAATAGGGTCACTTAATCCCCGTGCGTCTAAGAAGGCTTGCAATGTTGCAGGGGATGCGGTCGTGTCAGTGTTGGTGAGGAACTTTAGGGTTAATTGCCGCTCTATTGTGTTGATCGAATCATCTACACGTTGTGGGTATCCATCACCAAACTGGTTAACTAATACCCGCTTTCCACGGCGTTCGGTGAAGCCGTCGATCAATGGGACAAATTGCGCTGGTAGGGCAGCAGGCATAAGGACAGATTGAAAACGAATTGTTTAGTGTTGCAAATTAATGCACGTAAACATATGGTAGCATTTGATTTGATGTTGAGAAGAAAAGAGGTTTTATGCAGGAAGGTCGCGTTGACTTTTGCAGACCATCACGGACTCAGGTTTACGAAGAACTTGTTGATTTGTGGGAACGTTATTTTTCTGGGTTAGCCCCCCTAAAACGACAAGACTCTTATTATGGGGAGTATTTAGGGATGGCGTTTTACAAGTTGATTCAGATGTACAAGCTAATTGTTTTTGATTGGGAGCACTTGCCAATTGCAAGTAGCGAAAGTGATCATGCTCAAGTTGTGCAACAAATTGTTCAACGGCTTTTATTAGAAGAGGCTAATCATATTTGTTCATGTTTTGTTTCAGATCAAGAAGATCTGTCTGAAGAAGAATTTATGGCAGCGCATCTTGACTTGAAGGTACAGATACTAAAGAAGGACACCCTTAGTCTAAGTCAAGGCATTGTTGCTGCTTTCAAGTCGAAAAAGAGATTACCAAAATCTACGAAGCAGCTACTGGGAGGATATGAATCTTGTGTGTCGATAATGGAAGAACTGCCAACAGCGCTCAACCCGACAGCAGCTACTTCGACACAATAATCGGATGTGACTACGCTGATGCCGTTAAAGAAAGACGATCTTTCATGCGCAAATTGATCGCGTAGCTAACATCATGGACGGGTATCTTTTGCGCAAACATATTTAGATTTTGCTCGTATTCTTTTTTTCTCGTCAGTCCTAGCCGTCCCGAATAAAAATAGTAAATATCGTGGCCCTCAGAACAAAATGGTTCTAAGCCAATACTGTTTCTCTGCCAGTAATCCGAATCCCACCAGTAGCCATTTGCTGTTCCACCAGCCAAAACACCTAAGACGGAATAATTTCGATTTATTAATAAAAATTTGCCTTGATGCCTCTCACATCCTTGTGTTGTACCCCAAACAATAGCGTAAGGTAGGCAGCAATCAACAAGGATATGTTTTTGAATATGTTCCAAGCGAGCCTTCCTGATCCCAGCCGAAGCTTTGCAATATTTTGCTACTTCTGAATCTTTTTCTAGCCCAAAAACAGATATATCGGTTCTCTTTTTTCGTGACGCAATGAAGTCGTAAAGTTCGAGTATGTGCATAAAGTTAAACCCAGAACGCTTTTGTTTTACCTGCAATGTTTCTACAGCATAGCAGATCTTTTCAGTTCGCTCTATCAACCTGAGAACATCCCCCCATCCCGTCGTTGCTGGTTTACCCAAGTAGCAAACATTGTCTGGATTTGCGGTCCTAATTCAGATTGAGCCTGATCCCAATTGACGCGATTATCGCCACCTGAGACGGAAACAGGGATAGTGACGTTAATACTATCGCCTGCTCTGCTACCAGATCCAAGATTGCCAGCCGCAAAGCCTCTAACTTGTTTGTCCAACCCAAGGGCATAGAAGCGCTGTGTTTGTTCTGCGGATAGGATGGCCTCTCTATCATTGACTACTGCCAGCATTGGGTTATAGCCGCTCATCGTCCGCTCTTGCTGCATGGCTGACATAATCCCATCAAGTGCCCCTAAGTTGCCTGATGCGAATACTTTGGGCATTGTGCCATCTAGTAGATCCAAATTACCCTTTGCCAGTGCTTTAGGCTTGCCACCAAATAGACCACCACCGAACAGTGATAAGCCAGTGCTTAATATACCTAGGATTCCTCCCCCTACATCGCCCTTACTGAACTTGTCGATCGACCCCATCAAGCCTTGAATGCCAACTTGAAGCCCCTGAGCAGCCTGACCACCTGAAGCGGCAAAAGTGATTGAAGCCTCACCTACGCCATTTTTCAGATTCTCGACTGCGGTGTTAGATGCGCTAACCAATCCACCACCAAGGATGCTGTCACCCTCTACAGTGTCTAGAAGACTTCCTGGTGTCTCTGTATAGGTGTTACTGAAGATGTTGTAGTCCCCAAGGTTGCTGAATGCCTCGTTACTCAATCCACCCGCTAACGGATTCATCGATAGCGGCGCAAACGGTATAGAACCTGCTGTTGTGGACATTGGCGTATATTGTGAACCTGTCAGGATGGCCTTAAATTGCTCTCCACTGGAAAT